>Ga0102589_1001356_pt1 | contig 34260 bp, 30 predicted proteins | sample AraplaMF_Col_mLB_FD_76858 | JGI IMG/M metagenome (GOLD analysis project Ga0102589, IMG submission 76858) | Arabidopsis root microbial communities from the University of North Carolina, USA - plate scrape MF_Col_mLB | ecosystem: Host-associated > Plants > Roots > Endosphere | place: USA...
TCCATGCCGAGTACCTGGTAGAAAAAGTCGATGTGCCACTGGATGTCGCGAACGCGCACCGCGACATGCTCAACATAGGATTTTTGGGGATAGCTCATGTCTCTGTTTCTATTGATGTTTGTGTTTACGTTTATGTTTAGGTTTGTTTGGCGGTGCTTGGCAGCGGGAGGCCTCGCTCTATGCCCTTGATGCAGGCGACCAGTGCGGAATTGACGGGGGTCGCAACGCCATAGCGCGCGCCCCAGCGCACGACCGCGCCATTGACATAGTCGATCTCGGTGACCGAGCCCTTCTCAAGGCTCTGCAGCATGGAGGCCTTGAACTCGGGCGGCAGGCCCTCGGCGGCCTTCAGCCAGGGCTGCCGCGGGTCGCAAGTGGTGAGTGCGATATCACCGGCGCGCGCGACCGCGATCGCTTCGGCGACGGCCGCCAAGGCGCAGTTCTCGACTTCGGGAATTGCATAGAGCTCGCCGTAGCTCAGCCGGGTGATGCCGCTGAGTGCGCCGGTCGCCACATTGACCAGCAGCTTGTCCCACATGGTGCCCATGATGTCGCGGCTCACGGTCGTCATGAGGCCTGCGCTGGTGAAAGCCCCGGCGACGCGTTTTGCACGTTCGCTGACCAGGCCGTCAAGCTCGCCGACGATGGTTTCCTTGCCGCGTATACCCGAGATGATGTGGCCCACACCGAGCATCACACCGCCCGCATAGGTCTTGCCGGCGAGAACGCGCTCGCGCCCAACAACTTCGGCCAGCACATCCTCATGGCCCAGGCCGTTCTGCAGCGAGAGCACGACGGTTGAGGGCCCGATCACCGCGTGGGCCGACTCGATCGCCTCACGGGTATGGAAGGACTTGACGAGGACAACAACCAGGTCTGCCAGCCCCGTGCCGGCGTCCACCTGGCTGCAATGCGTCGCGGCATGCACCGGAACAAGCCTGTCGCCGCGCTCGTCGCGCACCTTGAGTCCGTCGCGGACCAGGGTTTCTACCAGTGCCTGGCCACGGTTGATCAACCAGACCTCATGGCCGGCTTCGGTCAACACGGCACCGATCGCACAACCCAGCGCGCCGGCCCCCAATATGCAAATTTTCATAAGCATGGATGCTAGGGAGGCACCCAACACTCGTCCATCCAATGCCTAGAATAGGCATCATTGCGTTTTTCAATACAGGTATGAGCACCCCAATCCAGTCGACCCCGTCCGATATGGTGGATACGAATCTGCTGCGCCTGTTTGACCTGCTTTACAGCACCAACAGCGTCACCCGGTCGGCGGACCTGCTCGGATTGAGCCAGCCGACCGTCAGTACCTGGCTGGTCAAGCTGCGCAAACACTTCAATGACCCCCTCTTTGTACGAACGACAGAGGGCATGCAACCAACGCCTCGCGCCGAAACCCTGATCACCATCGTTCGGGCGACGCTCGAATCCCTGCGACAGCTTTCAGAACTCGAGCCGCTCTTCGACCCGGCATCCGCGCTGCGGACCTTTCGCATTTGCATGACGGACGCGAGCCACGTCACACTGCTGCCCCAACTGCTCTCGCATGTGCGCGCACTGGCGCCAGGCGTTCGGCTGGACGCGGCGCGCATAGACGCCGACATGCCGCGCGCCCTGCAGGCGGGCGATGCCGACATCGCGATCGGGCTCATTCCCCAGCTCGAAGCGGGCTTCTACCAGCAGACCCTGTTCACGCAGGACTGGGTCTGCCTGGCCAATGCCGGCCACCCGCGCATCGGCGAGACATTGAGCCTTGAGCAATATGCCGACGAGTCGCACATCCTGATCGGCTCGGGCACGGGGTCGATATTGCTGGGCGACGCCTTGAAGCGCCAGAAAATTGAGCGCAAGGTGTTGCTCGAGCTGCCGGGCTTCCTGGGCCTGAGTGCCATCCTGTCTTCCACCGACCTCCTCGCGACCCTGCCCCGGCAGATCGGGGAAACACTCGCGCGCATGGCCGGCCTCAGGGTATTGGCGTGCCCGGTGGCGATTCCATCGTTCACCGTCAAGCAGCACTGGCACGCGCGCTACCACCACGATGCCGCCAATCGGTGGCTGCGCGGCGTTTGCGCCAACCTGTTCCTGAAGTCCTGAGCGGCGGTGGATTCGGTTCCTCAACGACCGAATGAATGACCGCTGGCACCGGCGGACCGGACGCCGAACGGCCGTTCCCTGAAGGCGGGATCGAGATCAACCACGCCCCTGTCCTCCATTATCGAATTTCGCGATGATCCAAATCGGATTCATCGGATGGACGAACCATGGTGCGGCGCCTAGCATTTCCTGCGGTTCCAGGGACTCTGGAACCGGACATAACGATTCACCAGGAGACAAAATGCTTCAACCACTGCGCCTCGCCGCTGCAGGCATGGCCTTCGCGGCCATGCACACCCTCACCGCCGCACAACCTGCACAGCCTGTCCCCATCGTCGGGCTGGTCGAGCTGTCGGGAACCGGTGCCACCGCGGGCACCAACTACAACAACGGCGTCAAGCTGGCCGTTGCGGAAATCAATGCCGCCGGCGGCGTGCTGGGCCGCAAGATCAGCTACAGCGCCTGGGACACACAGTCCAATCCCGGCATCGCCAAATCACTGGCCACCAAGGCCATTGACCAGGGCGCGCCGCTGGTGATGGGGCCGGTTTTTTCGGGCTCTATCCTGGTCAGCATGACTGAAACCCGCCGGGCGGAAGTTCCCAACGTGATAGGCGGCGAGGCCGCCGCGATCACGCAGCAGGGCAACCCCTATGTGTTCCGCAGCTCCTTCACCCAGGCCGCCGCCATGCCCAAGGTGGTCCGCTACATCAAGGACAGCGTCAAGGCCAAGAGCGTGGCCGTCATTTACGTGAACAACGATTTCGGCAAGGGCGGCCGCGACATGGTCCTCAAGGAACTGCAGGCCGCCGGCATCAAGGTTCTCGCCGATATTTCGACGGAGGCCGGCCAGCTCGATTTCTCCAGCGCTGTGCTGCGGGCCAAGCAGTCTGGCGCGGATGCCCTTTTTGTCTACAGCAACGAGGAAGAGTCCGCCCGCGTGCTCAAGGAGGTGCGCAAGCAAGGCTATGACAAACCGGTGATCGGCGAGACCACCCTGGCCAACGACAAGGTCATCGAACTCGCGGGGGACGCGGCCAACGGCGTGGTGGCGCACGTAGGCTTGACCCCGGATGCGCCGAACCCGACGGTGCAGGCTTTTGCCAAACGCTACCTCGACGAATACAAGTCAAAGGCCGACCACAACGCCATGAAGGGCTATACCGGCATGCACGCCGCCAAGGCCATCTTCGACAAGATAGGAAAGATCGATTCCAAGGCCTTCGCGGTCGCGATGCACGGCGCCAGCATCTCTGCCACCCAATACCCTGGCGTGCTGTTCGACGTCAAATACGACGACAAGGGAGATCTTGATCGCGAGAGCTTTATTGTCAAAATCGTCAACGGCAAGGCGCAGGTCGTAGAGACACTCAAGCCTGCTGCCAAATAAAGAGCGGCACGCCAAGATGGCCGAGCCTTTCTTCGAGCACTGCAAGTACGAGCGGCACGGGCCTGTCCTCACCATCACGATCAACCGCCCGCAGGTCCTGAACGCCTTGAACCCCGCGGCCCATTTCGAGATGGCGCAGGCCTTTGACCTCTATGCCGCGGACCCAGACCTGCACGTTGCCATCGTCACCGGAAGCGGAGACCGCGCATTTTGCGTGGGCACCGACCTGAAGGAACTCTCACGAACGGGCGAGCACCGCAAACCGGCCAGCGGCTTTGGCGGCATCACCACGCGCTTCGATCTCTTCAAACCGGTGATCGCGGCGGTCAACGGACTCTGCCTCGGAGGTGGCGCCGAGATGGTCGCCGCCTGCGACCTCGCGGTCGCCTCGGACAGCGCCAGCTTCGCCATGCCCGAGCCGCTGGTGGGCCTGGCCGCCCTGGGCGGTGGAGCCTTGCAAAGGCTGGCGCGCGAGATGCCGATGAAAGACGCGATGATGCTGATCCTGACCGGCCGGCGCATTGACGCCCAGGAGGCCAGGCGCATCAGCCTGATCAACGAGGTGGTTCCGCAGCAGGAATTGATGCCCGCGGCATTCGCCCTGGCCGAACGCTTGCTCGCCTGCGCGCCTTTGGCGGTGCAGGCCTCCAAACAGGTGATGCTGCAAAGCCTGGACATGCCCGACCTGCAAACCGCCATGAGCGCCCGCTATACGGCGGCGGAAAAAATGCTGGCCAGCCAGGACGCAATCGAGGGGCCGCTCGCCTTCGCTGAAAAGCGTAAACCCGTATGGACCGGCCGCTAGCAGATCGGGACACTCCCATCCACCGAGACCTCAAAGCTTCCAAGGGTCGAGGCGGGCCCTGTGCGATGTCTGTCCGTCGGCCGCGCACCAGACAACTGGAGAAAAGACATGGATTTCGCACTCAACGAACAGCAAAAAATGCTGGTCGCGACGGTACGCCGCTTTATCGACGAAGAGCTCCGGCCGCTTGAGGACGAGGTGGAGCAGCAGGGCTTCCTGGACCCGGTCAAGGCACGCGCGCTGCTTGAGAGATCCAGGGCACTCGGGCTGTACGCGACCAACATGCCGGAGCGCTTCGGCGGCGGCGGGCTGGGCGCGGTCGACACCATGCTTCTGGAAGAGCAGTTCGGCCACACCACCGACATCCTGATACGCCGCGCGTTCGGCAATGTCTATGAGGTGCTGCTCGCTGCCCAGGGCGAGCAGGTCGGCCGCTGGCTCGAACCCACAGTGCGAGGAGAGCGTGTCTGCTCCATCGCCATCACCGAGCCCGGTGCCGGTTCGGACGCCGGCAGCATCACGACGCGTGCCTTCAAAACAGCCGATGGCTGGCGCCTTTCGGGGAGCAAGCATTTCATCAGCGACGCGGAGGTCTCCGACTTCTTTATCGTGTCGGCCTTGACGGATGATCCCGGGGCCAAGGAAGGGAAGAAAAAGATATCGCTGTTCCTCGTGGACAAGGGCCTGCCCGGTTTTACGCTCGGCAAGGACCAGAAAATGATGGGACTTCGCGGCACCAGCCATCTTGAGCTTTGGTTCGACAACGTGCCCCTGGAGCCGATGGCGCTGCTGGGCGACGAAGGCAAAGGGCTGCAGCAGGCGCTCGGTGTGCTGGGCCGCGTCAGGCTGGCACAGGTAGGGGCGCGGGCCGTGGGCAAGGCCAGCCATGTGCTCCAGCTGATGACCGACTACGCCGCGCAGCGAAAACAGTTCGGCCAGCCGATCGCCGACTTCCAGCTGGTGCAGCAAATGCTCGCCGACAGCGTGATCGAAATCAACTCAGCCCGCCTGATGGTGCTGCATGCCGCCTGGATGATCGACCAAGGCCTTGATGCCCGCGACTGGATCTCCATGGTCAAGGTCCAGGCCGCGGAGATGCTGGGCCGCGTAACCGACAGAGCCGTCCAGGTATTTGGGGGCATGGGCTATTGCAAGGAGCTCCCCATCGAACGCTACTACCGCGACGCCCGGATCTACCGGATTTTCGACGGCACATCCGAAATCCATCGCACGGTAATCGCACGCAGCCTGATGCGGCATGGGGCGGCGCTGTTCGATGTCAAGGCCTGAAGCGGGATCCCGCCAAGGAGACGTATCAGGCAGCAACCTGCCTGGCGCTGATCGAAACAGGCGTGCCGTTGAGCGCGGCGTTGCCGGTGAGAGGATCAACACGGTCGCTGTCGGTCAGGCTGTTGATGCTGACACCCGGCTGCTCCGCGGCGGCCCGCATGCCGATGCCGGGGCGATGATGGCCCCAGCCCTGGGGCAGGCTGACCACGCCGGGCGACATGTCCTCGTCGATGCCGACCTCGACATCGAGCTGACCGCTGCGGGAGCGCACGGTCACCTGTTCACCGGCGGCCAGGCCCAGGCGCGCGGCATCGCCGGGGTGCATCTGCAGGGCAATCGGGCCGGCGCCTTTAAGCAATCGGCGCGAGTTGTGCGTCCAGGTGTTGTGGTTCCAGATCAGGCGCCGCCCGATCAACCGGAAGGGAAAACGCTCGCGTTCGGCGGCATCGGATTGAAGTGCCTTGGCCAGCCGGGGAAGATCGTTCAGGAAAAGCTCGGGCGCAAGCTGGATGTGGCCGTTGAGCGTGCGCACACGCTCGCCCGCGCACGGCCTGAGCGGCCCCAGGTCCAGGCCATGCGGATGCTGCTGCAGCGAAGCCAGGCTCAAGCCCTGTTCCTTGTAGTTGCCGGCGCGCAGGCCCGCATCGAGCAGCGCTTCGGGCGTGAGGCCATCATCAGGCGCCCCGGTCAGGCAGGCGGCCAGGCCCTTGAGGATCTCCCAATCATGGCGCTGCTTGCCGCAGGCCTTGAACAGCGCAGGCGAATACTTGGCGGTGTTGCGCACGGCAAAGCTGTTGAAGAACACATCGAACTGCGCGATCTCAAGCCCTGTCGTGGCGGGCAGGATGATGTCGGCGTGGCGCGTTGTCTCGTTGAGGTAGATGTCCACCGCCACCATGAAGTCCAACCCGGCGAAGGCCGTGTCGAGCCGGTCGCCGTTGGGCGCCGAGAGCACGGGGTTGCCCGCAATGATGAACATGGCCCGGATCTGGCCGGGGCCTTCGGTCAGGATTTCATCGGCCAGCGTCGCCACCGGAAACTCGCCGCTGTAGAAAGGCAACCCACGCACGCGCGAGCGCAGGGGCGCGCGTGCCGCCGGGTCGTTGGGCTGCACCCGGGCGAGCAAATCAAAGGCCGGCTGCGGAAACATCGCACCGCCCTCGCGGTCGAAATTGCCCGTCACCACATTCAGCACAATCGTCAGCCATTGGCACAACCCGCCAAAGCTCTGCGTCGATGCGCCCATGCGGCTGTAGCACACGGCCGAAGGCGCGGCCGCGAACTCGCGCGCCAGGCGCCGGATCCGCTCGGGCGACAGGCCTACTGCTTCGCTGACCCGCTCCGGCGGGAAGTCTGCGCTGGCAGCGACTATGCATTCATAACCATCAAGCTGGTCGCCCAGGTGGCCGAGCTTGACGAGCTTTTCTTCCACCACGGTGCGGATCAATGCCAGCAGCAAGAGGGCGTCCGCCTCCGGGCGGATGGCGAAATGCTCGTCGGCGAGTTTGGCGGTTTCAGTTCGCCGCGGGTCCACCACCACCACCTTGCCGCCGCGCTTCTGGATGGCCTTGAGGCGGGCCGGCATGCCCGCGCCGCTCATCATGCTGCCGTTGGAGACGACGGGGTTGCCGCCGATGATGATCATGAAGTGGGTGCGGTCGATGTCGGGCACCGGGATGGCCAGGCTCGCGCCGAACATGTAGTTGGCGGCGACGTGGTGCGGCAACTGATCGGCCGAGGCCGAGCTGTAGCGGTTCCTGCTGCCCAGCGCCTTCTGGAACTTCGGCAGAAAGAGCGCGCTGCCCAGGTTGTGGGCATTGGGGTTGCCCAGGTAAACACCGACGCTGTCGGCGCCATGCTGCTGCTGGATGGCGCGCATGCGCTCACCGATCTGCGCGAAGGCCTCGTCCCAGCTGATTTCCTGCCAGCCGCCGTCGGCTTTGCGCAGCGGCGTCGTCAGGCGGTCGGGGTCGGCATGGAAGTCCTGCAAGGCCACGGCCTTGGGGCAGATGTGGCCGTGGCTGAAGGGGTCCTGCTTGTCGGGCTTGATCGACAGCACGGCACCGTCGCGATGGCTGATCTCAATACCGCACATGGCCTCGCAAATGTTGCAGGTCCTGAAATGGGTCTGGGTTTCGGTGGTGGTCATGCATCATCCCCATGAACAATCCCCATGACAGCGAACAGCTGGAACTCGATCAGGGAAAGGGTAACTCGTGGCCCATTCTAGGAAGACTGCGCAAAAAACGGGACCGGATTCCGTCGCCGCCGCGACACGCAATGGCGGCCAGGCCCGGACACACACGGCTGCGGTAAAGCCGCACCGCTGCCGCGCTGCGCCCGCCTGCCGCCCGCTCCAGCGGGATTGGGCTCAGTCGAATATCTCACTGAGCCATGACTTGTGCTTGCGCCTGCCATAGCCCGTGTTGCGGCGGTAGTCCGAGTCTTCGAAGTCAGGGCGGCGGGCGGCTTGCTGGTACACCGGCTGCGGCGCCGGCGCGGCTACCGTGTCGCGCGCGATGAGCTTGTCGAGCTCGCCGCGGTCCAGCCATACGCCGCGGCATTGGGGGCAGTAGTCGATTTCAACGCCCTGGCGTTCCGTCATGACCAGGGTGGTATCTGCGCAATGGGGGCATTTCATAAAGCTTCTCCTTTACTTTATTCAGCTAATTAGTCGTTGCTGCCGCCGAAGCCGAACAGGCTCAGCAGGCTGGTAAACAGGTTGAACAGCGAGACAAACAGGCTGACAGTGGCCAGCACGTAGTTGGTCTCACCGCCGTTCACGATGCGGCTGGTTTCAAACAGGATCAAGCCGGCCGAGAGCAAGGCCACCATGGCCGAGACGGCAAGCGCCAGCGCGGGCAGTTGCAAAAACATCGCCGCCAGGCCGGCCAGCAGCGCAATCACCATGCCGGCGAACAGGAAGCCGCCCATAAAGCTGAAGTCGCGCCGTGTGGCCAGTACCCAGCCTGACAAGGCGAAGAAGGTCACGCCCGTCGCGCCAAGCGCCAGCATGATCGCCTGCGCGCCGCCCGGCAGCGCCAAGTGTATGGCCAGCACCGGGCCCAGCGTGTAGCCCATAAAGCCCGTCAGCGCAAAAACCGCCGGGATAGCCCAGCCGTTGTTCTGCACCTTGTGGATGAGGAACAGCAGGCCGAAATACCCTGCGAGTGTGATGACCAGGCCGGGGGCCGGCAGCTTGAAGATGACACCCAGCGCGGCCATGGCGGCGCTGAACAGCAGCGTCATGGACAGCAAGGCGTAGGTGTTGCGCAGCACTTTGTGCTTCGCAATGGCGGCGCGCCAGCCGGTGCCCGCGGTCTGGGATGGGAATGCCAATGGTCGGTTCATGGTTAGCCTTTCGTGAATGCAGAAGATCTGCGGTGTGAGCACAGAATAGGACTTCCAAGCACCATGAAAAAGCAGACAAAAGGTGACGAACCTTCCTGTAAAACCTGACCATGAGCCTCGCATTCAACTACCGCCATCTCTACTATTTCTGGGTCGTTGCCAAGGAAGGCGGCATGTCGCACGCCGCGGCGCGGCTGAACATGGCGGTGCAAACTGTGAGCGCGCAGGTGCGGGAGCTGGAGCGCGACCTGGGATGCCAGTTGCTCAAACCCGCCGGGCGCGGCCTGGCACTGACCGAAGCCGGCGATATGGCGCTGCGGCAGGCCGAGCAGATTTTTCAGCTGGGGGAGGCATTGCCTGAATTGGCACGCGGCGCGGCGCAGGCCAAATCGGTCCGGCTGACCGTGGGCATTGCGGACGGCCTGCCCAAGCTGGTGGTGCAGCGCCTGCTGCAGCCGGTGCTGGGCACGCCCCACCTGAGGCTGGTGTGCCACGAAGGCGAAATGGCCGACCTCCTGGCCGACTTGGCCTTGCACCGGATGGACGTCGTGCTGTCCGACCACCCCGCCCCTTTCAATCCGCACCTGAAGGTGCACAACCATTCCCTGGGCACTTCAGGGATGGGCTGGTATGCGTCGCCGCATTGGTGGAAACAGGCTCAGAAAAGTTTCCCGGCGTCCCTGGGCAAGGTGCCCGTGTTGCTGCCCACGCCGCACTCCATCGTTCGCGGGCCGCTGGATCAGTGGCTGGCCCAGCAGGGCCTGCGTCCACGCGTCGTGGGCGAGTTTGAGGACAGCGCCCTGCTGGAGACCTTTGGCGGCAGCGGCCTGGGGGTGTTCCCCGCGGCGCTGTCGGTGCAGGATGACCTGCTCAAACGCCACCAGGTCAGGTTGCTGGGTGCGTGTGAAGGTGTGCACGAAAGCTACTACGCCATCAGCACCGAGCGCAAGGTCAAGCATGTGGTGGTCCAGCACTTGCTGGCCCGGCGTTGACCACGCCGGGCAGCAGCCAGGGTACGCGCGGCCTCCCCAGACTTATGCGCGCTCCGCCGCGCATCCTGCAGCCTCGAAGTTCCGACGCGTCGACGGGTACCGGCAACACGTACTGGCAACCCGTATCCCTATCGCAACCGCAACGTGATGCTTGTCACGGAACAGGGGATGTTTGAAGTACTTCAGCCGAACCTCAGGGTAAACCGAATTGCTCAATTCGTATTTGTACATATAACATTCAAGCCGTTATTTCTAATGCTTAACACTTAACGATTGACGATTGACGATTAACGCTTATCTGGAGGCACTTCATGAATCACCTGTCCACTCGCCTCATCGCATGGGTTTGCACCGCACTTGCCATGTCTATCCTGCCCATGAACAGCCACGCGATTGAGCTGGTCTTCGGACAAGTCGCGTCGCAAACCAATCCAACCTCGGCGGCAAATGCCAAAGGCATGGCGGTTGGAATCCAGGCCTATTTCGACAAGGTCAATGCCGGGGGTACCCTGCAGGGCAACAAACTCAAGCTGGTCACACTGGATGACCAGCTGCAGGCCCCCAAAATGGTCGAGCTGACCCAACAGCTTGTCGCCGATCCGGCCGTGATCGGCTTGCTGGGGTTTCTCAACAGCGGCGGCCTGGCTGAAATTGCCAAGCAGGATTTGCCCCTCAAGAGCGGCATCGCGCTGATCGCGCCGCTGCAGGGCGACAAGAACGTTGTGGATGCCGCCAATGTGTTTCCCCTGCGCAGCGGCTATGCGGATGAAGTAGGCGCCTTGCTCAAGGAGGCCAAGACCTGGGGCAAGGATTCGCTGGCCATCGTCAATATGAGCGTCGCCTTCGGCCCACCCCTGGCAAAGCTGACAAGTGATCTCAGCGGCTCGCATGGCATCACCATTGCGACGCACCAGGTGATTGACGCCTCACCGGACAAGCTCGACGCCAGCGTCCGTGCCGCCGTCGCGGCTATCAGCCAGAGCCGGCCCAAGGGCATCATCCTGCTGGCCGCGGGCAAGCCGGCTACAGAATTTGTCAAGGCGGTGCGCGAAGCACCCGGCGGCACCGTGCAGATTTATGGCCTTTCGGTTTTGCTCCACGACGTGCTCGTGAGTGTCACGGGCGCGGACAAAGCGCGCGGCATCGTGCTGAGCCAGGCGGTGCCTTTTCCGTTTGTGCCGTCAAAACCAGTCATCACCGAGTACCAGAGCGACATGAAAAAGTACGCACCGGGCCAACCCTTGTCTTTTTCCAGCCTGGAAGGTTATCTGGGCGCCAAGATCGCCGCCGAAGCAGTCCGCCGCGCGGGCAAGACGCCAACCCGGGCCAGCGTCCTGCAGGCCCTGTCAAACCTGGGCGAGTACAACCTGGGCGGCTTGTACGTCAACTACAGCGCCAGCAAGCGCACCGGCTGGGGTGGCGTCGATCTTGCCATCATCAGTTCTGACGGCAATCTCAGAAAATAGGATCACCATTGAGCTGAAGCGGCCACTGCTGTCTTGCCGGACTGCAACGTAGCAGCACAGTGCGCAAGCCATGGATGAAGAGCGGCAATCAGGCCGAAACCGGCCGGCTAGCCAATCTTGATGAACATGATCGATTTCTTCAGCCACTGATGTAAGCCGCCAGCTCATCCGGTGTCCCTTCAGGGAAGGCCTCCTTGAGAAAGTCCAGGAAGGCGGACACCCGGGCGCTCAGCAGGCGGCGCGAGGGATAGAGCGCCCATAGCGCAACCTCGGGCCCCGAGACCTCCCCCCATTGCACCAGCGTTCCGGCGGCCAGGTCGGGGATGACCAGCGACAGGGGAAGGCGTGCCGCACCGACATTCGCACGGACCGCATCGCGGACCATGAACAGCGATGCCAGACTCAGGACAGACTGGACCGTCAGCCGCTTCTTCTTTCCTTTCTCCGTGAATTCCCAGACGTCCGTCTGTTCGCCGATGGCGCCTCCACGCAGCACGACCGGAACGGGTGCGCCGCCCGCGGGCCGGGGAAGCCCGGGGTGCGCCACCATCACGATGCGGTCTCTCAGGAAGATCCGGCCGACCAGGCTTTCGTCTGGGGCCGGGTTGACGCGAATCACCAGGTCGTAGCCCTCTTCCACCATGTCCACGGGGCGGTCTTCCGTCGTGACCTCCAGGCGGATGGCGCGGTGTTTCATGGCGAACTGGGCTGCAAGCTTTCCCATGGCGGCCTGCGAGAAGAGCAGCGGCGCACTCACCCTCAGCCTTCCCCGCGGTTCGTCCCCACCGGAGGCAATCGCCGCCGTGGCCTCGTCGAGCTCGACAAGCAACACAGAGGTCCTCTCGAACAGCGCCCGCCCTTCCTCGGTGAGCTTGAGCGCGCGCGCTCCCCGCTCGAAGAGGCGCAGGTTGAGGCCGCTTTCCAGGTCGGCCACCCGGCGGGACAGGGTGGCCTTGGGGCGACCTGATTCGCGGGAGGCCCGCCCAAAGCCCCCATGCCGGGCGACAAGCGTGAAGTCAGCAAGAGCCAGTAAGTCCATGTGTTCCACCAGTGAGACAGATGGTCTAAATATAACGGCTATCGGACATTTGGCGAAACGATGAAGATCAAGGCTCTTTCAAACCAAACGGAGTAATTTTCATGACCATCCTGATCACCGGCGCCACCGGCAACGTCGGCCGCCAAGTTGTCCAGCAACTCGTCAACCGGGGCGCAGATGTGCGGGCACTCGTGCGTGACCTCTCAAAAGCCAACTTTCCGGCGGGTGTGAACGTCGTGCAAGGCGACCTGCTCGATGTGGACTCCCTGCGCCTGGCCTTCAAAGGTGTCTCCACCCTGTTTTTGCTCAATGCGGTGGTGCCCGACGAATTCACCCAGGCCCTGATCGCGCTCAACCTGGCACGCGAGGCGGGCATCAACCGCATCGTCTACCTGTCGGTGATTCACAGCGACAAGTACCTGAACGTTCCCCACTTCGCGGGCAAGTACGGCGTCGAGCGGATGCTGGAGCAGATGGGCTTTGGCGCCACCATCCTGCGGCCGGCCTACTTTATGGACAACGAGCACAGCATCAAAGACGTGGTGACGGGCTACGGCGTGTACCCCATGCCTGTCGGCAGCAAGGGCCTGGCCATGATCGATGCGCGCGACATCGGCGAGATCGCAGCCATCGAGCTGCTGCGCCGCGAACGCGCGTCCGGCCCGCTGCCCCTGGAACGGATCAACCTGGTCGGTCCGGACACGCTGACCGGAGAGGCTATCGCCGCGATCTGGGCTGGCGTTTTGAACCGCCCCATCACCTATGGCGGCGACGACACGGCCGGCTTTGAGAAGAACCTGCGCAACTTCATGCCTGCATGGATGGCGTATGACATGCGCCTGATGAGCGAGCGCTTCCTGACGGAGGGCATGGTTCCCGAAGCGGGCGACGTAGAGCGACTCACCAAGCTGCTGGGCCGCCCGCTGCGCTCGTACCGCGACTTCGCCGCCCAAATCTCGGCGCAAGCCTGAGCGCCGGCCTTCAAAACTTCAACCAAGGAAACCATCATGATCTATTCGACCGCCACCGCCCAGGTCAACCCACCAGGCGAGCTACCCCTCACGCGCGCCCAGGCCTGGGCCGGCCTGGTCCTCAAGGCGCGCGACGCGCGGCTCTTTTTGCCGCCCGGCCTTTGCACTTATTGCGAGGTCGTGGAAGAAAGCAAGACCCACATCGTGCGCGAAGCCACCATCGCCGGCACGGACGTGCGTGAAATCATCACCTTTGAACCGCAGAGCAAGGTGACCTTCTTCCAGGCCACCGGCCCACGCGAAGGCACGATTGTGAACGAGCTCTTTGAAGACGAATCGGGAAACCTCCAGCTTCGTTTCTATTGCTACATCGGCCTGCGCGGCAAAGAGCCGAATGGCCCCGAAGAGCAAGCCGAACAGGCGCAGTTCGACAGCGACAAGGGCTACAAGGCAGCCCTGCAGTCAACGCTCAAACGCACGCGCGAACTGCTGGCGCAAGGCAAGCTGTCACTGTCAGGAGCTGCGCAATGAACGCCGTCAACACTGTGCATCCAGATCCCGCTCGCCCGAAAATCCTGGTGCTCGGCGCCACGGGCGGCACGGGCCGGCTGATCGTGAAGCAAGCCCTCGCACGGGGGTTTGCGGTTCGGGTGCTGGTGCGCTCGCCCGCAAAAGCAGCCGGCCTGGACGGCGCCGAGGTCTTCATCGGTGACGCCCGCGACGAAGCCGTGCTGCGCAAGGCGCTGGAGGGCGTGGATGCCGTGGTGAGCGCGCTGGGCACGCCGGCCAGCCCGTTCAAAGAGGTGACGCTCCTGTCTTCGGCAACGAAGGCGCTTGTGAATGCCATGAAGGCCACCGGGGTCTCGCGCCTCGTGTGCATCACCGGCATGGGGGCGGGCGACAGCGCCGGCCACGGAGGGTTTGTCTTCGACCGCTTGATTTTTCCCGCCCTCTTGCGCAAGGTGTACGTCGACAAGAATCGGCAGGAAGCGATCGTCAGGGACAGCGGCCTGGACTGGCTGCTGGTGCGTCCTTCGGTGCTGAATGACAAACCCGCCAAGCACGAGACACGGGCCCTCACGGACCTCTCCGGTTTCCACGGCGGGACGATTGCCAGGGCCGACGTCGCGAGCTTTGTCCTGGACCAGGTGCACGCCAACACCTGGCTGGGTCGTGCGCCGCTCATCAGCTGGTGAACCGCACTCACCCCGGGAGTGTTGCGCTTTCTTGCCAGCGAAGCACGCGGTGAGTGGTGGTTTGAAAGCGTGCCCGGCCGCCCCGCGACAGTTGTTCGCTGGCGCTACGAGTTCATCAGCCGATCAAAAATCCTGAAGCCTTTGCTCAGCCTCTTTACCCGCAGCTTGTGGCGCGGTTACATGGCTAAAGCGCTGCGTCTATCAAGGGCACAGGTGCAAGCACGGGCATGAATTCCGGTTACGCATCAGATCACCTGGCCACCGGATACTTCGATTCTTTGCCCCGTGACCCAACGGTTGTCTTCGGACAGAAGGCTCGCGATCATGGGACCGATGTCGTCGGGAACACCCACGCGACCCAGGGCGATCATGTCTGCGAATGCCTTGTTCATATCGGGCGTATCACGAACGGCGCCACCCAGAAAATCGGTCTCGATCGCACCGGGCGCCACGGTGTTCACCGCAATACCGCGACTTCCAAGCTCCTTTGCCAGATAGACACTCAAAATTTCGACCGCGCCTTTTGCCGCAGCGTAGGCGGAGAAGCCCGGGTAGGAAACGCGTGTCAGGCCCGTCGACAGATTGACGATTCGCCCTCCATCGGCAATCAACGGCAGCAGGGCCTGCGTGAGGAAGTAGACGCCTTTGAAGTGCACATTGAACAGACTGTCGAAGTGCGCCTCGGTGGCGTCTGCAATCGGTGCCATGTCGCCGTGCCCCGCGTTGTTCACGAGGTGGTCGAAGGTGTCGCGCTTCCAGGTTTCATTCAATACCGCCCTGACGCGACCCGCAAACGGCTTGAACGACGACACGTCACTGGTATCCAGCTGGAAGGCCGCTGCCTTGCGGCCCATCGCCGCGATTTCGGCGACGAGCTTGTCCGCTTCATCAGCGCGGCTTTTGTAGGTCACGATGACGTCCCCGCCGCGACGGGCAATGCTGAGGGCGGTGTTGCGGCCGAGGCCGCGGCTGGAACCCGTGACGATAGCGATCTTGCTCATGAGGAACTCCTGTTCAGTGGGTGGGTGTGTTGGATGAGTGATCGTAGAAGCTCGCGCTCCAACAGCATTGCCAATTCCGCCAAGCCTTTTGCCCGTTCCTGCGACTTCAATGAAAAGAGCCATGGCCTGCGCTGTTTTGCGCCCTATACCGGCCCTCATTGCCAGTGCGCCCACACTTGCCCATTCCTCGTAAAGCCTTGCCTGTTTCTACAGCCAGTATTGGCGCGGCTTGCGTGATCAGTTAAGGTTCGGGGGATGTCAGACACACTGCTCAAAGCCGTTAGTCGCTACCTGGAGGCGTACGCCAATCCTGCCGGACTGGCACAAACGCCCATCCAGGGCTTGACGACCATCCGCTCCATGGCGCCCACGAGCCTTGTTCACGCGATTTCCTGCCCCCTGGTCTGCCTGGTCCTTCAGGGAAACAAGCGGGTCTCTTTCGGAAGCAGGACGGTCACCTTTGGTGCCGGGGACTCCATGCTGATTACCGCCGACATCCCCACAGCGAGCCAGATCACCCGTGCCAGTTCCACCGAGCCCTACATGTCGCTCGTCCTGGAACTCGATCTTCCGCTCATCGCCGAACTGACGATGGAGATGAAGGCAATCCCATCGGACGATGCCGTGCCCGTCAAAGTTGAACGCACGGATGCCGAGGTCGAGGACGCGGCGCTGCGCCTGATGCGGCTGCTGGAACGCCCCGCATCCGTGCCGATTTTGCGTGCGCAACTTTTGCGGGAGTTGCACTACTGGCTCCTGACGGGGCGCCACGGCGATGCGATCCGCTCCCTCGGGTGGAAGCAGGGTAACCGGCAGCGGATCGCCCGTGCCATTGCCGTTCTTCGATCGGACTTTGCCAGCGCCCTTCCAGTCGATCGCCTTGCTGCAGAAGCGGGCATGAGCCCCTCGTCCTTCCATCAACACTTCCGTGCCGCCACTTCGCTCTCGCCGCTGCAGTTCCAGAAGCAGCTTCGGCTCATCGAAGCCCGCCGGCTGATGGTGGCTGAAGGACGAACCGCGAGCAGCGCAGCGTATGAGGTGGGCTACGAGAGCGTGTCACAGTTCACGCGAGAGTACGGGCGGATGTTCGGGCTTCCGCCGATGAAGGAAGCTGTTGCCGCCAAGAGTGCCGCGATAGCTGCTTAGCGGCCCGGGGCGCGCGGCCTGCCCCATGCGCGCTCGAACACCATCGTGGAACGGGGTTCACCGACGGGCTGTCCGCCGGCCACATCGCTACTAGCGCGAAGCATGGACGCCATCCTCGCGAAGCCCACGGTGAGCGCCTGTTTCCCGGTGATGGAGAAGTGGACCTCCTGCCTCGTGTCAGGCGCCCTGTTGATACCATGACTGATCTTTCAGAAATGGAACCAGGCGATGAATTTCTATGTGATGGTCAAGTCCCACGATTGCTACGGCAGCCACACAACACTGTCTCCAATTGGAAGCTTCCTTTTAAAAGGCGGAGACAAATTTGGTGACGCCGTCCGGGAAATTGTGGTCACGCTCCACCTTCGGGACTTCGGCCCCGCACGGCAAACTCTGGAGCACCTTCTGGAGATGCACAACCAATACCGGGCGACGCTACCAAAGATTACCTTCCGAAGAGCAATGGGCAAGATGGAGATAGACCTGGCCAGCGAGCTCATGGATGGCAGGGATTGGGAACCCTCGCCAAGGTTGTCGTTACCGCTTTTCAGCAGAGGTGTGGATGAAGTGGTCCAGGCCATGGGCTTGATGAGCAAGCGTTTGAAGCGTACGGACGACTTCCAGTTTGAAGCGTTCATCAACCGGTGTGAAGCAGCCAGGAAGAACGTCCCCGAATCGGAGGATTTACTTCAAGACCTCGCAAAGGAACTGGAAGCGATTGAGCAGGCCAGGCGCGCCCTGATGTCTCCTTGGGAGAAGCTGGGCATAGACTGGGAGGAGTTTCACCCCGATGCGCGTGGCATTCTCGACGAAGCATTCTTCTGGGACTCACTGGACGACTTTTCGCCGAACGGCAACGACACAGGATCCGACTTGCTCTCAGAATATCGCGGCTGGCTCAAGAGGAACAGGAACGGGAAGACGATTCTTTTCCTTGAAAGTCTTGCGAAGAAGTGGGGGTATGAAAGCATGAATGCCGTGGACGATGACATTCTTTGCGAGGCATATGTTGCGCTCGCCTTTGCGGATGTCAAACTTCGGGCCACCTGTGATCAGGATGTGCGGCAACTTGCACTGCAGGCGATTGAGCGGCAGAGAGCCGGTGCGCAGGCAGCGGGAGACTGGCCGCTTCGAGAGGAAAGGCTGAAAGCGCTGGAAAGGATTGAAGCCAAGCTGCAGCAACTGAATGCCTCTTGATGCATCTGTCCTGCAAAATCCGTATTCGGCGGCGCGGTGTGGCCACCTAACTTCGTTCAGTGAAGTGGCGTAAAGAGGCTGGGAGTGCGCCTTGCACCGCCCGCGGCTTCACAGGCGGGCTTTGTACGTGGCGGGGGTTTCGCCAAAGGTGCGCCGGAAAAGATGGATGAAGGCGCTCGCGGTGGAATAGCCCAGGTCCAGGGCAACCGTCGTCACGGCGGCGCCCGCCGCCAGCATTTCAAGGGACCGCATCATGCGGGCGCGCTGCCGCCATTCGGTGAAGTTGAAGCCCGTCTCGGCGACGAAACGCCTGGTCAAGGTGCGCGTGCTCACGGCCGCGAAGTCCGCCCAACGCGCCAGGTCGCGCTCATCCGCCGGGTCCGCAATCAGCGCGCGGGCGACCCGCTGCAGGCGCGGGTCTTTCGGCAAAGGCAGGCCCAGCGGCTCAACAGGCAGTGTCCGGATTTCGTCCAGGATCACGTCGGCAACATGCGCCTGCGCGCCACTCAGCGGTTCACTGGCGTTGACAGGCCAGTGCGCGGCACGAAGCACCGCTTCACGCAGCAGGCCGGACAAGCGGATGGTGCAAGGCTGTGGCGGCAAATCGCCGCACGCGGACTCCGCCACATACACGCTCCAGCCGTGAAAAGGCCCATGGGTGCGCCCGGAATGGATGTGGCGAGGCGGTAGCCACACGGCGTGAATCGCCGGCACCAGCCAGACCCCCTCCTGCACCCCCACAGACAACAAACCGCGCATAGAGCCAAAAAGCTGGCCACGCGCATGGTGGTGCGGCTCTGCCGCCAGCTCATCCTCATGGCGACCTTCCGCGGCAAAGAGCACCGGGCCGCCTGCCAGGTTGATGTAGTCGTCCAGGTGGCTCATGGGGTCATGCATGGCGGATTTGAGATATTGAATGGCCGCTACAGTTTACGGGAGCCACTCAACACTGCTTAGGCTTGGGGTCTTCCACTTCTTCTACTTCTTCTACTTCTTCTACTACTTCTTCTACTTCTTCTACTACTTCTTCTACTTCTTTTAAGAAGGCCATCTCATGAATGCACAAGACGCCGGATCGCCCACTCAGGACGCGACCCCAACGAAGCTCCAGCAACCGGACCCTCAAGCGCCGCAAGCTGATCTCGATGCGCTCTATGCGCCGCCGTCAGAAAGAATCCAGCGCGCAGTGCTTGACCATCTGCTCGACTTTCACAAGGCCTATCTGCGTAAAGCCACCTTCTTTTGCCTGGCCACGGGAAGCGAACACGGACTGGACGCCTCGCCGCGCGGCGGTCCACCCGGATTCGTTCACGTACTGGAGGAGAACACCGTCGCTTTTGCCGACTGGCCAGGCAACAACCGGATCGAGTCACTGCGAAACCTGCAGCGCGACCAAAGGCTGGCAATGGTTTTTCTGTTTCCGGGACTGGAGATATTCCTTCGTATCAACGGCCGGGGACGCATCTCTACCGACAAGGACTTGTTGTCCGAGCTTCGCGAAGGGGTGCGCATGCCGAAAACGGCAACCGTCGTGCAGATCGACGAGGTGCTGTTCCACTGCGGCAAGGCGATCAATCGAGCCCAGCTTTGGGAGCACAGCTCAAGGCTGGACCGCGACACCCTGCCCACAGTGGGTGACATGCTTGCGGCCATCGGCCGGCTCCACGATGCCACCCATAGGCTCGATGACGCGCAGGTTAAAGAGATCAACAACCACTACGATCAATCCGTGCGCAATGATTTGTACTGAAGGCTGGGTGGCATTCGACAGTTGCGCTCCTCGCGAGTGTTGAGTTCTGCTGAAGCTTGAACCGGATTTTCCATCGACTGTGGATCCATACTATTTGTGAGCGGAGAATATTCAAAATGCAGATGTCACATCTCAACTTACCCCTGCTTCTAAAACCCGTGAAGTAGCGACAACGTGGTCAAGTTGGGATGGAAATCATTGCCGTAATTGGATCAACTCTCGACGGAATTCAACACTATGCCCATCCGCACAGCCGCGTCTGGTGACGCCGAAGCCATCACTGCGATCTACGCGCCGATCGTGCGCGAAACGGCCATCTCTTTTGAGCTGGAGCCTCCAACGACCGACGAAATGCGCGAACGCATTACGTCAACACTAGAAAGTCTTCCTTGGCTGGTGAGCCTTGATGCCACTGGCAAAGTCGATGGCTACGTCTATGCGAGCAAACATCGCGAACGCGCAGCCTATCAGTGGTCGGTGGATGTGACCGCATACGTGCGAAGCGACGCTCGCGGTCGGGGCGTCGGAAAGGCACTTTACAAAGAACTATTTATAGAGCTGAAGGCATTGGGCTACGCGCAAGCTTTTGCCGGCATCGCTTTGCCAAACATTGCCAGTGTGGCTCTTCACCAGGCCGTTGGATTCCTGCCGATAGGCGTGTACAAGAATGTCGGGTTCAAATTGAACGCTTGGCATGACGTGGGCTGGTGGCAGCGCCCTATTCAAGAGCTGATCCAACCTGGCCCGCTCGGCCTCTACCGCCCCGAATAAGACTACGTTGCCACGCCTGCTCTGCATGCTTGTGGCTAATTGCGCGGAATAGCGCTAGCGCGCTGACGCGCACCTGTGACCGTCATTCGACGGTCACAGACTTTGCCAAGTTGCGGGGGGAGAGGTGATCACATCACTTCGCTTCGCGATATGAGTGCTCCCCTCACGCTGAAAACGGTTTGTGTGGCCGCATAACTTCGCTGCGCGAAGTGAGCGTCCCCCAAACCAATAAACCTGGCGGCTGCGCCGGGCGGCGTTCCACGCCGCCCCAAGTCCGTCACTCTACGGTGACGGATTTGGCCAGGTAGCGGGAGAGGGTTTGTGTGGCCGCATAACTTTGCTGCGCAAAGTGAGCGTCCACCAAGCCTCGCAGTGCTGATTGCCATTAACAAAGTCCGTCGGGGAATTTCCCTAAGAGGAATACCTTTCGGCTATTTTTTCTGCGGTTTTTAACCTAACAAAGTCCGTCGAAGATTTCAGGGCTGCGCAAGAATTTTCGACAACTAAATGAAGTACGTCGAACGCATCGCATTGATGCGCCTTTACTTGCACTCGGGCGGCGATTTTCGGCAGTCAGCCATTACGACCTCCATATCCAGCCGGCAGTATGCGGGCGATTGCCGCGGCGCAAACTGTAGTGAACCCCTCGGGCTGGACCAAGGGGATCGTCAGAACCAAGCCGACCGAACGTGGTCTGGGTCTCCACGCGGAAGCCAACTAGTACCACGCCGCGCCTACCAACCTGCCGTGTCCGGCCGAACGCCTTCATAGGCGCGCTGCAGTAATTGCCGGATTTCGTCGCGCTGCGCCGAGCCGATGGGGCGCGGGTTCCAGTAGGGATTGCGGACGGCAAGGTCGGCGGCGTGGTCCAGATCTGCCACTTGCATGCCGATGTCTTTCAGCGCAACCGGCGCGCCGTTGTCGCGGGCCAGGTCGAACAACCCCGCCGCGGCGCCGGCGCGACCCTCAGTCCCGAGGGCGCGGGCAATGCGGACCATAGCCTGCGGCGCAGCCTGTGCATTGAATGCCATCGCCTGAGGCAATACGACGGCGTGCACCTCTGCATGCGGCAGGTTGAAGCTGCCTCCCAGGGTGTGGCACAGCTTGTGGTGCAAGGCCATCCCCACATTGCCAAGCACTACGCCGCAAAGCCAGGCGCCATACAGCGCCTCGCCGCGCGCGCTGATGTCGTCGGCACGCCGGCAAATGGCGGGCAATGCCTGCGCGATGGCGCGTATGCCCTCTTCGGCCATCAAATCCATCACCGGGTTGCTGTCCTGCGCATACAGGCCTTCGGCGGCGTGCGCGATCGCATTCATGCCGCTGGTCACACTCAGCGCCACGGGTAAAGTCAGTGTCAGCGCCGGGTCGTAGATGACCGTGCGCGGCAGCACGCGCACATCCCTTCCGGTTTTTTTCAAGCCGGCCTCGGTGATGCCGTAGATGGGCGTCATTTCGCTGCCGGCGTAGGTGGTGGGGATGGCCAGAATGGGCAGGCCCGAGTCCAGCGCGATGGCCTTGCCCAGGCCGGTGGTGGAACCGCCGCCGATGGCGATCGCACAATCGGCGCCCAGCCGGCGCGCCTCTTCGCGCGCCTCGCGTGCCGTCTCCATGGGCACATGCATGACGGCCTTGGCGAAGATGCCGGCGGCCCGGTTCCCAAGGCGGTCGGCCACCATGTGCGCCTGATCCCGCTGCTCAGGCGTGGACAGCACCAGCGCCTTGCGCGCGCCGAGCAATTCGATCTCCCTTTCCAAGTGCTGCAAGGCGCCGGCGCCAAACACCACGCGCGAGGGCTGGCCGTTGTAAATAAATTCCTTCATGGGCCTCTCCCCTCAACCGATTCATAGTCCACCTGGTGCCGCTCTATGCGGATGCCCACGAGTTCATCCCTGAGCCGCAGGTGTTCGGGATGGCTCGCGTAGGCATTCAATGCCGCTTGCGACCCGAATTCGCTGTAGAGCACGAGGTCGCAGGCGTAGTCCACCCGGCTGTTGTCTACACCGATCTCCAGATGAAGCAGGCCGGGAATGCGCCCTTTCAATCCTTCAAACCCCAGGCGCACGCGTTCGATGTTCTCCTGCCGCTCTCCCGGTGTGCCGGCGCGTACCTTCCACATCACGATGTGACGGATCATGTGCCGCCGCTCACTTCGAGATCGGGTTGAGCACGAAGTCATACTCGACGAGGTAGCTGCCGTCGGGCTGCGGCTTCCAGTCGGCGACCAGGGATTGGCGCACGCCGAACACGGCGTCCGAGTCGAGGTAGGCATCGTCGCTGCGGAAGACATGCGTGATCAGTGTTTCATAGCCCTCGGCCTTGATCATGAAATGCAGATGGGCCGGCCGCCACGGATGGCGGCCCGCCGCCTTGAGCAGGTCGCCGACCGGACCGTCATGCGGTATGGCATAGGGCACGGCCAGGATGGAGCGGAAGTGGTAGCCCCCTTTTGCATCTGCATTGAAGGTTCCACGCGCCTGCGCATGGGCTATCTCGGCATGCTGCACGTCATACAGGCCCTCTTCGTCGGACTGCCAGACATCGATGTGGGCGCCCGGCACCGCCTCCCCCGCCGCGCCACGCACCGTGCCGCGAACCAGGCAAGGGATTCCGCGCGCACCGTTGGCGATGTCCGCGCCGAGTTCGTAGTGCGGCGCGCCCTCCACATGGAAGGGGCCGAATACCGTGGCCTCGGTGCAGCCCTGGGGTTTGTCATTGTTCATTGCCACCGTCAGCATCGACAGGCCCAGCACGTCGGACAGCAGGATGAACTCCTGGCGCCTGTCGTCGGTGATATGGCCGCAGCGCGTGAGGAATTCAATGCCCTTGAACCATTCCTCTTCGGTAAGTTCGACCTCACGCGCGAAGGCATGCAGGTGATTGACCAGGCTGGTCATGATGTGTTTGAAGCGCGGGTCCGCCGCCGCGGCATGGCGCGCGAGCACGGCTTCGGTGATGGTGTTGCGGTCAAGGTTGCGCATGGCGGGTTTCCTTTTCTCGGTAATCTGTTGCGCTGCGCGCCGTCCACATCGCATGAAACTGGCACGCGCAAGGCCAGCGGACGCCGTGGAACGGGCTTGGCCCGGCCACAGGCGTCGTCCCCCTTGAGGGGGAAGGCGCGAAGCGACTCAGGGGGTGTTTCATCTCAGTCCAGCTGGAGTTGGGTCTGCCGTGCAATCATCCCCCACTTGGCGAAATCCTCGCGGCTGCGCTTCTCGGATTCCTGGGGCGTTCCGGCCTCCACGCGCAGGTCCATTTCCGCCAGCCGTGCCTTGGTGGCCGGCGCCATCAGCGCGGCGCGCACGTCGCGCTGGATTTTCTCCGTGACGGTGGCCGGCAGGCTTGCGGGCGCCATCAGGGTTTCGAAGAAGGTCGCGTCGAAGCCGGCGTGGCCGCTCTCGGCCACCGTGGGCACCGCGGGCAGGAGCACCGAGCGCTCCTTGCTGGAGACGGCGACCGCCAGGAGCCGGTTGCTCTGCACATGCGGCAGCACCACGGAAGAGACGATAAAACCGCAGCCCACATGGCCCGCGAGCACGTCCTGCGCGGCCGGCCCCGGCCCTTTGTAGGGCACATGGGTCTGCCGGGTGCCGGTGGCCGCCAGCAGCATTTCCATGGCCATGTGGCTGGGCGTGCCGGGCCCGCCGGAGGCGTAGGTGTTGCCGGCGGGAAGCTGGGTGAACCTGGCGAATGTATTGACGCCGGAGGCCGGGTTGCAAACCAGCATCTGGTTAAAGCTCGCGAAGTAGGTCACCGGCTTGAGCGATTGCCGCAGATCGAAGCCCAGCTTTTTGTAGAGATGCGGGTTGATCGTGAGCACGGTGTCGGGGCCGACCAGCAGGGTGTGCTCATCCCTGGCCTGGGCCACTTCCCCGGCCGCGATATTGCCGCCCGCCCCGGGCTTGTTGTCGACGATGACGGGCTGTTTCCACGCCGCCTGCAGGGCGGGCTGGATCAGCCTGGCAATCACGTCGCCCGGCGTGCCGGGAGGAAAAGAGGCCACCATACGCACGGGCTTGGTGGGCCAGGTCTGGGCCTGCGCCGGTGCGAGCAGCGCCAAGGCCGTCGCAATGACCGGTAGAGGGAAAAACTGGCGGATGATGGTTTTCATTCAGATCTACTTTTGAGTGTTGTTATCGGTGTTGTGATCGGTGTCGTCACCGGCCCGTGACGCGCATCAGCACGGCCGCCGCGTCGCTCGCCGCCGCACCGCGCCAGGCAACAATCTGGTCGGGGCGTATCAATGCAAGCGGCGCTTCATACAACTCGCGAAGCGAGGCCTGCGGCAGCCGCACCACGCGCAGGTCGACTGAAAGCGCTCGCGCGGCGGTTTCGAAAGCGGCCGTGGAAAGCGCATCCGGGCCCAGCGCGAGCAGCGTCCATTCACTGTGGAAACTATCAAACAGCGAGCGGCCGTCGTCCAGCCAGGCATGCGGCGGCCGCCCTCCCGGGCTCGCGGTGGCGGTGTAGCTGTTGGGCTCATCGGGCGGCAACGGCGCGCCGTCGCCGGCGATGACGGGTGAGCCGTCGTAGCGGCCGCCGAAGGTGACGCCGGGAATGTTGAATTCGAGCCTGGCGTGCTCACCGAAGTAGCGGGCCGCGCGCTCGCGCTCGGCCTCGCCCTGGTGCGAAGTTTCGTCGAGTTCGGCCTTGGCGACGAACAAGCCCACCGAATCGGCGAAGCGCCGCGCGTAGCCGGTGTTGCGTTCGGCCAGCGGCTTGCGCTCGGCCGCATAGCTGTCCAGCAGCGCCGCAGGCGCCTGGCCGCGCACAACGCTGGCGAGCTTCCAGCCCAGGTTGACCGCGTCCTCAATCGCGGTGTTGTAGCCCAGGCCGCCGGTCGGCGTGAACAGGTGGGCCGCATCGCCGGCGATAAACACCCGGCCCTGCTGGAAACGCTGGGCAACCAGCGCATGGCCGGCCAGCCAGGTGCCCATCGACAGTATCTCGATGGGCAGCTCCATGCCCACGGCTTCGGCGAAGACGCGGCGGGCGTCGTCCTCGGTCCAGTTGTCGGCGTCCTCCCCGGGCCGCAGCGCGGCATGGAAGGCGTACTCCGAAACACCGTCGACCGAGGCCATGAAGGCGCGCCGCTGGTGGTTGACCGCGACATACATCCAGGCCTTGGGATGCCGCAGCACCGACAGAAAACCCGGCGCGCGCAGGTAGACGGCAAACATCTTTCCGCCCATGAACTCGCGCTGTATGCAGGTGACGCCGCCCCATTCGATGCCCAGCTGGCGGCGCACCAGGCTGCGCGCGCCGTCGGCGCCGACCAGGTATTTGGCCTTCACTTCCTGCGCCGGGCCGCCAGCGGTGGGACGCACGCTCGCGCTCACGCCGCTTTCTTCTTCAGCGAAACGCTCCAGCGACCAGCCATAACGCAGCTCGGCCGAGGGCCAGGATTCCGCGTGGCGGCGCAGGGCCTGCTCGACGAATTTCTGCGACACACGGTGCGGCAGTTCGGCCGCGCTCCACGAGCCGGTCATGGACTTGATCCTGACCTGCGCCTCGGCCGCGGTGGGCAGACTGATGCGTGACAGCTCATGGCGCGCATAGCGTGTGAAGTAGGCGATGTCGGTCGGGTGGTCGGCGGGCAAGCCGAGCGCGCGGATCTCGTGGGCAAAACCCAGGCGCCGGAAGTGCTCCATGGTGCGGGCCTGGGTGGCGTTTGCCTGCGGATTGAAGGCGGTGCCGGGCTTGGCATCGATTACCAGGCAAGACACGCCGCGGCGGCCCAGTTCGTTCGCCAGCATCAGGCCGCAGGGACCGCCGCCGGCGATGAGGACATCGGTCTCGAGCACGGCCGGCTCGGATGGGGGAGGCATGGCGTTTTATTCCTTTTGTGGTGGTGTTTGCTGAAGACCCTGCCCTCAGCCATGGCGCCGCCGCAACGACCGGGGTGACCGGCCCGTGCGACAGGCAAAGCCCGACAGGCAGGCGGCAAGGGCCGCCGCTCTCAGTCGCCCTGTATCTTGCGGTCGCGGATCAGCTTGCCGAATCGTTTGGAGTCCTCAGCGCCTTTGCGGCCGAACTCCGCAGGCTTGAGCGGCAGCGCCACGTTGCCGATCGCGAGGATGCGCTCCCTGGTCGCTGCCTGGTTCAGCACACGATTGACTTCGGTATTGACACGGTCGATCACGGCCTGCGGCGTGCCCGCGGGTGCGTAAAGGCCGAACACCGCATCGGCATCAAAACCCTTGAGCCCCAGTTCATCGAGCGTGGGCACCTCGGGCACCTGGGGGGCGCGCTGCGCACTGCCGACCGCCAGCATGCGCAGCTTGCCGGTCTTCACATGCTGGAGCGCGATGCCGGGATCAAACAGGAAGTCGATCTGCCCGCCCAGCAGGTCGGTCAGGGCCGGTGCCGCGCCGCGGTAGGGAACGTGCACCGCGAAGGTCCCGGTCTCGCTCTTCATCATTTCCGTGGCCAGGTGCGGCGAGCTGCCGCTGCCGGGCGAGCCGAAGGCGCGCTGGCCGGGGTGGGCTTTGAGGTCGGCGATCAGGCCCTTGAAATCCTTGACCGGGCTGTCGGCCCGCACCACCAGGTAGAAGGGGACGCGGGCCACCGAGGCCACCGGTACCAGGTCTTTCGCCGGGTCGAAGCTCATCTTGGTGTACAGGTGCGGGTTGATGGACACCGTGCCGCCCGACGCCATGAGCAGGGTGTAGCCGTCGGCCGGCGACTTGGCGACGGACTCGGCGCCCAGGTTGCCGCCCGCGCCGCCTTTGTTTTCGATCAGAACGGGCTGGCCCAGCGCCTCGTGCAGCGGCGGGGCGATCAGCCTGGCCAGCTGGTCGGCCGCCCCGCCGGGCGCGAAGTTGACGACGATCCTGATCGGTTTGTTCGGCCAGTTTTGGGCGTGTACGGTCAGGCCCGCGCACAGGCCGGCCGCGAGCAGGAGGGATGCGAGCAATGATTTCATGGTGGGTCTCCTGCTGTCAGAACGGGTAGTGGCGGGGCGTGGTCTGCACCGTGATCCAGCGCAGCTCGGTGAAGGCATCGATGCCGGCGCGGCCGCCAAAGCGGCCGTAGCCCGAGTCCTTGACGCCGCCGAAGGGCATTTGCGCCTCATCGTGCACCGTGGGCCCGTTGACATGGCAGATGCCCGAGTCGATGCGGTTGGCCACCTCCCAGGCGCGCGCGACGTCGCGCCCGAACACCGCCGCCGACAGGCCGTAGGGGTTGTCGTTGGCGACCCGAACGGCCTCTTCCACACCGTCGACGCGCACGATGGGCTTGACCGGCCCAAAGCTCTCATCGTGGTAGATGCGCATGGCGGATGTCACATGGTCCAGCAGGGTCGCGGGCATCAGGGTGTTCTCCGCCTTGCCGCCGCAGACCAGTTTGGCGCCTTTGGCGAGCGCGTCGTCGATCAGAGCGTTGCAGCGCTGCACCGTACTGGCATCCACCACCGAACCCAGCACCACCGGCCCCTTGCGCGGGTCGCCCAGCGGCAGCTTCACCGCCTTGGCGGCGAGCCGCTGGACAAAGGCATCAGCGATCTTGTTGTCGACCACGATGCGCTCGGTGCTCATGCAGATCTGGCCGCTGTTGGCAAAGGCGCCGAAGGCCGCGCCGTTGACCGCGGCGTCGAGGTCGGCGTCGTCCAGCACCACCATGGGCGCCTTGCCCCCAAGCTCGAGGACCGCTTGCTTGAGGTATTTGGCGCAGGTCGCAGCCAGCAGTTTGCCGACACGGGTCGATCCCGTGAAGTTCACGCGGCGCAAGGCCGAGTGGGCCACGATGGCCTCCACCACGGCCGCCGCATCGGCCGGTGCGTTGGTGATGAAGTTGACGACGCCCGGAGGAAAACCCGCTTCCTTGAACACCTCAACAATCAGGCCGTGTGTGGCGGGGCTCAGTTCCGAGCCCTTGAACACCACCGTGTTGCCGCAGGCCAGAGGCGTCGCGATGGCGCGCACGCCCAGAATGACCGGTGCGTTCCAGGGCGCGATGCCCAGCACCACGCCGGCCGGCCGGCGCACGGCCAGCGCCAGGCTGCCGGGAACGTCGGAGGGGATGACCTCGCCGCTGATCTGTGTGGTGAGGCCGGCCGCTTCCTGCAGCATGCCGGCGGCCAGGTGCACGTTAAAGCCGGCCCAGGGTGCGGCCGCGCCGGTCTCCGCGGCCATGGCCGCCGTCAGCTGCTCGGCCTTGGCTTCAAGCGCATGCGCCGCCTTGAGCAGCAGCGCGCGGCGCTCGCCGGGGCCGGTGCGCGACCAGGTCTCAAACGCGGCGGCGGCCGCATCGACCGCCGCTACCGCGTCGGCCACCGTCGCCGCAGGGGCGGTGGTCGCCACCGTGCCGTCGAGCGGATTGCGGCGCTCGAAAGTGGCGCCGTTGGCGGCCTGCCGCGACTCGCCATTGATCAACATCGATATCTTGCTCATGTCTTTTGTCTCCTTGTGTTTTGAACCGTGTTTGTTGTTTTTGGTTTTTGCCTTGCTGTCTCCTTCAGGCAATCTCGACTTCGACCAGCATGGGCTCGGTGGACCGCAAAGCCTGTTCGAGCGCGGGGCGCAGCTGGTCGGCGCGCGCCACACGCAGCCCGCGAACGCCCTGGGCGGCGGCCAGACCGACGAAGTCAAGGTCGGGCAGCTCGGTGCCCGGCACGGGTTCATCGGGCCGGTAGCCGAAGATGCGCGCGAAGTCGTGCAGCGCCGCATAACGGCGGTTGTTCAGGATCACGATGGTCATGGCCAGGCCGAGCTGCGCGGCGCTCCACAGCGCCTGGATCGCGTACATCGCGGAGCCGTCCCCCACCAGCGCGATGACACGCGCACCCGGCTTGCCCATGGCGACACCGACAGCCGCGGGCAAGCCCCAGCCCAGGCCGCCGCTGCACATGGTGTAAAAAGTTTCCGACTCAAAGATCGGCAGGTGGCCGTGCATGGTCGGCCGGGCGCTGGGCGCTTCTTCGACGATGATGCTGTCGCGCGGACGGACATCGGTCAGCGTCTGCAGCACCCAGGCCACCGGCAGGCGTTCGCCCGGCAAAGGCTCGGGCACGCGCGCGGGCCGCACATGCAGCGCAGGCGCCGCCCTGGGCGCGGGCGCGGGGCGGGCCAGCAAGTCCAGCAAGCCCAGCCGTATGCTGCCGACCACCGAGGTCCCCGTCGGCGCCCAGGCGGCGACCTGGGGGTCTTCGGTCAGTTGCACCAGCCGGGCCCCGTCGGGCAGGTGCGCGCCCTTGCTTTCGACGTGGTAGGTGAATGCCGGCGCCCCAAGGGCGAACACCAGGTCGTGGCCGGCCAGGCGTTCAACGATGCGGTCGCGCATGGCCGGCAGGAAGCCGGCCCACAACGGATGGTCTTCCGGGAAACTGCAGCGCCCCGACATGGGCGCGACATAGACACGCGCGTTGTGGCGCTCAGCCAGCTTGATGGCCTCGCTCCACGCGCCGTCGCGGTCGACCGAGGCGCCGACCACGATGGCCGGCGCGCGGGCCGTGTCCAGCGCATCGCCGATTTTGGCGAGCAGACCGGGCTCGGGACGCAGGTAGCGGCTGACCTCGCGCGCATCGACCGGCAGTGTTTTCACCGCCCAGTCGTCCGAGGGGACGGACACCAGCACCGGCCCGCAGGGCGGCGTCATGGCGATGTAGTAGGCGCGCGCGATCGCCAGGGGCACATCCTCGGCGCGCGCGGGCTCCACGCTCCACTTCACGTAAGGCTTGGGCAGTTCGGGGGCCTGCGTGGAGCCGAGGAAGGGGTCAAAGGGCAGGATGGAGCGCGCCTGCTGGCCGGCCGTGATCACCAGCGGCGTGCGGTTGCGAAAGGCGGTGAAGATGTTGCCCATCGCATGGCCCACGCCCGCGGCCGAGTGCAGGTTCACAAAGGCCGCGTTGCGCGTGGCCTGCGCATAACCGTCGGCCATGCCCAGCACCACACATTCCTGCAAGGCCAGGACGTAGTGAAAGTCGTCCGGGAAGTCCATGAACATGGGAAGCTCGGTCGAACCCGGGTTGCCGAAGACGGAGGTCATGCCGAAGGAGCGCAGCAGCTTGAACACCGCCTCCCTGACCGTTACCAACTCCACCGCCTCGCCCTGGCGGGTCGCGGCCGGCACAACAGCTTGATCCATGAATGTCTCCAACTTGAATGGCACTTGAAAGAAGCCAAGTCTCGCAAGGGCGGTAACATGCGTCAATGCAATGAAACGTATACCGTAAAATTCATCGTATGAATATTGACCAGCTGGACATGAACCTGCTTCGGCTCTTCGAGGCGGTCTACCGTCTGGGCAGCGTCAGCCGCGCGGCGGACGCCATGGGCCTTTCGCAGCCCGCGGCCAGCCAGGGCTTGACGCGGCTGCGGCTCGCGCTCGGTGACGCCCTGTTCGTTCGCACCGGCGGAAGCATGCGTCCCACACTGCGCGCCGAACGCCTGGCCAGCGTGGTCCAGCCGGCGATTGCGTCTATCCAGGACGTACTCAGGGATGACGATGCATTCAATCCCTCCCGCTCGACCATGACGCTGCGCTTGCACATGAGCGACATCGGCGAGGCCCGGTTGCTGCCGGAACTGGTGGCCGCGCTGCATCGTGAGGCGCCGGGCATACGCGTACAGACAGCGCCGCTGCCCCACGCCCAGATCGCCGATGCGCTCGAGACCGGCGCCATCCACTTTGCATTGGGGTTCCTGCCCTCCGTCAGCGGGACGGAGCGGATGGAATTGCTCACCGACCGCTACGCAGTCCTGGTGCGCGCGGGGCATCCGCTGCTCGCGGCGAAGCAGAAGCCACCCAAGGTGAAGGACTTGCGCCGGCTGGAGTTCGTCGCCGTACGCTCGCACGCCGAGACTTTCCGCATCCTGCAAGAACTCGGGCTGGATAGCAAGCTGGTGCTAACGTCCGAACACTTTCTGGCGCTGCCCGCGATCATTGAGCGCACGGACCTCGCGGTGGTGATGCCACGCGCCATCGCGCTGAGATTCATCAACACCGAACGTTACGCCTTGCTGTCGAACACCTTGCCGCGCAGCACCTTCACCGTATCACTGCACTGGAGCCGCCGGTTCAACCTCGATCCGGCTCATCAATGGCTGCGGCGTCTTTTTGTGGAGCTGTTTACGAAGGACGAGATGGGTTCATCCTTGTAGCGTGTTGAATTACGCTGAAGTCTGACCCGAGTTTTCCATCAAATCTTGACCCACACTCTTTGTGAGCAGAGAGTGCTCACGGTGTGGATAAGTTCTTGATCTTCTCCTTTTTGGGCTGAGTGTGTGGATCTGCCTCAAAGTGCGCCGCTGTTTCCGCGATTTTGTTGCCTCGATTCCCAGCCAGGTGGCCAGCTTCTCAGCGTAGGGATCGAGCTTGCTTGAGCTGACCCGCCTTGCGTACCTGGGCTCAGCCTCATCGGACCGAAGGTACTTCTTTACTGTGTTGCGAGCCAGGCCTGTACGCCTTGCAATCTCGCGGATGGACAACTGATCTCTCAATGCCCACCGCCTGATGACATTCAATGTCGCCACGTCTATCACTCCTAATTTCCCTCTGCTTTTAAAACAAGCAGAGTAGTGCCTACGTGGGTCAGGTTTCGATGGAAATTACTGCTCTAACCGGGTCAGATTTCGACGGCATTCAACAACTAAACGGCAAGTAGCGCCGTACATACTGGCTTTGCTGCACGAGGTCTGCCTGGCTTTTGGCGATGCACCATTCCATGCCGTGGTATTTCGTGCAATTAAAGTCGTAAACACGGATGCCCCTGAGAGGCCCAGAAGCAAGCGCTGGCCGCGGCATACAGATCCCGCCGAGGTATCAATCCAGCCTGCAGCGCGTTGCCATAACAGATAGAGGCTCGGCCACCCCCTATTACTGTCGGATCTGTCCTGCCTGCTATTGCGGCAAAGGTCTCCTGGAGGCCTAAGCAACATGTAACAAACGCCAAAGCCAGACCAAATTCCGACAGAGGCTATTCCGCGCCCGACAGAGGCTATTCCCACGGAACAAGTTCCACGCCGCCCCAAGTCCGTCACTCTACGGTGACGGACTTGGCCAGGTTTCTTGGCTTGTCCACATCAGTCCCTCTAGCCACAGCCGTGTGATACGCCAGCAGCTGCAGCGGCACCACGTGCAGCAGCGGGCTGAGCGCGCCGTAGTGTTCGGGCATGCGGATGACGTGCAGGCCTTCGCCGCTTTCGATGTGGCTGTCGGCGTCGGCAAGCACGTAGAGGACGCCGCCGCGGGCGCGGACTTCCTGCATATTGCTTTTGAGTTTTTCGAGCAGGGTGTCGTTGGGGGCCACCGTCACCACGGGCATCTCGCTGGTGACCAGGGCCAGAGGGCCGTGCTTGAGTTCGCCGGCCGGGTAGGCCTCGGCGTGGATGTAGCTGATCTCTTTGAGCTTGAGCGCGCCTTCAAGGGCGATGGGGTAATGCAGGCCGCGGCCGAGGAAGAGCGCGTTTTCCATTTTGGCGAAGTCTTCGGCCCAGCTGATGACTTGCGGCTCCAGGGCCAGCACGGCTTGCAGGGCGGCGGGCAGGTGGCGCATGGCTTTGAGGTGGCCGGCTTCTTCTTCCTCGCTGAGTTTGCCCTTGCTTTGGGCCAGGGCCAGCGTGAGCAAAAAGAGGCCGGCGAGCTGGGTGGTGAAGGCCTTGGTCGATGCCACGCCGATCTCGACGCCGGCGCGTGTGATGTAGGCGAGCTTGCATTCGCGCACCATGGCCGAGGTGGAGACATTGCAGATGGTGAGGGTCTGCGTCATGCCCAGGCTTTGCGCGTGGCGCAGCGCGGCCAGGGTGTCGGCGGTTTCGCCGCTCTGGGTGATGGTGACGACCAGGGTCTTGGGGTTGGGCACCGAAGTGCGGTAGCGGTATTCGCTGGCGACTTCGACCTGGGTGGGGATGCCGGCGATGGATTCGAGCCAGTACTTGGCGGCGCAACCGCTGTAGTAGCTGGTGCCGCAGGCCAGGATGAGGACGGAGTCGATGTCCTTGAAGACGCGGAAGGCCTGGTCGCCGAAGAGTTCGGGGACTATGCCTTCGACGCCTTCGAGCGTGTCGGCAATCGCGCGTGGCTGCTCAAAAATTTCTTTCTGCATGTAGTGACGGTAGGGGCCGAGCTCGGCGGCGCCGCTGTGGGCCTGCACGGTCTTGACCTCGCGCTGGGCGGGCTTGCCGTCCTTGCCGACAATCCAGTACTTGCCGAGCTGGATGTCGACCATGTCGCCTTCTTCGAGGTAGACGATCTGGTCGGTCACGCCGGCCAGGGCCATGGCGTCGCTGGCCAGGAAGTTCTCGGACTTGTCTTTGCCAACGCCCAGGATCAACGGCGAACCTGCGCGCGCACCGACGACGCGGTGCGGTTCATCTTTGCAGAAGGCGGCGATGGCATAGGCGCCATGCAGCTGCGCGACGGTGGCCTTGAGGGCTTCAAACAAATCGCCGTCATACAGGCTGTCCATCAGGTGCACGATGACTTCGGTGTCGGTCTGGCTTTCAAAGACATAACCCTTGGCCTTGAGGCCTTCGCGCAGCTCTTCGTAGTTCTCGATGATGCCGTTGTGCACCAGCGCGACTTTGCCGGGTTTGCTTTGCGATGCGGCGCCGCTGCCGTGGCTGAAATGCGGATGGGCGTTGTGCACGGCGGGCGCGCCATGGGTAGCCCAGCGGGTGTGGGCGATGCCGGTGGCGCCTTCGAGTTTGTCGGCGCTCACTTGCTCCTGCAGTTCGGCCACGCGTGAGGTACTGCGCGCGCGCTTGAGGCCGTCGGCATAAACGGCGACGCCGCAGGAGTCATAACCGCGGTATTCGAGGCGCTGCAAACCCTGCACCAGGATGGGAACGATATTTCG
>Ga0102589_1001357_pt1 | contig 34250 bp, 34 predicted proteins | sample AraplaMF_Col_mLB_FD_76858 | JGI IMG/M metagenome (GOLD analysis project Ga0102589, IMG submission 76858) | Arabidopsis root microbial communities from the University of North Carolina, USA - plate scrape MF_Col_mLB | ecosystem: Host-associated > Plants > Roots > Endosphere | place: USA...
TTTTGAACAGCCAATGGGAAGTGACTCTTCTTGTCCCGGAACAACTTTTATACATGGAAATATAGTAGCTAGTAGTTCTCTTTTTATATGTGTTAAATCATATTTATCAATTAGTAAATCAATCTGGTTTCTCATATATTCTCCTTACATAAATGTACTTATCCGTATCATAGCATAAACACGGCATATCCTTCATCCTGAAAAATCAAAATAATTTATTCAAAAAAAACGGGCTTATCCCTAGTACGCGAATAACTTTAATACAGCATAGTATACAGTGTTCCTACAAATACGATCCTTCATAATTCCTTATAGCAGATCCTCAAATTGTTCATTTTTCTTTATTTCAACTTTTATTATAAGGAGGCATTCCATATGGGTTTTGGTTATGGTGGCGGTTACGGCTATAGTTGTGGCGGTGGTTGCGGCTATAGTTGTGGCGGTGGTTGCGGCTACGGCTACAGTTGTGGCGGTGGTTGCGGTTACGGCGGTTTCGCTTTACTAATCGTTTTATTCATCCTTTTAATCATCATTGGAGCTAGCTGCTGGGGCGGTTTCATAGGTTGCTAAGTAGCTTTAAAAACTATTGTAAAAAAAGCACGTGAATCACGTGCTTTTTTACTATACGGCAAATCCAACCTTTGAAAGGAACTATTCCTATGAAAATTGATGGTGTTTTTGAAGGTGGCGGCGTGCGCGGAATTGCGCATGTTGGAGCAATTTGTGCATTAGCAAATCATGGCTATGAGTGGGAGCGTGTAGCGGGAACATCTGCTGGGGCTATTATTGCAGCTCTTCTAGCAGCTGGTTATTCTTGTACAGAATTAAAAATAATTATAAATAACGTTAACTATCATCAATTTATAAAAAAAAGTTTACTTGATAAAGTCCCTTTTATAGGAAAGGGATTAAGCGCATGGACTAAATTAGGCATTTATTCAAACAACTATTTAGAAAGCTGGTTAGAAGACCTCTTGCACAAAAAAGGGATCCATAGTTTTAGTGACTTACCTAATCCACAAAACTTAAAAATTATTGCCTCAGATATTAGTAATGGAAAGATGATTATTTTCCCTGATGATTTACCTAACTATGGCTTTACAAATCAAGATTTCTCTATTGCAAAAGCAGTTAGAATGAGCAGCACCATTCCTTTCTATTTCGAACCAGTAAAGTGGAAAACACCAAAATGGAAACAACCTTGCTATATGGTTGATGGAGGTCTTCTTAGCAATTATCCAATTTGGATTTTTGACTCCCCTAATTTACCCCGTTGGCCAACTTTTGGTTTTCATTTTGTAAAAAATGAAATACAAGCTGAACCTGTTCCTTATAAAGATCCCCTCTCTATGTTTAAAGGCTTATTCAAAACGATGATGCAAGCACACGACTTACGCCATCTAGATAAAGAATCAAAAGCAAGAACCATTACAATTCCAACTGGAACAATTACAAGTACAAAATTCCAATTAACTACCGATGAAAAAGAATGGCTCTATCAGTCTGGCTTTAACGCTGCCGAAAATTTTTTACAGTCTTGGAATTTCAAAACATATATTAATCGATTTAGAAACGGAAATTGAATTTTTTTTAAATTAGTTTCATTATCCATAGAATAATACCTCTTACTGTATTCATTTACTTTTCTCATCATTTTCACATGGATATTGTAAAAACACTACATCATAAAAAAAGAAATAAGCCTAATAAACTAAATGTTTTATCCTACTACTTACGAACAATTATACCGCCAACTCAAAATTCGACGTAAGTATATGTGTTAGAGATAAGATTCACTATCCGTAAAATTAAAGTTTCATTTTATTAGGCTTATTCATAAAGTACTACTCCTCACTTTTATCACTACTATAAGACAGAAGTGGCTCATACATCATTATTGCATGATTTTCCGTTACATATTGATCCTCAACAAACTGTTTTTGTTGATTAAACACCCTTCGATGTATGACATTACGTCGGATATAGCCACCCCAATAAGCTGGCTTAATTGCATGTTCTTTTTCGTATACTTCATATTGGTAAAGCTGAGGATAGGCTGTTCTCCATTCCCCCACTAAGTGTTCGTCTGTCACGTAAAGATAAAGTTGATAAGCTTGATCTGTTTCATTTTTTATTTGTAAATCAAGATAGTTGTAGGAGCAAGTCGCACCACTTCCAAACGGCTGTGTACGCTTTGAATCCGGAAATACATCATAGCTATGACGATATCGTTCTGTTACGGTTAGTGTTGTATGTAGAGTCATCCAGTATATTAAATTTGAAAGTTGACAAAGCCCACCTCCAACTCCTGGTTTAAAAGTACCATAATGCAACACCATTCCTTCTACATACCCTTTTCTCCTTGTAGTCTTACCTATTAAACGCCAATAAGAAAATGTTTCTCCCGGCTTAATCACAACACCGTTTAACTGTTTAATGGCGATTTTTAAATTAATAATTTTATTCTCTTGATACCACATATCTACATCTTTAAGTTTACGAAGCAGTATCGTTCGATGCTGTATAACCGTACAAGATAACTTTTCTTGTTGAAAAGTTTTAGCATACTTTTTCCCATCCGTTAACCATTGAATATTTCTTTTTACAGAGTAATACCACGTTCCTAACATAATACGATACTTAGACCTTTTTTTAGGCCGTATGTTTACTTCATTCATTTTTTACTCTCCTCTATCACCAATGTACTTTCTATGGTTAAAATATTACTTATACGCTCATACAGCATTCTTATAACCACTCTCAAATAAAATATCATAATATACAGAAATAATTATAATACTGTCTTAGCAACAAAGAAACGATATTTGAAGTTAATTTTATACAAATATGAAAAAAGAGCGAATCTTAGATTCACTCTTTTTCTCTATATTAGTAGCTTAACAATTAAGGATACTGTAATCCTTCCGCTTCTTCAGCAGTAACAACAACGTAGCGTCCTCCTGTTCTTAGCCCTAATAATTCAGCTTTTTCAATTGCTTCTTGTCTTGTTTCTGCATAGGCAGCTAAATATTTTATTCCATCAATAACTTGACAAATAACATAGTGTTTCATATTTCTTCCCCTTTTTCAGTTACTAGCATCTATAATATCATTTTTTACTTCCCAAAAAATATAGTCATTATATTGAGAGATTCTTTATCAATCTCGCAACCGTTTTAACACCTTTTTCTATTTCATGCATTGAAGCATATGAATAAGAGAGACGTAAATATTGGCTTGCATTTCTATCATACACATTTCCAGGATTGAGTAGAATTTTTTCTTGTAATGCCTTTTCAAACAACTCTCGTATTGAAATGTTTGGTTCGATTTGTAGCCAAATATAAAATCCACCAGTTGGTATTTGCCAAGTTGCTATATCTCTACAATATTTCTCTAGCATTTTGAGCATAAAGTCTCTCCGTTTTTTCAACTCAACTCGTATTTGCTGTATATGTTTTTCATATAACCCACTTGCAAACCATTCTGCAGCAGCTCGTTGTGATAACGAACTCGAACCGTAATCCATTTGCATCTTTATATCTGCCAATCTTTTAATGACTGGTTCTGGTCCAACAATCCAGCCGATCCTTAAACCAGGACTAATGACTTTTGACATACTTCCAATATGTAATACAATCCCATTTGTATCATTTGCCTTCAATGGGTTTGGTGGAGATGAATCAAACCATAAATCTTGATAGACAGCATCTTCAATTATAGGTAATCCAATTTCATTACATACTTTCATAACTTCTTGCCTTCTTTGCTCATTCATAACAAGACTTGTTGGATTATGAAAAGACGGAATGGTGTATAAAATTGAACCATTGAATTGTCTTTTGTATTTTGAAATAAGCGATGGTTGAATCCCATGCTCATCCATTGGAATACCAAACAAACGCATTCCAGCAGACTGAAAAACATTGAGAGAATATAAATATGATGGTTTTTCAAGTAAAATGGACGAGCCTTTGCATAGAAGTCCCATCGAAATAAGCTGCAGTGCTTGAATTGCTCCCGAAACAATTAATATAGATGCTGGAGATGTAAGAATATCAAATTTTTTTAGGTACTTTGCTATTTGCTCTCTCAATTTGAAATCCCCTCTTGGCTCCGCGTATCCTAAAGGAATTTGCCCATGAGAAAGCTCTTTCATGATTTGTTTCGTTTTTTTCTCAGGCAAAAGCTCTGGTGAAAGTTCTCCAGTACCTAATCGAATGATATGTGGATAAAATTCAGCTTGATTAATTTCTTGAATGGTAGGGAGATTCGGATAATGAATACCTGTTTCTACATAGGAATTCCAGTTAGAGTGAGACTTCAAAGTTGATATACTCCATGCATCATTTTTCACAATTGTTCCCCTTCTACCTTTTCCTTCAATCAACCCTTGCGCTGCCAATTCATCTAAAGCCATTACAATTGTACTTCGATTCACTTCAAATGCATGGGAGAAAGCTCGTTGCGACGGTAATCTTGTACCAACCGTCCATTCTCCATTTATAATTTTCTCTTTTATATACTCCTCAATTTGTTTATATAAGGGAACTGGAGAAGATCCATTTGGCTTCCAGTCAAATCGTTCCATGCTGTCGCCTCGCTTTTTTGGTTGGTTTGTTATCCAACCATATGGATGGATACAATTTCAATTTTCTTTTATAAAATATACACTATCATATTTCAGCAATTTATATAGGAGGAAATAAAATGATTGAAGCGATCATGCACGGAATGATTCTGGCGTTTGGACTCATTATTCCATTAGGTGTACAAAACGTCTTTGTGTTTAACCAAGGTGCTAGTCAGCCAAGTATTTTGCGGGCTACACCAGTTATCCTAACCGCATCTATCTGCGATACAATTTTAATATTAATTGCGGTACAAGGTGTATCACTTATGCTTCTTACCTTTTCGTGGCTAACAACCACACTTTATGTAATTGGATTTTTCTTTTTAGTTTATATGGGTTGGATGGTTTGGAAAAGTGAGTCTACAAAAGAGACGATTGAGGCAAAATCAATGACTATCAAAAAGCAAATTATCTTTGCCGCCTCTGTTTCTTTATTAAATCCACATGCAATCTTAGATACGATTGGTGTGATCGGTACAAACTCTATCCAATATGTAGGCAGCGAAAAATGGGCTTTTACTTTCACAACAATTACGGTTTCTTGGCTTTGGTTTATCGGCTTAGCATTTGCAGGGCGCATGATTGGAAAAATAGATTCATCAGGAAATACAATTACAATTCTAAATAAAGTTTCAGGGGTTATTATTTGGGGAGTTGCTCTTTATATGCTGAAACAACTTATTACTTAACAAGTAAATAATGAGAGTCACATATTATATGTTGTAAATATGTGACTCTCATCCATACTCGCAAACACAATAAATCTATAGCTAGCATGCACATTGAATAACAGGACAAATTAAGAAATTGGTTTCGGCTGCCGCTTCAGAATAGATTGGTCTTTCTCTGGTTTAATCCAAACAATTGTAACCACTGCTCCAATTATCGCAAAGATACTTGTTAAATAAAAAACTTCATGATCTGCTCCCTTCATAAAAAAAGAATAGAGTGGCGGTCCTGCAGCTACACCGATAAAACGCATCGAACTATAGAAAGAAGTAACCGTCCCTCTCTGTTCTTTTTCAATTCCTTGAGTAATAAGAGCATCTAAACACGGTAAAGCGATCCCAATGCCAATCCCCATAATAACAAGACAAATAATTAATAAGTAAATTCCTTTTAAAAATAATGGAAGCATAACAGACACTGCTGCTAGTATGAATCCGGTATATATAAATTTTTTCATAACACCTTGGTCATCACCAATTTTCTTTCCAGCCATGTATGAACTTATAGATAATACTAGCAATGGAATTGCAAGTATACACCCTTTCCAAATTCCATGAATGTTGTACTTCTCTTCCAATGTCGTAGACAAATAAAAAAGAATTCCAAATAATATGAGCATAACGATAGCACCTAATACAAAAATCGCGACTAACCATCTTCCCTTTTCTCGAAAAGTTGAACCAATTGATTGAATAAATTCTTTAAAAGGCGGGGCCTCATTTGCTTGTTTCTTTGCTTTTACTAACAATAATAATAAAACGATAGAAACAGCACATAAAACTGGGATGGACCAAAATGGTAAAAACCATACGATTGCTGCAAGAGCTGATCCTAATATCGGACTAAGGACTTTGCCAAATGTGTTTGACGTTTCAATAATACCTAATCCGGTACTTACTTGTTTTTCATCTTTATATAAATCGCCAACACATGGGATTACAACTGGCATTGCTCCAGCAGCACCTATTCCTTGAATCGCTCTTCCAATTAAAATCCAAACATACGGATTTTCTACCTTCCATGATACCCACCCCGTTATACCGCCTCCAATAGCTGCAATTAATAAACTCGGGACCATGACCATTTTACGTCCCCACCGGTCTGATAAATAACCAGCTATAGGAATTAATAATATAGCTAAAATGGAATATATAGTAATAATCATAGATACTTGAAAAGAAGAAATATGCAATTTCTTTTCGATTGTTGGAAGGATTGGAATGAGCATTGAATTTCCTAATGTCATAACAAGTGGAACAGATGCAAGTGCAATTAAACAACTGTTTTCTTTTTTTAACATGTTAATTTCGAAACCTTTCACATTTATTTCTTCCATGTAGTAGCCCTGATAAAATTCGATTATAAATTTCATCAGGGCTACTATATGTCATCTGCTTTTTAGCTTATATAACAAAAGAAATTGGAGTATAACATAGCATTACTTCTATTTTTCCAATCCATTTAACAGCACATTCATGCTATTAAATGGAAAACTTCTTTTTACTTTTGAAAAATGATACAAAAAAAGAAAGGAAGAACTCTTCCCTTCTTTTATACAGCTTTACATTAACGAGTATATCCGCCACCAAGCTGTTGTTCCGCCATAGCTACAAGACGTTTCGTGATTTCACCACCAACAGAACCATTTGCACGAGAAGAAGTATCAGCACCAAGTTGCACACCAAACTCTTGCGCGATTTCATATTTCATTTGATCAAGAGCTGCTTGTGCTCCATTTGATACTAACTGATTAGAACTACGATTTCTAGCCATTTCCGTTCACCTCCTTTACATATTAAAATGGATAGATTTTCAAATGAAATACATGGTAAATTATGGTTTTTTATGATTTTAAACTTTACATCCATAAAGAAAGAATCTCACAAAGCGGATCTCCCTGAAAAAGTCCATCTAATGAAAAAAAGAAGTTCACTAACTATTATGTATAGAATGTGAACTTCTTTTTATTTTCTATATATGGAGAAAATACATGTTTTTTTCGAAATAATCGCTTCTTCAACGCCCTTACAAAAAAGAGTTTCTTTTTTATTCACTCTAGTATTACATTTGTTGAAAAAACGAAAATTTACATTTTGTTATTATCACAGTCGTACATATTGTGTACTTTATGAAGTTAATACTGTCATTTGTTTTCTTCTTAAACGAATGATTTCCTCTCGCAAAACATCTTTCGCACCATGTCCAAACCATTCTAGTGAAGCAAAATGTTCCGTATCTTGAATTTCTCTAATAATTTCTTCATAGTTCACAACACCTTCAAATAACGGAACCATTCCTTTTCGACTACCAGCTGAAGCATATACATTATTAGGCTCAAAGACATCTAAATGAGCAGCTGCAGATATATTCTTCATATGGTAATGCTGTACCCAAGGCTTTAATTGGCGATAGCTTTCTACTGGATCGGCACCAGATTCCCACATATGGAGAAAATCAAGATTAATTTTTAAATATGGATGATTTACCTCTTCTAATAAATTTAGAGTTGAGTCTAAGCAATCTGTTAATGTATTCGGATGTGTTTCTAATAACACGTACATATTGTGTTGCGCAAATAAATCACAGATAGTGCGAATGCGCTTTACATATTTCTGACGTTCTTCTTTTGTAAAGCTGTCGCTTCGTTTTTGTCCAGCAAACGTACGAATCTTATTTGTATTACACCAATTTGCTAGCGATGCTAATTGCTCTGATTTGTTCATTGTTTTCTCAAAATCTGCTGACAATGAAATATCTAAATAATCACTTATCATCACAATTTTCAGATTTTTATTTTTCAAAAAATCTAGTTGTTCTTCTGTCACTTTACGTTCTTGTTCATATAAATTTTGTGCATGAATCCCCCATAATTCAATTCCTTCAAACCCGTTCTCATATGCAAATTGAACTATATCAGTAAATGAAATTAGCTGATGGCGAAACGAAATAGTACATAACGAATACTTCATAAATTCAAACCCCTTTATTTCAAATTCAATAATGATTGTTTATACAATAACAGACTGATTTGTTCTTATGTTTTTCCATGCTACAAACTGCCTCTCTAGCTCCTGTTTAATCGTAAATTCAATTTCATTCATCTCATTTAATTTTTCAACAATTGATGATAACATCTCTTTATTGTTTGTCATTTCCATTTTTATTGCTTTATACTGTACATTTGTAAAACCTTGCACGATATCTTCTACACGATCACACCAATAATCAAATTCTGTTTCAGAGTATTGTAATGTGTCACGAAAATATGCGAATGCATGTTCATAACTATATTTACGGATGGCCAATACAGGGATTTGCTTCACTGCTGGTATTAGTTTAGAAAGTTCCGCTTCACCATTTACCATTCTTATGACCAAGTCTTTTACTTTCATCGTTAATTCATTGTAATCCCTTTTGAATGTTTCAACAAAATAACTTTCTACCGTTTCCTGAGAGGGTTCCTGAACTGTCTGTACATCAATGAAATATCCCCCACCAAACGGATTATTTTCAATAGAATGAATGACTTTATCCTTTGCCATATTACCTTCCCAACGAAAATCAGGATCAAACATAAACCATTCGTCTTCCAGATTTGTTTTCTCTATCATTAAGTAATGTGGAAATGGTTTTTGATGAAATTTATTTTCTCTCTCTGGCAATAGTGACATATCTACCATTACAATGACATATCGATTTTCTGGTTTTTTCTCTACTAAATCTAAAAAAGTCTCTAAATTTGTTTGTTTCTCTTTTGAATGATCATACCATTCGTTTACTTTGATCCCATATAGTTTTTCGTACCAATATAAGTAACCTTTATGGCTAATGTTCTCAGAATGATAAGAAAGGACTCCTTCCTCTGTTATATCAAAATCCCCATCCCATAACCCAAAGTAAAAAGGTCGAAAATCTATATCACTACGCCTTTTAATAATTTCACAAAAACAACTCACTAAACAATGAACTTTAATTGAAGTCATGTTTTCACCCGTTTTCTAAAATATTAGTTATTTATATCCACTTGTAACGGTTGTAACTCTTCCATAAAATCTAGTAATGAACCTATAGTAGAAAAAGCTTTTGGATCTACTTCATCCTCTGGTACACATAATTGTAAATCCATTTCGATATAAACAATAAGTTGCAGCATCATGACAGAATCAATATATAAATCTTGATTTAAACGCATTGTATCTTTTAAATCTGTAACATTTTTCAATTCCATTTTTTCTACCATAATTTTCAATACATCCATCCTTAACATTTCACGATTCATTCTGTTATTCCCCCATCTCTAACAGCTTACGACTCACTTTTCCAGTTGCATTTTTAGGAATGTCCGTTACATTTTCTATTTCATGCGGCACCTTATAAGAGGGCAAATGTTGTATACACCATTTTCTTATTTGAACAGGATCAATACTAGAAATCACTTTCGCTTTTACAATCTCCCCCATTACAGGATGTTTTCCGCGATACACAATTGCCTCTCGAATTCCCTCTAGACGAAGCATCGTTTCCTCTACTTCTATTGGGAATACTTTCAAACCAGCCACGTTAATTACATCATCCATACGCCCAACAAAATGTATCCCACGTTCTGATCTATATCCCAAATCTTTTGTATAAATCACTTTCTCTCCAATTGTTACCACTATTTCTTCAGGCTGGTTTTGGTCATTACTAATACGCACAGACGTATGGGGAAGTGGTTCTCCTAAATCTAAATGTGTGTTCATATTGTGACAGATGCTAATGCAACCCGCTTCCGAACATCCGTACTGCTGCATCATATACTTTGTTACCCCTTTGAGTTTACAAAATAATGATTCTGGCAATGGTGAACCCGACGTCATCACTTTATGAAACTGAAAAGTACCTTGTGGAAAACTTCCCATAATATGTAGCATAAGCGGTACTGCATATACGATATGTTTTGGTGTATTACGAATAATATTTAATGCGAATTTCGGATTTTTATTTGTAATAACAATCGGCTTACTCCCTCGCATGATTGCAGAAAGTGTCCCACAAATTAAACCATATGAATGAGAAACAGGAGCCAATACAATGGGTACTTCGTCACTTTCGCACTGCAATGCTTCATTGTAAGCATCTATCTCTCTTTCAATTTCTTTCCAGGATCTTTGAATTAGTTTCGGTTCACCAGTTGTTCCTGAACTATATTGCAATAAGGACGGTTCATTTTTTATTTGATCTTCACTATTCAGTTTTATAAAATGCTTGGAATCTCCATATAAAAGTCCAAAGCATGCTGCACCTTTTGCTATTTTAACAGCTGTATCTCTCGGTGTCTCTCCATGAATAAGTAATACAGATGCTCCTTTTTTCTTTAAAAAGAAGACAAGCGTAATCATGTCAAACGGATCTGTTATACAAAGGGCAAATCTATTTCCAGTCGCATCATGAAACTGTTCCATGTTTTCATACATTTGTAGTCTTAATTCAAAATCATTTTTACTATATTCTTGTTTGTTTACGATTAACATAATTCTCCTCCATAATAACAATCTTACTTTTTATAAATTGCAGTGCGTTATATAATGGATTCGGCACTTCATGTACAAGCGCTTCAATATCTTTATATAAACGGCGTTTTGTTAATTGTTCCGCTCGAAATGTAGGTGTATATAACTGTAACTCTTCAAAGCGTTCATATAAGTGCTGAGAACTTGTAAAGTGGCTCTCTAATTCTTCTACAACAAGTATCCAAAATCTCTCTTCATTAAATTCATATTCATTCGCAAATAGTAACGCTAGCTCGCCTAAATTGAATAAAAAGAGCGCATCTAATACCATTTCTTGTAGACACCTCATACTATCCATTTCAAAAAATTCATTGAGCTGTCCATTCGCATACATATTATGTACTTTTGTAAAATCAGGGCATTTTTCTAGATCTTTTAAATATGGACGATAAAACTCAAGTCCTTCATGAAAATCCTTTAGCGCAACCCGAACTGGCACACCTTGTTTATGAATCAAAATCATATTTTGTCCATGTGATTCTAGCGCAATACCATGTTCTACTAATAAGTGCACAACTGGCAAAACTGCTTTTTGAATAAGCTCACGGAGCCAATTTTCAATTCCATTTTGCTTTAGCCACGGCTCAATGAAAGGTGTTCCATCTTGCTCTTTTGCATATAATGCATTAAACGGAATAGCCTCCTCCACTTCTTCTAAATGTGTGTGAATACTTTCACGCCAAATGCACCCTAATGAACCATATGTAGATTGACCTGGTGGATCATACGTTACACCTGCAAATTCTTGTAATAAAACAACACGTGCCTCATCTCGTAAATATGAGTCACCTCTTACCAAATCTGTTAACCATTTTGAAATAGTAGGGGCACTAACAACTGAATGTGGCTTTAATATCCTAACAGTTGATGTATTTAATAGGTTCATAGAAAGCTTCACATAAGGTTTCATACAATTGGTAGCATTTTGTAAAGTACGCATCGATTGTTGTGCAAAATATTCATCTTGGGATTGTTCTATAAAAATAATGTGCCTATTGTGTATATGTTCAGCATAATTCGGAATGATATAATTTTCCCATTGCCATGGATGAACAGGCATGAACGTATAATCATTTGGGTTGCATCCTATATTTTGAACAGTAGAACAAAATTCAATCAGTTTGCTCTCTCCTACTTCTTCTCTCACAATATGATTGACATCATCTTTAGACATAGTACCTACATGAGTATGTTTATCATGGACAGCAATCCAAATAAGTTTTATCGATTGTTTAAATTCGAAACCATATTGGTAATTATCAAGATACTGAAAGCCAATGCGTGCTTTATAGCTTGGGTGATAAGGATGTCCATCTATTAAATGATTTTCCAGCTCATCGTATGTACTCTCTACAAGTTTCTCTTTTGTTTCGTGTCTTTCATATTGAGCGATTGTATCTTTAAAGATTGTTTGTTCTAACTCCTGAATAAAGGAACGTAATTTCACTTCATCTATCTGAACCCTTTTAAAAACTTCATTTAAAAATTGTGCAATGGATGTTACTTCTTCTTCTCTATCATTTTGTATTCTTACAATTGATTTTTCAGTTAAGCGAATACGACCAAATGTCATTCGTTCTTGACCCCAGCATTTATATATGACACTGTTCCCACTTTCATCAAACCCTGAAATTATAAACATTATATCTTCTTCCCCTTGTATCTGAATGGGAGAAATAATTTCCTCGTAAATTAACGACTCTATTAATTGACGAAAAACTCTTCGCCTAACAGCAATATAACGCTCTGATTGAACCGCTTTCATTACTCTTGTATGATAAAGCTCTTCCTTCATAGTCTCCTCCATGATAGAAATTAATAAAAATACCATTTGTATATTTCTTTAAATTTCAAAATTATCTACACACGAACAACGCTTTCTCTTTCCGCATGCTTTCCTGTCTCTTCTTGAAAGAGAGGATTATCAACTTGGACATAGATAGCTTGCTCAAGAGGACTTGTTAATTCATCAACATCAAAAAATCTTGTTAATAAATTTGCTTTACACGGTAATTGTTTATCTTTCAATAACCTTTCTAAAAATGTAGATGGTTCACGATTATACGTAAGAAGCGATTCAAGTGTAATCCTTAATTCGGAAAGGAGAATTTCTTCGTCTATTAAACCCGCTGTACCAAATCCATTTATTAATCCAAACATATGATTAAAAATTAAATAGTAACGGAACCTTTCATCTGCAATACTATCATCATATAAATTACCACTCTTTTCACCAATACCAGCTAATTCGGCATCTAAAATATGTTTCATTGAGTTACAGAAATAAAACCCTTGATTATCACGGAAATAAAATTTTACTGGATAACCATCTTTCAGATGAATCACGCTGTTTTGTTGATGTGCCTCTAATGCAACTCCATATTTTAAATACATCCATACCATTGGTTTCAGAGAAATGTTCAGATACCTCCTGAACCAATCTAAACTTACCTCTTCACAACTTCTCCCTTCTTCTTCCGCAAGATGATAAATAATATTTGCTAATCTCGTTCTCTCACCTGGGAGTGCATCTTGAACAAGCGCAGCTAAGAGTGTTGCATTATTAGCATTTTCACCGTAAAAAGTATTTTCGCGAATGGTTACTTCGAACCCTGATTCTTGCCCTTCAATTCCTAACGTGATATAGGCAGGATCACATATAAAATCAAATCCTGGAAACTTTTCTCGTACTTCTCCGATTTTTGTTTTTAGTATATTTTTCCCTTCTATCCCACTTTCAAGCTCTTTCAATTTATTAATACGCATTGAATTTGTGACCTTCACAGGAAAAGAAAATTTAAACATATAATTTGATTCTGGATGATACATTGTTCTGAGCGAAGATGTTGCCATATATGGTTTTCCAACTGATCCGAGATACTCAAGAACACCTTGATCTATCCAGCTTTTCACATAAGGCTGATGTAATAACCATTCCGCCTGAAGTGGATGAATTGGAATTAAAGAGTAGTCATCTTCTTCACAATAAAGTTCAATAAATTCCATACTCACAAACGAGTCTTTCCTTAACTCCTCTTTTATGATTTCTGTTGCTTGTTCCATAAGAGCTGATTTTTCTCTTACTAAATTTTTATGTGCTCGAAAATAGTGTAGCTGACATGCTCCTTGTAATTCAGGTGAATACATTGAGCTTTTCCAATTTAGTATTCCTTGTCTACTCTTTGGTGTAGGATGGTTTAAATGCCCAAAAAGTAAAGATTGCTCTGCCTCTATAAAGGTCGTATGTAAACCATATAATTTTGCAGTGTCTTGTTCTCGCTTCTCAATAAACTCCTTAATATTTTGACAACTCCGAATAACCCGAAGTAAAAGTTCGTCTGGGTTTGTCCCATCTCCATAATTCATGGACATTTCCTTTATTAGTAATGTAATAACCGTTACATAATCTGCTTTCACAACATGACAACCTGTTCCAATTTGATAATAGAAGTGCTTTCCAAACAGATGACGGCCTGTTAGTGATTTATATATAACTTCTGTATATAAAGTAATGTTTTGTGCCGATAACCGACAGCATAAATATGTTGAATCAGGACTGGTATCCTTTGTACTACTAAAGATGTTACTAATATTTTCATCTTCTGTAACCCATTCTCCACATCCTGTCTCACGTAAATAACAATTTAAAAAGCTTTGCATTGTTGCATGTTCCGCGATTTGTTTCGCATGCTGCATATTTGTCCTCCTCTTAAAAATGTTGCTATCGAAATTTTTATTTTTTACAATAACAACCAGAAAATGATTATCATTATCAAATAAAATTCTAATTGATTATCATTATCAATTCAAGTGTATATTTCAGAATTTTTTTATCATAATTAAATTTTTGGTTTTTTAGTCATATTTTTTCTATAATTTTAAACTTAATTACAATCTCATTTCTCAATGGATTATAGATCCCGTACATAAAAAAGAGACATACATAGTATTTTGTACATCTCCTTTTGAAACCAATTTGTTGTTTACATAATTATATTATTTCTATACTTTCTTTCAATCTGATATTACTCTATGAAGGTAATTTATATCTCTCCAACAATACGCCGTTTCTTGAACATTTACTCTCTCTAAAAACTTTGTATCAACTCGCTCTGGAGAAAACTTTTCATAAAAACCTATTGAAGGGTTATTCGATATAACCCAGACTAATACAGAATCAATATCATTTTTTATAAATTCTGACATAAGTGTTTGAAATAATCGCTTCCCTACTTTATATCCTTGGTATTCTTTCAAAAGATAAATTGCATATAATTCTCCATCACAATCATATTTTCCTGTTCTTTCGGGCCCACCATCAATAAATCCTATAATTTTCTTATTTAACGTTTCTGCTACATACCTATATTGATTTCCTACCGCTTGTTTAAAAATACTTTTCCATTGTTTTTCCCGACTCTCATATGTTATATTATCTATAATTTTATCAGGTAATATTCCTTTATATGTTGTTTTCCAACTATCAACATGTACTTTCACGATTCCCTTTATATCCTTTTCTGTTGCCTTTCTGATTTTTATGTCCATTTCTTCTCCCCCTTTTGTTCCTCATTGTATCAAAAAGAGACACAATATCTATATAGATAAACAAAATAAATTAAAACCCTCCTTAAATCTTCATCTTACTTCTACGATTACAATAGAAAAAAACAGACGACAAATCAGGCTTGATAAAGTGCAACTTGAATCAGTAAAAGCGTTTTTCATCTCCTGCTTATTATTCCTCATCTAAACTCTTTACTTTCACTGAATGTTTAACTAAAAATGATACTGTCCGCAAATAACCGAATAACAAAAATGAATCTAAAATAAAAAGGATGAATCTCATCATCCTTTTTATCTCATATCACCTTTTCAACTTTTCTAACTACCTACTCTCCACCTCAACCGAAATAATATGATCAATTTCTTTTAGAGAGCTGTATAATTCAGTTGTATATAAATCTTCAGGTGCCAATATAACCATTTCTAATTGCTGAGATTCACTATCAATATCTTTAATTTTCACGCGTTTTACTTGCATGTTTAAGTTATTAATTTGTTTAAAAATACCATCTAGTTCCCGGTGCTCATTTACGATAATTTTAATAGCTACATCCTTTTGTCTTAAAGAATAAGGACCTGCTATTTTAACAAGATGAGGCAATACATTTATAGCTAATATAATTAAAATCATCGCAACTGTTGCTTGTATATAAAAACCTGCCCCAATTGCAATCCCTAAAGCAGATGCTGCCCAAACCATTGATGCCGTTGTTAGCCCTGAAATAACATCATTATTTCTTCTTAAAATAACTCCAGCTCCTAAAAAGCCGACGCCACTCACAATTTGAGCTGCTAAACGCATTGGATCCATATTTGTATGGCCTGGTGAAGAGTAAACATTCACAGATTCAATCGAAACTATCGTAATTAAACAACTTGCTACAGAAATGACCATACTTGTTTTCACACCAAGTGGCTTATTCTTTAACTGCCTGTCAATCCCTATAAATAAACCTAAAAAGAGCGCTAAACCTAATTTGAGTAAAAATTCATATGTCATTTTTCATTCTCCTTACTTATATGATGTTCATCATTTCGTTTCTTAAACATCATTTTCTCCCTTAAATATAAAACTATAACTCTTTTAGAATTTTATTTCCATTCTTTTCTGCTCTACAAGTTAAAAAAGCCGAAAAAAACATCATAATTTAAATGTTCTCTCGGCTTTTTTGTCTGTATGATTCAATTTAGATACTGTATGATTTTTCGACATATAAATCACTGCTACGAAGAAAAGGTTTATATCATTTTTAAATTTGAATTTATATATTTTATTATTGTTCCTTAATCTTGATTTTCGCTTCTTTATAGAATGCTAATTTTCCTTCGTTATACTCTTTTGTATATCCATTAAACTTCTCTTTTTCTTTTTGCATTTCTTCCGTTAATTTATTTAACTCGTTCACTTTCTCGCTGATTTCTTTTAACTTTGTTTCTTTTACTTTTAACTTTGCATACAGCTCTTTTTCAATCGCCATTGATTTCACATAGTTTTCATTCATTTTTTGAAAAGCATCGTAACGTTTTTTATAAGCTTCTTCTACTTTTTTCGCTTGTTTTTGTATTTGTTTATCTTTAATTTTCTCTACATTACTTTGAACTGCCTTCGTTTCTTTTTGTGCTTTCTCTAATGCATCTTTTTCACTTTTTAATATTTTTTCACGCTCTTCTACATTTGAAACTGCTTGATCTAGTTTTTGTGCAACAGCCTCATTATGCTCTTTTCCTTCATTTAAAACTTGAGTATATAATTCTTGTCCTTGTTTTTCTAGGGTCTCTAATTTTTTCGCATCTTCAAACAACGACTTCTCTTGTTTAGCTGCATTTTCAAATGCAACAAATAGATTTTCTTCTGGTTTTTCACCAAAACAACCTGATAATAATCCTACTGATAGTACTCCAACTAATGCTACTTTTCTATAACTCAACTTCTTTTCCTCCTATGTTACATACGTTTGTCATGCCAAAAGTTCAATGAGAAGTGATCAGCTTCATTATATGCTTCAAATTCATATCCTTTTTCTTTTAACCCTTTTATAATCGCTGGTACTGCTGCAACAGATTGTGGATGAATATCATGCAATAAAATAACTTCTTTGGGATTCTTTGCACTTGCAATTACATTTTCAGCAATTTTGGCCGAACCAACATCGACTGGCATTTTGTTATATCTCCAATCTAAAGAGTCAATCGTCCAATCCCAAACTTTAAGATCACCTTCTACTACTTTGTTACGGAGCGCTTCATTTAAACCAGGCATAGAACCATATGGAGGACGTGTTAATTTTGGAGATTCTCCAATAATATTAGCTATTAAACCTTGATCTTCTTTCATTTCATTCACATACTCGCCACTTGTATATAGCCTCTTGAAATTGTGTGTCATACTATGCATACCCACATAATGACCTTCTACTTTCTCACGCTTTACTAAATCTGAAAACTGTTTTACATTTGCACCAATCAAGAAGAATGTTGCTTTCGCATCATTTTGTTTTAATATATTTAGTAGTTCAGCTGTATATTTTCCTGGTCCATCATCGAATGTAAGATACGCAACTTTTCTTACTTGACCATTAAATTGAGCTGGTGCCGTTTTATTCATTTCCACTTTTGACTGCTCACTTGCAAGTTGTACTGAATTTACTTGATTTGCCACTGCCCTAGCCGGTGAAGTGATTGATTGAAACACAAAATACCCAACTGCGATCGCAATAATAGCCACTATTGTAACTATAATGCTTTTTACATTAAATACATTTCCCATTCTATGAAATCCCTTTCTTTCTATTAATTTATATAATTCTTCCATTCATATTAATATATATTCAATTTCTTTTTAACCTTCAAAAATGAACATTATCAAATTATATAAAGGAAGTATTACCCTAACTATTATACTCTTTAATCATTAAATAACTATATATACATTTTATTATATATGTAAACATTTTAAAATAACTCCAATGGTATTTTTCCCATTATATATATATTTTAAATAAAAAAGATTGGCTAGGTGCCAACCTTTTTTATTTTTGTACTGCTTTTGGCGTAACACCCAGATGTTCATTCAATTTTTTAGAGATGTCTTGCACATTTTTTTCGTTTGGAATGTAGTAATAAATACCACCCATACGTTTATCAGTACCTTCTATTTGCATTTTCTCCATTTGCAAATCATTTCCTGTCATATTTCTTGCAATAGACAGCATATCATCAAATGTTAAGTTCGTTTTCATATTGCTATCAATAGCATCCAAAAGGGAACCTAATTTACTAATTGATTGGACAGACATTGCTTTTTTCGCAATCGCTTCGATAACGAGTTGTTGTCTTTGACCACGCATTGCATCACTATCAATTTTACGTGTTCTCGCCAATGCTAGAGCCTGCTCTCCATTTAAATGTTGATAACCTTTTTCTAAGTGAATCATACCTGCTTGATCTTTACTATCTTGTTCTGTAAATGCAACTGGAACATCCACATCAATACCGCCAAGTGAATCTACAATTTTTACGAAGGAATCAAAGTTAAATTTCACATAATAGTCAACTGGAACATTTAAAAATTTCTCTACTGTATCCCTTGTACTTTCAACTCCACCAAATACATGTGCATGCGTAATTTTATCCATTTTCTTTTTTGATGGAATATATACGCGGGAATCACGTGGAATACTTACTAATTTTACTGATTTATCATCTTTATTAATTGTTGCCAATAGTAGTGCATCCGTACGAACAGCTTCTCCGTATTGTCCTTTTCGAATATCACTTCCATCAACACCCATGATTAAAACAGAAATGTTATCTTTTAATGGCTCAACCTCTTTATCGCGCTTAGTCGATTTTTCAATTTGTGCATATGCATCACTGACAACCGCTTTTGCTTTATTATATAAAAACGAACCATATCCTACTCCACCAAAAATGAGTAGTAAAAATGGAATCAAAATGAACCATTTCACAGATTTTCTTTTAGAACGTTTCTTTTTACTTCTTGTATTTTGTTCTAATTCAGAACTCATGTCTATTCTCCTCTCTTTCTCTTATCCTAGTATACTTCATGTTTATTAATCTTCATATTGAATTTCATTTCATTCACCTTACATTTTTGTAAGGTTTCATTTTAAAGAAGTAAAATCAATATGTATTTCATTTCACATTATACTCTCGGATTTTATTTTAACAAGACGCCAAATAACATTTTCAAAAAATTTACAATTTCGTTTTTCAATACTCGTACAAAAGACCGCCAGTTAGTACTTTCATTTCATAACTAACAGAATCTTTCTAAATAATATTTTTACTTTTCGGTCATTTTTGGTTTGTAAATCATTTTCTTTCCTTCTTCAAAAATAACAGCTGATTTTGCTGGTACTTTTGTATCTTCTGTTTGCACAAGTTTATCTTTTGAAAGATATGCAAAATTCGTCATCTCTTCTGTCACTGCTTTCTTATGAAATGATTCCCATGTTTTCAAATGATGCGTAATTTTATCCCGCATTAACGGGCAGTAATACTCCGACCTCATCTTTTACCTTCATACTCCCCCATTCCCGATGATGTGTTGTAATTACAGAATCGTTGTACACGAATTTATATAAAGGGATTGAATACACAGAATTTAAATATACTTGCTTATATTCTTCTTTGACTGGCACTTGTTTTGCTTTCTCTTGTAATGTTTTAAATTCACCCTTCTCTACAATATTGTTCTGATACAATTTCGCAATATTCATCGCATCATTATCAGTCACGTACAGTTGAAAACCGTATAATTTATTTTTACTACTACATACTCAACAAATCCTTAACCTAAAAATGACTACAGCACTTTTGTACACGTGCTGTAGTCATTTTTTATCTATTAATATGATATCTATAATCACAAGCAATTTGCGCCATACACAATATAAGCCCCAAGAAATTCTAGACTTTCTGATACATGTTACAATTTTTCTATACAAATATCCGCTTCACTTTTGACAACTACTCCCTCATGATCAATATCCAGTTCACAAACCTTAAATACCGGAAATACTTTCCCTAACTGTTCAGCAATTTCCCGACGTTTTTCATATGGAGTTAAAATAAAAACAGAAGGTCCTGCGCCACTAAGTGCTGTTCCGTATGCTCCAAACTTTTTTGCATACTCACGAATCGAAGACAAGAGTGGAACAAGCTGCGAACGATATGGTTCATGAAATCGATCTCTTTCCATCATTTCACCAACAACATTCCACTTTTTTTGACATAATGCTCCTACTAACACGTTACTTATTGCACTTGCACGCACAGCATCATGAAATGGCAATGTTTTGGGTAATACAGATCGACTTTTATTTGTATCTAATTCCTCATTTGGAATAAGTGAGATGACTCCCAGTTCTTTACTCTCTATCCTTACAACAGATACATAATTTCCATCCATTGCCCCGATGACTGTACCACCTAAAATAGAAGCTGCTACATTATCAGGATGCCCCTCAAAGCTTGTAGCAAGGTGTACTTTTTCATCCGTTGTTAAATGTAATTCTCCAAGTTGATTAGCAAGTTCTATTCCTGCTACAATCGCTGAGGCACTGCTCCCTAATCCTCTTGTAAGCGGGATATTACTAGTAACTTCTATTATATGGGGATCTAAAGACGGGCATACCTTGCGTGCTGTACTTATGATTAAATTTCTTTCATCATATGGAATAGACGAATCAAAGGAATGAAGAACATGCCAATGTGTGGACCTTTCCCTAACAGTCATTTCTAAATACAGTGATAATGCCATTCCTACAGAATCAAAACCAGGTCCCAAATTTGCTGTACTAGCTGGAACACAAATTTTAAATGGAATCACGAAACAATCACTCCTTTAATATGTTCTTTAATTTTTTCCATATCGTTTGAAACACTTGCAATCTCTAAGTGGTTAGAGGAAATTGCAATATCAGGATCTTTCAAACCATTTCCTGTTAATACAGCGACAACTGTCTCTCCCTTATGGATTTTTCCAGCTTGAACATGTTTGATTACACCTGCTAAGGAAGCATTTGACCCTGGCTCTGCAAAAACTCCCTCTGTTTTCGCTAACAACTGATACGCATTTAAAATTTCTTCATCTGATACCATATCAATTTCACCATTTGATTGTTCCGCCGCTTCTACAGCATAGGACCAACTTGCTGGATTCCCAATGCGAATCGCAGTTGCAACTGTTTCTGGTGAATCAATGACATGCCCTTTAACAATTGCAGCTGCTCCTTCTGCTTCAAAACCATGAATTCTTGGTTTTTTAAATCCCTTTTCTTTTTCATACTCACAGAAACCTTTCCAATATGCTGTAATATTCCCTGCATTTCCAACTGGAATAGCAAGAACATCTGGCGCTTTTTGCAACTGATCACAAATTTCAAACGCAGCTGTTTTTTGACCTTCAATTCGATATGGATTCACCGAGTTTACTAATGTAATCGGTTCTTCTGCTGCGATTTGGCGTACAGCTTGAAGCGCATCATCAAAGTTTCCTTCTATTGAAATAATCTCCGCTCCGTATGCGATTGCTTGTGCTAACTTTCCCTGAGCAATTTTCCCTTCAGGTATAACAATAATACACTTCATCCCAAGGCGAGCAGCATATGCTGCTGCCGATGCTGATGTATTACCTGTTGAAGCACAAATAATTGCCTGTGATCCTTCTTCTTTTGCTTTCGCAACCGCCATCACCATTCCCCTGTCTTTAAAAGATCCTGTTGGATTAGCACCTTCATATTTTCCATATAAATGAATCCCTAATTCTTTAGAAATATTCAGTAGTGGAATGAGTGGTGTATTTCCTTCCATCAAGCTTACATCTGGTGTATGATCATTCACCGGTAAATAAGAAGCATATTGCTTTAATAATCCTTTATACATATTGTTTCTCCTCCTCAATAGCGTAATAACTTTTTATTTCATTCGCTACACCATCTATTAATGCTAAAACTTTTTCAAACTGATATTTTGAAGTTTGATGCGTCACAATTACAATTTCCGCAAGCTCTTGATTAAATGGAAGTTGCATAATCTCTTCTAAACTAATCAATTCATTGACGAAACATTCTGTGATTTTCTGAAACATTCCTGGTTCATCTCGTAATAAAATACGTAAAAAGTATTTCGAAACAATTTCTTCATCCTGTTTTAATTTATAAGGCACTGACTCTTTTAACACATCTTGACTTTTCATTACTTGATTCATATTTTTAACGATTGAAATAATATCACTCACTACAGCAGATCCTGTTGGTAATTTTCCAGCTCCTGGCCCATAAAACATAACTTCCCCAACCGCATGACCGTGTACATATACAGCGTTAAATTCGTTATTCACATTAGATAGTGGATGATGGCTCGGTAATAAAGTAGGCGCTACACTTAAGTTAATAGCTGAACCTTGCTTCTCTGCTTTCCCAACCAGTTTCATAGTAAAACCTAGTTTCCTAGCCATTTCTAAATCTTCTTTCTCTACATTTCGAATACCTCGAACATGTACATCATCTAAAGAAACATTCACTGAAAATCCTAAGTTTGCAAGAATAGCCACCTTTCGCGCAGCATCTAGTCCATCTACATCTGCTGACGGGTCTGATTCTGCAAAGCCTAATTTTTGTGCTTCTTGCAATGCCTGCTCATATGACCAACCATTTTGACTCATTTTTGTTAATATATAATTTGTTGTGCCATTTACAATTCCCATAATCTTTTCAATATGATCAGAAGCTAAGCCGTCTACTAATCCTCTTAAAATTGGAATTCCTCCAGCTACACTTGCTTCATAATATAACTGACAGCCATTTTCATTTGCTAATTTTAATAATTCATTGCCGTATACGGCCATTAAATCTTTATTTGCAGTTACAACATGTTTTTTATTACGTAACGCCCTTTCAATAGACTGTTTTGCTTCTTGAATTCCCCCCATTACCTCTACTACGATGTCAATGTTAGGGTCTTCTAAAATTTCATTTGCATCACTTGTTATCTTAATTCCATCCATTGAAACATCACGTTCTTTTTCCACATCACGTACTGCCACCGCTTTTACCTTTACTTCATACCCTGTATCAAGACTGATTTTCTCCTTGTGATCTTCCAAAATATGAACGACACCGCTCCCTACAGTTCCAAGTCCTAACACTCCAACGTGTACTACATTTCTCATTTTTAAATCTCCTCCTATTTTTCAAAATACTTGATGATTAACTTCTCCCCATTTACGCAGTCAATGGTGATTCTCGTTCGGATCAATTTTTTCATTCAACTGCACCTCCTTTCAATTCAGCATTAAATTTTATAAAAAAACACACTCATCCCTAAAAAGGGACGAGTGTGTTTTCGTGGTTCCACCCTTGTTCCAATCCAAATATACATTCATTTTGAATTGCTCAAGTTCAGATAACGGCTGAGGCCGCCAATAATTACTAGATTTCTCGTTCACTACCAGAGTTCAAAGGTGGTAAGATTATTTTCCGTGTTAGGAAGCTCGCAGCCTATGGCCTCCCTCTCTGCAAACCGTAAAAATAATCTCGTGTCCTTATCATTACTTTTCGTTCGGTTCTATTTGTTAATTCATTATACGTACATATTACGAAAAAGCAAGAAAAGTTTTTATTTTTTAAATTTTCGATATTTATATCATATAAAAAACACACTCATCCCTAAAAAAGGGACGAATGTGCTTTCGTGGTTCCACCCTTGTTCCAATCCAAATATACATTCATTTTGAATTGCTCAAGTTCAGATAACGGCTGAGACCGCCAATAATTACTAGATTTCTCGTTCACTATCAGAGTTCAAAGGTGGTAAGATTATTTTCCGTGTTAGGAAGCTCGCAGCCTATGGCCTCCCTCTCTGCAAACCGTAAAAATAATCTCGTGTCCTTATCGTTACTTTTCGTTCATGTCTATTTGTTAAATTATTATAATTACGACAATTCAAAAAAGCAAGCTCATTTTTGAAAAAACATTCATTTTACTATTTATACATTCTTTACTATATAACATAATTATAGCTTTACTTTATATCTTAAAATAATAATTCCGGCAATGAATGAACCTATTAAAAGATTCCCCATAAAAAAGTGTATATTACATGATAATAACCTATAGAAATATATTCTGGCGCTCAAGCCATACTGAATATCCTTGAAAAAAATGCCTTTACATTAATTATATTTACATACTTTATCCAACGATATACTATGCGATTTTTCAATACAACCTTTTTGTATAACTTTCTTCTAATGAGCGTGCAACTTCTTCTTCATTTGCGTTCACTTTAGCATGATCAACCAGCATTTTTGCCGCTGATGGTAATACTTCTTTTTCTAACCAAGAATCTGGATTCCATAATTCAGAACGTATAAATGCCTTAGCACAATGAATGAAACACTCTTCTATTTCTACAACAATTCCAAGGAGTGGATTGCGTCCATTTACCTGCATCTTTTCTAAAATCTCTTCATCGTTTGTAATAGCTGCACGCCCATTTATTCGTAATGACTCTCCAAGCCCTGGAATGAAAAAAATAAGACCCACCTTTGGATTAGATAAAATATTAAGAATAGAATCCACTCGCCGATTCCCCGGTCTTTCTGGAATTACAATTTGATGTTCATTTAAAACATATACAAATCCAGGTGCATCTCCTCTTGGCGAAGCATCACAATGTCCAAACTTATCTGAAGTGGATATTACAAGAAATGGAGATTTAGATAGAAAATCACAACAATGATGATCAAGTGATGGAATCACTTTCTTTACCGCACGCTCACTTGGATACCCTAAAATATGACGTAATTCTTCTTCCGTTGAAATGAAAGAATTTATTTTTGTTTCCCCCAATCCCATTCAATATACACTCCTTATTTTTCTTTTTTTTCCAAAATTACATATAATTATTGTATACTAAACTATACAGAAAGGGGAATATAAATGACAGAATGGTTAACGATATTTGATCCAGCAGGAAACAACATTGGAAAAAAACTACGTGATGACGTACATCGTGACGGTGATTGGCACGAAACATTCCATTGCTGGTTTGTGGAAAGAGAAAACGAAGACATTTCTTTATACTTCCAATTACGAGCTAAAAATAAGAAAGATTTCCCAGGAAAATGGGATATTACATCTGCTGGACATATTATGCATAATGAAGATGTACGAATAGGTGGTCTTCGTGAAATAGAAGAGGAATTAGGCTTATCCTTTCAAGCTACTGACTTAGAATACAAAGGCATTTTTAAAATCAATCATGAAATTCCGCACTTCATTGACCGTGAAATGTGTCATATGTATTTTCACGCTGTTACAAAATCACTTCCGTTCGCACCAGGTGATGAAGTAGAAGATGTAATGAAAATAACTGCGACTTCTTTTTTACAGCTTTTAAAAAGAGAAGTCACATCTGCAACAGGAATTTCCATTTCAAACAAAAATGCTGAACCTATTACAATAACATTTGCAGATATCTATCCATATGAACTTGAATATTATGAATTTGTCATAGAAAAAAGTCGAGACATATTAAATAACAATAATTTATGAATTCTGATTGACTCCTAGCTTATATAGCATGGGAGTCAGTATTTTTTAATAACAAGATATACGGAATATTCCCATTATTTCTCCAGCGCTTTTAATCTATTCTCCACCCGTATAAATAAGCAAATAATTAATACGATCATAAGACCTAAAATAGCAATCATTGTATGCGGATACCTAAATAGCATCCCTATTAAACTTCCTATTAATATCATTAAAAGTCCATTTTGTTTCATCACTTCCGCACTATATTGATTTCCAACATCCCATAAATCTTTATTTTTCATTGATCGCTTTGTTCGATATCCGTATACTGCGTTTATATCTGTTGGTGGATTTTTTTGCAATATGAGTGCAGCTAGTATAAATATAATACCGATTAATATGCTCATTCCTATATTTATAAGTACATATATCATCTTATCACCTCACATCTCCCTAAACTTTTCCAGTTTACCCCTTTATAATACAACAAAAAGTAATTACAAATCTATATTTTCCATAACAAAAAATACACCACTCTTGCTTAAATGATGTATAAGCTGAATACAGTATTTTATATTCATAGCTCAAACTTATTGTTTTATATTTACTTTCTCTGTTTCGACGTTTGAAACATGCTAGGAAGCGTCACAAATCGTGATCCTTTCGCTTTCAGTTCAGGAATAATTCGATCTAATGAATCTACGGATCCCTGCAAGTTCGCTCCTGGCGTCGAATGTTGTAATACAACACTTCCTGGAAACGCATTACCTAATACAGTATTTGTAATCTTTTCTGCACTTACACCTTTCCAGTCAACTGTATCTACACTCCACTGCACAATCATAAAGTTTTGCTCTGTAGCCCATCCCAGCTGTTTTTCACGTATTTCACCATAAGGTGGCCGTATAAACTTTGGCACATATCCCACCAATTTCTTCAATATCTCTTCTGTTTTTACAATTTGATTTCGGTATTCTTCATCACTCACTTTAGCTAAATTGGGGTGATTGTACGTATGATTCCCGATAATATGTCCCTCATCCGCAATTCGTTTTACTACATTAGGATACCTTTCTGCATTTTCACCTAGAAGAAAAAAAGTACCTTTCACACCATAACTTTTTAACTTATCTAATATTTGCGGGGTAAATACAGGGTCTGGCCCATCATCAAATGTAAGAGCAACTTCAGCTTTATTATAGGGACCTGAAAATGCATAAGCATATTTTTCAACCCATGAAAACGGAGTCCAAGAACCCCTCTCTTCTTCAGCACCTTGAACCTCATTCTCCATACCGATATTTACCAATTCAAGATTCAAATGAGAAGGATTTTGATAATAAAGTACATTTGAATGCGGCACATAAGAATACACATTATAGAAAGGGCTATTACGTTCTGGAGTCCATTGAAAAGGAATAAGCATTTCTGATGGATAAAAATAATACATAATAAAAACCTCCCTTACATTTTATATGCCGTTCATTCAAATTTTGTTAGAAAGATACATATTTACAAACCAAAATAAGACCGCTCCATCATTGGAACGATCTCATTCCTTCCTATCTAAAAAACTTAATAAATAGTTTTACTATCTTGCGGTAAAGACTTCACATGCTTTAAATAACTTGTCACTCTATCATCATCACCCTGTGGATATTCGTAACCACAATAGCTAGCAATTCCGATTGCAATTTCCCTAAATAAATCTCCCATTACAAAGACGGAATTCCAAATCTTTTCATAGTCTGCATTTGAGAATGTATCCATATATTGTTTCCATATGTTATTCTCAAGATATTGTTCAAAAAACTTCCCAAACTTTCCTGCGCTTACTGTAAAATTTGTTTTCATCCCAATATGCCATTCTAGCATTTGTATCAGCATATTTCTCACGGGACCTTCAAGCATCCCTTTCACATAGGATAACTCTTCTCTCCACAATCCCTTTGCGACATTCGTGCTACACCACCAAAACTCATTACAGCAATCCGCAAATTCATTTTCACTTGGTCTTTTTATAAGATAATCTGAATCACTTGCTGGTGGAAACGGCTCAATACATCCATCTTTATCTAGAAGAAGTACACTTAGGCTATCTCTATCAAGAAGCTCATTTACTAATTCTACTGGAACTAAAGTCAAATCGATTCGGTTCCCGTCTATAAACTGCATCAAATACGGAAACCTGCCATCCTCTGCGGGTGGAACTAAAGTACCTTCTTCTGGCATTTGCACAATCATTCTTTCTCCAAATCTATCGATCCAGCTATGATCAGATGTGAATGACTGTATATCTTTCACAACATATATAATATCGTAATCTTGAAAGCAATCTTTCTTCACATTTGGATTCACACGAGATCCATTCATAATAACTACACGAATACGTCCATCTTCTCTCGCTGTATTTAATATGAAATCCATCATTTCTTTTTCGCTTCTCATCTTTTTATAACCTCCAAATTTTATTAATCCACTGTACTCTATTCAATTTGGAGGAGCACGAGAAGAATTCTCTGTCTTACATACACGTTATAACATATCAAACATTTTCTTCATTTTTTCTCCTCCTAATTCTTCATACCTTTTAATTCAGCTCTTTTAAAGGTTGCTGTTGATAATTATCATAAATGTTCTTCTTTACTTCACCTTGTTAAAGTTGTATAAATCTCCATCATCAAATCCTGTTGCAAGTGCAACATCCTTAGCAAATTCCCCTGGATTATTTAGTACATATGTATTCACAAACATAATAGTTGAAGCAATCGTTAAAAATGTTCCTAATACGAGGTTGTTCTCTAACACTCTATATAAATTTTCATAAAGCGTTATACTTGGAGATGTGTCCTCTGGAAAATAATCATTATTACTTGCCCAGCCTTCATCATCGCTGTGCCATTCATTTGAGCCGGAAATATATAATTGAATGCTATTTTCAGTCTCATACAGTCCGAAATTAAAGGCTACTATATCCTCTTGTGGCTTTTCTTTATCCAGCAATTCATTTAACCATTCCTCAAATTGATTATAACTAATTTCAAGTGCAGCTTTATAACTATCAAAATTAAAGACATTTTTAATACTTGCCACATTTGCTTCTATCATATCTTTCCCATTACTTAATGTAGGTGTATTCTTAATAAAATAATTTAATAAATAATCTATTTGTTCTAAATTACTCACAAACTCACCTCTTTGTCAGAGCTCCCCTTCTATTTTTCCGTTTCCTTTATTATACGCGCAATTACAAATTCATCATATCCCTTACTCCCTACTGTTTGAATCGCTGTAGCAGTGACACGCGGTTCACTAGCAATTAATTCATAGAAACGACGTATTCCCAGCACACGTGGGTCATCACTAGAAGCATCAATTACTTCTCCTTCGCGCACTACATTATCGCCAATAATTAAACTGCCTGACTTTGAGAGTTTAAGAGCCCACTCAAAATACACTGGATTGTTTTGTTTATCCGCATCAATGAAAATAAGATCAAATGGCTCATAACCTTCCGTAGCTATTTGCTGTAACGAGTCTATTGCCATTCCTATTCGCACATGAGCCACATCACTCAATTTAGCTCTTTCAATATTAGCACGAGCAATTGCAGCGTGCTTTTCACTTGCTTCAAGCGTAATGAGACGACCACCTGTTGGTAATGCCCTTGCAAGCCATATTGTACTATATCCACCCAAAGTACTAATTTCTAAAATATTACGAGCTCCTTGAATTTGTACAAGTAATTGCAAGAACTTTCCTTGAGTTGCTGAAACATCGTGCGCCGGCAACTCAGCTTCAGCATTCACTTGAAGTTGTTTGATTACAAGAAGGTTGCGGACTAAAATTAATATAAATGCCCATTACAAATGGGCATTCTTTTTTATTATTACAAGATAGTTCTAAACTAATCAGACAATGTTTCATACTTCATTTTACCGTTAATTACAAGATAGTCATGTACTACTTGTTCATACTGTGAATTTAAAATAGAGTCACGATGTTAAAAAAAAGACGCGAAGTTTTGAAAAAAGTTGCGACGTTTCTAAAAAAGATGTGATGCTTTATCCCATTGGTTTGGACGATCAATAACAATGAACTATTTTTATCTAAGGCTATGTTAAATAATGGTGCTGATTTTTATAGTGAAGAAGTACGTGACCTCAATTATTAGGTTACGTACTTTAATCATATACTCTCTTTTGTTGTTTTGATAAACTGCATTAAAATTGCAGTACCTGTGAAATTCAGTACAATGCTTGTTCCAAGTGAAACTGCCCATAATACAGTTGGTAACGATACTGTAAATGATAACAGTAAGAATATAATACCTACTGAAACAAAAGTAAGACCCAAAGACATTTTGTTCAATCTAAACACCTCCATTGTAATTATAGTTTAACAGTATTTACCTTATAATCGCAATTAATATTTGAATATACGTTTTTTACAATGCAAAGGGCTTATCACACGAAAATGCGAGATGTTCGTAAACTCTTGCTTTTTATTTAGTGATAATAGAGTTGTTTTATTTACAATAAAGTCTATTATCACTAAATAATATTGTTTGAAAAAATGGAATAATAATCAGAACCCACGTCATATTTTAATGATTCTCGGTATAATGAAAATAAGAATATTTCGACATTAGTATAGATATGGATATGAAATAAAGTCACGATGTTTATAAGAAAGATGCGAAGTTTTGAAGAAAGGTGCGACGTTTATAAAAAGGATGCGATGCTATATCTTTTCAATTAAAGAATTCTAAATGTGTTTTGATTAAACTTTCTTATAAAAATAAGTTACTAAATATTCCAAAAAGACTTTATTTTGAATGGGATTTTTTCAAAATAAAGTCTTTGTAATTTGGATTAAACTTTATTTCAAACCAACAACCATCAAATATTTGATATGCTTCATGTCACAACAGGTTATTGATAAATCCCTATAATTTAAATTTAAAAAGACTCAATAAAATGTTAAAGTATGTAATTTTTTGTTTTATAATGGAACTGTAGTTCATTACAAATATTTTAGATATTAAAATATTTGTAATCTAAATCAAGCAGGAGGTTGGAAATATGGGGGAAAAATATGTAATTAGGATTCTAGCTTTACTCTCTGTAGTGTCTCTTTTCTTTAACTTAATGTTACCGAAGGCTAACGCAGAGGTTATAGCAAACGAAAAGATTCCATCAATCAAAACAACTGCTACTAACAAAACTGATGGTGGAAAAGAGATTCATTCAAAAGCGGATATCACTATCCAAGACAAGGTAGAATATACTAACTTAGTTGTTGGTAAAGAGTACACTTTAAAAGCTAAACTAATGAGCAAAGCTACTAAAGAACCATTAATAATTGAGGGGAAAGAAGTAACAGCTGAGACTAAGTTTACTGCAAAAGAAAAGAGTGGGTTTGTAACATTAGACATTCCTTTCGTTGGTGCTGAATTACAAGGAATGAACGTTGTTGTGTTTGAAGAACTATATCAAAATGGTGTCTTAGTGGCAAATAACACTGACATTAACGATGTAGGACATACAGTTCGATTCGTGGAACCTTTAATTAAAACAACTGCTACTAACAAAGCCGATGGTGGAAAAGAGATTCATTCAAAAATGGATATCACCATCCAAGATAAAGTCGAATACACTGACCTAATCGTAGGCAAAGAATACGTAGTAAAAAGTAAACTAATGAGCAAAGCTACTAAAAAACCATTAATAATTGAGGGGAAAGAAGTAACAGCTGAGACTAAGTTTACTGCAAAAGAAAAGAATGGGTTTGTAACATTAGACATTCCTTTCGTTGGTGCTGAATTACAAGGAATGAACGTAGTTGTGTTTGAAGAACTATATCAAGATGGTGAATTAGTGGGAATTAACATGTCCCTTGACGATATGGATCATACAGTTCGATTCGTAGAACCTGTAATTAAAACAACTGCTACTAACAAAGCTGATGGCTCTAAAGAGATTCATTCAAAAGAGGATATCACTATCCAAGACAAAGTTGAATACACTGACTTAATCGTAGGTAAAGAATACGTGGTAAAAAGTAAACTAATGAACAAAGTTACTAAAGAACCATTATTAATTGCTGGTAAAGAAGTAAAAGCTGAGACTAAGTTTACTGCAAAAGAAAAGAATGGTTTTGTAACATTAGACTTTCCTTTCGTTGGTGCTGAATTACAAGGAACAGAAGTAGTAGTGTTTGAAGAACTATATCAAGATGGAATCTTAGTGGGAATTAACGTTGACATTGAAGATATGGGTCATACAGTTCGATTCGTAGAACCTGTAATTAAAACAACTGCTACTAACAAAGCTGATGGCTCTAAAGAGTTAGACGCTACAAAATCTGTAACTATCCAAGATAAAGTTGAATACACTGACTTAATCGTAGGTAAAGAATACGTGGTAAAAAGTAAACTAATGGATAAAGCAACACACAAACCGTTACTAGTTGATGGTAAAGAAGTAACAGCAGAATCTAAGTTTACTGCAAAAGAGAAAAATGGTTCTATCACACTTGACTTCACATTTAATGCTTCTGAACTACAAGGTAAAGAAGTAGTAGTGTTTGAAGAACTATATCAAGATGGAATCTTAGTGGGAATTAACGTTGACATTGAAGATATGGGTCATACAGTGAAGTTCAAAGAGAAAAAAACAGAAAAATCACAGCCAGAGCAACCTAAAACAGAGCAACCTAAAACAGAAAAAACATCAAAAGCAGGAACATTACCAGCCACAGGTGGAAATATGTCCTATATGTGGCTCTCAGTGGGTGCTGGTCTTTTGTTACTAATCCTTGGAACTATGTTATTTATTAAACGTAGAAATGCATAATAATTAAATAGTTTTTTTACGTAGAAGGTATGGATATGAAATAAAGTCATGATGTTTATAAGAAAGATGCGATGCTATATCTTTTCAATTAAAGAATTCTAAATGTGTTTTGATCAGACTTTTTTATAAAAATTGAACATCCAGCCACAAAAAGACTCTATTTTGATCAATCTTTTTTCAAAATGGAGTCTTTTTGTGTAACACAGAATGTGGATTTGTAAGAGGGTTTTAATCAAACTTTAGTCCAAAGCTACAATAGTTAAGAAAAGGATAGGAAAATTATCAAAAGGGGAGTTGAATTTATGGCTTTAAATCACGAATTTGGCGTAATTAATGACATCAATTATCAAAAAACTTACGAGAGTTACACTCCAGATGAACATAACTGTATTTCTGTAGATGATCATATCATCGAAAATTTGCTTAAACCCTTATCGACAATGAAAACGTATTTTCATTCGTTAAAACGCCCTGAATACGGTTTAGCGTATTCGAGTATTACAATTATTCCACCTGAATCATTATCTCAATTCTTAGATGTGGTTATATCTTACAAAGATATGAGGCAATCTGTTGATCTTAACGAATTAGCTAAAAAAATTATTCAAGCAAAAGAAGAGAATAAATATATGATTCACTTTGGAATTTAATTTCTGGAATTAAACAACTTTATTATTCCTAAACATCATAGAATTGAAAAAAAACTGTGTTTTTTAAACATCTTTAATAACCATCTGCCAAAGTGATTGATAGATGGTTATTGTATTTCTAAGAATAAAATTAAACAATTTTATTATCTCTACACACTTGTAACGATTATATTAAAGGGAAGTATAAACCTGTATTTTAGGAAAAGTTATGATTCCTACTATGTGAAAGTCATTCTTTATTGAATAAACTGGATTCGAGTCAATATTTTGGACACAAAAAAATTAAATCTAAGCTACTTTTTGGGCTAGATCTTCTATTACTTGGGGTGGGGAGTTTTATAACCAAAGCTACTATGAATCCTCCTGCGGTTATACCATCCCTCGATGTATTCAAATAATGCTAAGTTTGCTTGTCCAAATGTGACATATTTTGTACGATATACTTCTTCTTTCTTTAAAATGGCATGAAATGACTCGATACAAGCGTTATCATACGGGTAGCCTTTCTTACTGAAAGACGGCTTTATTTTATAATTCGCGGGTAAGATTTGAAATTCCTGACTTGTATATTGTGTTCCTAAGTCAGTATGTAGAATGAGCCCTTTTGGTGATTTCTGTGTATAGTAAGCGCTCACTAACGCTTTTACCACAAGATTCGTTGTCATATTTCGTGAAAATGAATATCCAACAATTTTTTT
>Ga0102589_1001358_pt1 | contig 34249 bp, 39 predicted proteins | sample AraplaMF_Col_mLB_FD_76858 | JGI IMG/M metagenome (GOLD analysis project Ga0102589, IMG submission 76858) | Arabidopsis root microbial communities from the University of North Carolina, USA - plate scrape MF_Col_mLB | ecosystem: Host-associated > Plants > Roots > Endosphere | place: USA...
AGCAGCGGTGATACCGGCTGCAAGAGGGCCGAATATAGAGCTGCAGCCCATCCTGTCAGTGTCTGAACAAGCGAAAACCTGGCGCAAACGGGACGCGTTCATATAGATTACCCCTTTCAGGAGGGTCTCTCGCGACTTTTCGTTTCGACGATCCTCCGCGCCCACTCAAGTACAGGCAACAGCCGGGGCGGCAAGTGCTGCTCAGCTTCAGCAAAAGACACCCAGCGGAATTCATGGTGTTCCGGCCGGCCCAGTTCCGGGCTAATCGGCAAGACAACGTCGCCCCGGGCCGAAACCGCCAGATAATAGCGAGCCACCTTGCTGCCGCGGTTGTAGGGCGCGGTTTCGTAGTACTGCTCGCCCCACCGGAACTGCAGCCTTGTCAGGCCGGTTTCCTCTTCGGTCTCGCGCAATGCCGCCACCAGTTCGGTCTCCTCTGGTTCAGGCAACCCCTTGGGGAAATCCCAATTCCGGTAGGCACGTAGAATGAGACAACGCCATTCGCCCGCCTCCGGCCGCAGCACAACCACGCCCGCCGATCGCTTCATTTGATGCGACATCCCGACCTCGCCCTATTCCTATTCCCCGCTGGGGGAAGAACCGCGCTCGCGTGCCGTGGCCGACCTGGAAGGCGCCCACCCACGCCGGCGCGCTGCTGGAGATCGTGCACCGCACTCGCTGCCACCCCATACGATCGCCTATCTGCTTGAACATGCACGCGACCATCACGCCGGTCCACCGCTCGATTTGCCGAAGCTCGGAAGATATCCCCGCCATCGCCATTGCGGCCTGCTCGAAGCGACCCTCTACACGCCGGCGGTCCAGGCGGAGGTCAGTGCGACATCAGCACGGGAACCGTCAAGGACGCCAGCAACGTGCGCGTCACACCGCCGAGCACGAGCTCACGCACGTGGCCGTGGCTGTAGGCCCCCATGACGATCAGGTCAGCATTGAAATCTGCCGTGCGAGAGAGCAGCAACTCGCCGATGGTTAGATCGGAGCCCCCGGTACCGTGCTCGATCTCTACGGCAACGCCGTAGCGCATCAGCGTCCGGGCCGCGTGGCTGCAAGGCGTTGCGTCCGCGCGCATCTCCTTGGAGGTGGTTTGCACGTTCAGGATCCTGACCTCCGCGCCGGCGATGAGCGGAATGGAGTCGTGCAGGGCCCTTGTCGCTTCCCGGCTGCCATTCCATGCCAGCATGACCCGCGTCCCCACCGTTGGGAACACCCCCGCGAACGGAATCACGAGCACCGGCCTGCCGGCTTCAAGTATCAAGGATTCCAGAAACTGATGCGCGACGAAGCTGCCGGGATCGCTCGGATCGTACTGTCCATCACAGGGCATCTGACGGACCCGTCCGATTGTAGCTTCGCCAACAGCAGGCGCCGCCCCGCCGAAGCTAGCACCGTTCAGCGCTGCCATGCAATCCATGCAGACTCCGCGGGCAGGAACGCTTCTTCATGCCAGGCCCGTACCCTTGCCGTGTAATGTTCTACCGGACGGGACGCCGGCACAGACGCTGAGAAGATGTACCCTGAAATCGCACCCGCTATCGAGCCTTCGGCGCTCATTAGAGTACTTTCGGCGGGAAGCTTGCCATCCGCGGCGGCATAGAGTTCCACCTTGACTGAATCTGGCGAAATTTCACCCAGATACACGGGTAGCCTGAAATGCCATTGGTCTGCTTCGCGCCTTGCCTCGACCGCCCCGAAATGTACCTCGTGCCAATCTGTGGCAAGCGCGGAGTCCCATGCGTGCAATGCTCGCGCCAGCCGCGCTCCGCTTTCGCAGCGTCGCCGATAGGTGCGTGCCGCAGGCCGGTAGAAGCGCTCCATATACTCAATAAGCATCCGATTTGTACTGAAACGCGGTGCCAGATGCGACGTGCTGGCCCGCATGCGCTGCACCCAGCTGCGCGGAATACCCTGCGCGTCGCGTGCATAGAATGCAGGCACAACTTCTTCCTCGAGCAGGCGGTACAGGCTGTCGGCGTCAGCCTCGTCGCTGCCATCCCCCCCGCTTCCGATTGCCCAGCCGTACTCGGGCCGATAAGCTTCCGCCCACCAGCCGTCCAGCGTCGACAGATTCAGCCCGCCATTGCACAACGTTTTCATGCCACTCGTGCCACAGGCCTCCCGCGGCCTTCGCGGCGTATTGATCCACACATCGACGCCTTGCAGCAGATGCTGTGCGAGCGCCAGGTCGTAGTCTTCCAGGAACACCACGTGCCGGCGAAGCTCCGAGCGATGTGTGAACTCGAACCACTCACGAATCAGCGCCTTGCCTTGCGCATCCTCCGGATGGGCTTTTCCTGCGATGATCAGTTGCAAGGGTCGCTGTGCGTCCGTGAGCAGACGTGTCAGGCGTGCCGGATCCTTTAGCAGCAAATTCGGTCGCTTGTATTCAGCGAATCGGCGTGCCAGGCCAAGCGTCAGGACATTGGGATCGAGTACCTGCGCAGCTTCCGAAACCAGTTGCGGCGAGGCGCCGCGCTGGCCCAGCTGCCACGCCAGGCGTTCCCGCGCGTAGCGCACCAGATCGTGTCGTTGCTTGGCAGCCAGCGTCCAAAGGGACTCGTCAACACTCGCGGACATGGGCTCGGCTAGACCTTCTACAGTACCGAGCCAGCGGTCTTTCCCACAGGCGCAGGTCCAGAAATGATCCGACCAAACCGAATCCCACGACGGCATATGCACGCCATTGGTGACATGTCGTATAGGCACCTCATCCAGCGGCCAGCGTGGATAAAAGCCGCTGAAAAGCCTGCGACTGACCTCGGCATGCAGCCGGCTCACGCTATTGACATGCGCGCACCCTTTCAGTGCCAGATAGGCAGTATTGAACGGTTCGTCTTTGTCGGTCGGGTCAAGCCGGCCCAACGCAAGAAAATCATCGACCGAGAGGTTGATTTCACGAAGATACTCGCGCGCATACGTATAGACCAATGATGGCGGAAATGCGTCGAATCCAGCCGGTACTGGCGTGTGCGTCGTGAACACGTTCCCGGCGCGGGTGGCCCACATGGCCTCCCGGAACGAAACATTCGTGTGCTGCATGAAGCGACGGGCTCGCTCCAAGACCACCAGCGCCGCGTGACCTTCGTTGAGGTGACACACTTCCACCTCGATGCCGAGCGCCTCGAGCATGGTCCATCCCCCAATGCCGAGCACCACCCCCTGGAGCAGTCGCATTTCCGCCCCCCCGCCGTACAGCTTAGCCGTGATGCCGCGATCCGCGGCACCGTTGCGCACATCATTGCTATCGAGCAGGTATAACCGGGTGCGTCCGATAATCGCCTGCCATACACGGACAAACAGCATACGGCCAGGCAGCCTCAGTTCAACTTTCAGCCAGGCGCCATCCGCGCCGATCGTCGGCTGGACCGGCAGGCTCGTCGGATCGTTGTAGGGATAGGCTTCGCGCTGGTCTCCATTCGCATCAATGATCTGGCGGAAATAGCCTTCCTGGTAGAGCAGTCCTATGCCAATCACTGGCGCATCCAGATCACTGGCCGTCTTGAGATAGTCGCCCGCCAGCACTCCGAGCCCGCCCGCGTACAGGGGGAGCGCTTCGCTCAGGCCAAACTCCATGCTGAAGTAGGCAACCCTGATGGGGCTGTCGCTATCCCGCCTTCTAGCGTACCAACCTAATTCACTGAGATAGCACCGGCGATTCTCAATCGCCCGATTGAGGTCCTGCAAAAAGATGCTGTCGCCCGCGAGTTCATCCAGACGCTTTTGCGAAATGTTTTGCAGGATCACCCATGGATTGGGGCTGCGCGCCCAGAGCTCTGGCTCGATGGTCTGCCACAAGGCATCCAGCGCGTGACTCCAAGTCCAGCGCAAATCGAGTGCCAGCTCCGTCAACGCAGACAACGTCTCCGGCAGGGTTCGCGGCAAGAACGCATACACGTGGGATCCTCAGCACAATAGGTTGGTTTGCAACTACCCGGCGCCACGCTGCTTTGGTTGGCTGCGCATGTCGGGCAGCTCCGCGTATGCCAACAAGACGCTCCAAGGCTCCCGGATAGGCCGGCATCATCAAACGGACATCGATGCCGAGCCTGGCAATCGCTTTGGGGAGCGCCCCGCAGACGTCTGCGAGACTACCCGTTTTGGCCAGAGGGAAAATTTCCGATGCCACCAACAACTGGCGCAAAGTACTATTGTCATTGCCGTGACGCACCTGCCGGGTTGCAGCATCAGCCAATTCCACCACAATCGCGCTCCTCCGTCGTATGGGTGCGTGTCTAATTCTTGACGCTGTGCCCGGCAAGGATTTGATCTCGATCAAGGGCGCTCTCGGCTCGGGCCCGCGTCACCGCCGAGGACTAAGGCCGTATGGCATTAGGAATGGGACGCAGCCGAGACCGATGAGCCGCGTGTGAAGTCGGCCACACTTGCCATTCACGGACTGGGGCAGAGTCTCCAGGGCGTTGCCCACCAGGGCTGTGCTGCCGATTCCTGATTCGCGACGAACTGATCGAGACTAAAATCGTGAGAAGCAGTACCTGAAGCGGCGGTGCGAAGTGAGCGGTGCAGGCATCATCGTTTGCTGCGGTGCTCCAACCCTTCTCCTGCCTCAGGTTTCATCCCCCGAGATTTCCCGGTACTTCCGGTCGACGTCTGCGCGCTGACAAAGCCCTGTTCCCGCGCTCAGCAAGGTCGCAGAAGCGGCCGCCAGCCCATAGTGGAATGCCTCCCTCTTGCTTGTGTGACGGTTCAACGCCCAGACCATTGCAGCAAGGAAGCTGTCGCCCGCCCCGATAGAACTGGACACTGGCGTAGGCAAGGCTGGCGCTCGCAAGGTCTGATCCGCGGTAACCAGCAATGCGCCCTGCTCGCCGAGCGTAAGTGCCACCATCTGCGCGCGCCCTTCTCGGACAACTTCCAACGCGGCATTGCGCCACTCTTCTTCACCGTGCAATGGCAAGCCAGTCAACTCACGCAGTTCGGCCAGGCTCGGTTTGACCAGACTGACTCCCTCGTTCAATGCGCAAACGAGCGCGGGACCCGAAGTGTCCACGACGATCTGCGTGCCGCGCGCGCGCGCCAGGCGTGCAAGCCTTGCATAGAAATCTACAGGAACACCAGGTGGCAGACTGCCGCTCATCACCAGATACCGCGGCGGCTCGGCGAGCGTCTCAAGATGAATGATGCAACGCTCCCATTCGTCCTGCGCTACGTTTGGCCCTGGCAGCACGAAGCGGAATTGGCGTCCGGTGGAGGATTCAGTCACGGAAAAATTTTCGCGTGTCTCCCCGGCAATCGCATGGCACACACCTGGCACTCGCTCTGCATCGAGCAGATGTTGCAATAGCGTCCCCGTGGCACCTCCAGCGAGATAGACGGCGAGGCAATCACCGCCAAGGCGCTGGATAACGCGTGCCACATTTATCCCGCCGCCTCCTGGATCCCGCCTCGCCTCGCTGCATCTTAGCTTGCGCGTATCTGACACTCGGTCGATCGAGGTTGCCACATCCACGGCGGGATTCGGTGTAATGGTCAGAATGTCTGTCATCATCCAATGATTGGCATGGCCCTGCCGTAATGCTGAAGGGTTGTTGTTCAACGCGCCATCGCCACGGCCGCTTTAGCGGCAGCAACTGTGTGCTTGACCGCTATGAAGCTGCGGGGGTCACGGAAATGGAATCATCCCCGTCAAACAATCCGATGTCAGAGCGCCGGAGCTCCTCAAACCAGATCATGCGCGAGTGTCGCCAGCCATGTGCCGCTACGGCCGTCCGTGCAAGAGCTGCTCTCATCCTAGGCACGATCTCCCTCTTTGCGCAACTTCCGCGACAGCACGTTCTGACGGCACACGCTGACGCCGAACAATGGCCGGCACCGGCCCGTCCAGTGGCACGATCCCGTAGCCGTTGTTCTCGAGAAAGCGCAGATGTGCACGAATTGTTTCCGTGCGAACCGTCATCGTGTCGACCGCACGTTCGGCGAAGCGATGGTAGACGAGCACAGGCACATCTCGCGCCACAGGCTGTGCGCGCCCAGGGTTCGCCAGGGTCGGCACAAGGAACAAGCAACCCAGCCATGCGAGAAAGCGCATTCTCTTTTCCATGCGACCGGTCTTCGGGGCTCGGAAAATGCAGAAGATCCCCCACCGAGGGCCACGAGATGCTGGCGTGAACGTCATGTCCATTTGCTACATGGTTCGCTTGAGCAGGCAGCGCAACTCCGGAAGCTCCAGGGCATTGAGAACGTCATCGGCCTCCAGCCAGCCCCTTCTGGCTTGTGTCAGGCCCAGCGGCAGATTGTCCAGGTCGGCAACGCGGTGTGCATCCGAAGCGATGCTCACCAGTACGCCATGCTCCCTGGCCATCCGGCAAGCGCTGTCCCACAGGTCCAGCCGGCTCGGCTGACTGTTGGCTTCGACAAAGCAGCCGCGCTCGGCCAGCGCCTTCATTACGCGGGGAACGTCGAATCTGCAGCCGTCCCGCTCACCGAGCAGGCGGCCGGAAGGATGGGCAAGGATGCTGAAATGCGGATGGTCGATGGCACGGAGAATGCGTGCTGTCTGCTTGACTGGCGACAATTCGAAGTGGCTGTGGATGGCACCTACCACCAGATCGAGCCGGCCCAGCACCGTGTTCGGCAGATCCAGCGAGCCATCTTCCAGGATGTCGACTTCCACGCCCTTCAGTATCCATGGCATGCCACCCACGCCATTGAGCGCATCGATGCGTTCGGCCTGGACGGCCAACCGCTGCGCCCCCAACCCATAGGTCATGCCTATGCGCGGCGAATGATCCGTGACCGCCAGGTATTGTAGGCCGAGCCTGCCCGCTGCCTCGACCATTTCTTCCAGGCTGGCAAGTCCGTCGCTGTCACGGGTGTGGATGTGCAGGTCACCCTTGATGTCCTCCCTCGCAACGAGCCGGGGCAGCCTGCCATCGCGAGCAGCCTGTATTTCCCCGGTGTCCTCGCGCAGTTCGGGCGGGATCCACGGCAGGCCAACCGCAGCGTAGACCGATGCTTCATCGCGGCCTGCGATCTTCCTGCGCCCTCGGAAAACGCCGTATTCGTTGATCTTCAGCCCCATTGACTGCGCGAGCTGGCGCAACGCCAGGTTGTGTGCCTTCGAGCCGGTCAGGTAAACCATGGCCGCGCCATAGTCCGCCGGTGGTACGACCCTGAGGTCCACCTGCATCCCGTTCGATAACATCACGCTCGCCCGCGTGACGCCCGCCGACAAGACCGTCTGCGTCATCGGATAGGCGGTGAAGGCCAGAATGACCGTGCGGGGCACGGCGGACGTGGCTACGATATCGAGGTCCCCTACCGTGTCCCTGCCCCGTCGCAGACTCCCCGCCACCGTCATGGCCGCTATCTTCGCGTTCTCGCGCAGGTACTGCATGAGCGGGTCGGCAGTACGCGCGGCGACATCGACATTGAAACGCCGGTTGCGATCCATCTGCGCCTGAATAGCCTGGAGCAGGCGCTGTTCGCTACGCGCCCCGAATCCCTTCAGCAAACGGACACGGTGCTCGCGCGCCGCGCGCCCCAGATCGTCCACCGACGCGATATGGAGTTCACGCTGCAACGCCTGAACACGCCGAGGCCCGAGGCCGGGCAATTTCATCAATGCTGCTCCCTGTCCAGGCACCTCGTCGCGCACTTGGCGCAGCAGCGCACACGTACCGGTATCGGCGATCTCGCGAATCTTGCCGGCCAGATCCCGCCCGATGCCCGGCAGATCGGCGGGATCGCAGCCGCGCGTGAGAAAGGTCCGCAGGTCCTCTGTCATCCCGCTGATGGTGCGCGCGGCATTGCGGTACGCACGAATCCGGAACGGGTTCGCGCCCGAGATATCAAGCAGGTCGGCAATTTCATTGAAGATGGCAATGACATCCTCATTGAGCAAGCCCTGCCGTGATCCGAGGCGATCTTCCACGTCCGCAACCCTTGCCAGCGTTTGCAGCGGCGCCGGCGCTCGTAGCGACGTCGCGCTTTCCCCCTTCGCGGCAATGGCATCTCGTACTCTGGCCGTCACAGCTAACTCCCGCGCGTATCCATTCCCAAACATTCTGGTCGACAGGTCGCCGAACGGTTTGCGGAATGTCAAAGTGCATGGGCGCGCAGCGGCTGGCCAGGCGCAATCCGGTGACGTCACACGAAGGCAATGCGCACTGCCGGCGCCCAGCTTTCGACATCACGGGCCGCGCGGACTACACTCGCGCGTTTCAGCGTGGTTGTCGCTTCTTCCGGGTGACCCTGGTGCCGGGCTTCCTGCGGTGCAGCGGACGGGGAGGCGGCATCAGTCCGACTTGCCGAATCAGGGCCAGCTCGGCGAGTTGAATCGCCACCTGGTGGTTGACCGAGCCCCGGGGAATTTCCCCTTTTTCGTCCGGTTCACCGGCTTCGACACCGGTCAGCAGTTCAATCGCCTCTTCGATCGTGCGCACTGCCCAGATGTGAAAGCGCCCTTCCCGGACGGCCTCGACCACTGCCGAACGCAACATCAAGTGGCAGACATTGGCGGCCGGGATCAGCACGCCCTGCTGCCCCGATAGGCCGCGCGCCCGACAGACCTCGAAGAAGCCCTCGATCTTTTCGTTGATGTCACTGACCGGTTGAACCACGCCGAACTGGTTTACGGAACCACTGACCGCGAGCGACTGCCGCACGGGAATTCCCGACAGCGCCGACAGCAGGCTGGCGAGTTCGGCCAGCGAAGCGCTATCTCCCTCGACGCCACAATATGACTGCTCGAAAACCAGTGTGGCGCGCAGCGAGAGCGGCATCGCGCACCCGAATCGCGCCGCCAGGAACGAGGAGAGAATCAGCACACCTTTCGAGTGAATCGGCCCGCCGAGCTCCACCTCGCGCTCGATGTCGACGATCTCGCCCTCGCCCGTGCCCACCGTGGCCGTAATGCGTACCGGATGGGCGAACGTCGCGTCGGCCAGCGCGATCACGGCAAGCCCGTTGACCTGCCCGACATGCTCACCGCTGGAGTCGATCAGCAGTTGCCCGCGGAGGATGTCTTCCCGGTAGCCTTCCTCGAGGCGACGGTTACGTGCGCGGCGTGCATCCAGCGCCGCTTCAATCTGCGAGCGCTCGATCAACGGCGCATCGGCCACGGCAGCCAGGTGATCGGCTTCCTGCAGGAGATCGCACAGCGGTTGCGTCTGCGCGCAGAGTTTCTCTGCGTCCCCCGCCAGGCGGGCCGCATATTCGATGACGCGCGCCACCGCGCCCGCCGACAATGGCCGCAGGCGATCGTTCCTGGCAAGCGTGGCGATCAACTGGGCGTAATGAAGACAGGATTCCGGCGTCCTGTCGATCTCGCTTTCGAGTTCGGCATTGATCCTGAAAAGGGACAGGACATCAGGATTGAGTTCGGCGATCACGTCGTAGGTCGAACGCTCGGCAATCAGGATGACCTTGACATCGACCGGCACGGGTTCCGGCTGCAACTGCGCGGCGCCGCCGAGGCCCACCACGTCGGCAAGCGACTCGATACGGATTTCGCCGGACTGCAGCGTGCGTTTGAGTGCTGCCCACGCATGCGGCTGGCCGAGTAGCTGCGCGGCGTCAATCACCAGGAATCCGCCGTTCGCGCGATGCAGCGCACCCGGCCTGATCAGGGTGAAATGACTGACCATCGTTCCCATGTGGATACGGTGGTCGATACGTCCGACGAGATTTTGCAGGGTCGGATTGGCTTCGAAAACCACCGGTCGCCCGCTCTCCGGAGGGTTCTCCACAAGTAAATTGACCACGTAGCGCTGACCCGGAAGCATTCCGGTATCCGGCGCCGTATCCGCTTCGCCCCCCCGGTTTGCCTCGTACGAGGCTTGGCCCGTCTCGACAGCATCCTGCAGGATCGCGTCGAGGTATGAGACCACAGCCGGCAAATCGGCGTAAGCTGGCTTGATCTCCCCAATCAGGTGGCCGACGGCCAGCCGCAGGGCGCGGTGGCCGACCTTTCTGATAGCCTTCTGCAAGTTCCGCCGCCAATGGGGAAGTTTACTCATCAGGCGCTGCAGCTGCTCGTAGTGGGCATTGATGCTTTGGCTCAGCTTCTGCTGTTGCGCCTCCGGTAGTCCAGCGAATTCCTCCTCGGAGATCGTTTTCTCACCGTCGTCCTTGAGCGGCGCAAAGACCAGGCTGTCCGGCTCGCGCGACATGGCGATGCCATGTTTGCGCGCGTCCTCGCCCAGCTCACGGAATACGCGGGCTTGCCGCGACGCAAACGTTCCGAAGGCAAGGCCACCTGGCCGGGCAGAAAGCAATCATGGCGACGTTATCAGCCCTTCCCTTATCGAACTGGCCCGTACCGCCGACGCACTCGGCGCATCGGCCGGGGCCGCGGCAGGATCGGCTTGAAGGAAGAATCGGGATTCCCCAGCTGCAGCCCCGTGATCAGGGAGATGCATTTTGCGCCGCGCCTCCAACGCTGAAGACTTCCTCGAACGCGCGCATGAACTGCGGCAAGCCATCGCGCGCGAGGCAATTGATGCCTGCCGCAGCTGAGCGCCCCCCGCCACTCTCAAACTGCCGGCACAGCCTGTCAGCACCAAATGGCGACGCTATCGGCGCGCGCACGCTCACCGTGTAGCCCCCCTGCGCATTCACCGTCAGAACCGCGTGGGCTAGCCCTGGGTGGCTACTTGCCAGATGGTTCGAAAAGACGCCCCGTACACGCCGCGCCCAGGCCACGTCTGGCAACAGATAAATGGCGCCGCACGGCAGCACCATGCTGGCGCGCTGCCGCATAGCCATTTCCATGTCCTGCCGCCGTCCGTCGTGCAGCGCCCGCGTGATTGGGGCGGCAAGGATAAACTGGAACGGATCCGCATAGGGAAGCAAGCTCTCATAGAGTCTGGCAGGCGGGATCAGAAGATCCACTTCGGCATCGCCATAGGCGTTGTAGTTGATGGATTCGCCGAGTTCGCGCAACTGATGCGTCTGCTCCGCTCGCAGGGCGTGGCACCGCGCGAGCCTGTGCGCGGCATCGGGCAGATGGTCCCCAAATGCCCCGACAATGGCCCAGAGCGGATGCTTGCCCCCGAGATAGCGATTCACGAGCAGACTGGTGCACACAGTGGGCGCCGTCTCAATGCAGGCCATCAATCTTGGGTGCAGCGGAATGTCCCCGGAAAAGTGATGATCAAAGTACTCCACCTCGACGCCGCGCCCGAGGAGTTCAAGCAATGCTTCGCGGTTCGTATCCAGGGAGATGTCCAACACCGTCACGGCATCGCCTCGGCGGGCGGGAACGCGCGCGAGCAGCGTCACGTCACGCTTGACGCCCGTGATCAATGAGGATGCAATCGGGTTGGCCAAGCGTAGTTGATGCAGCGCGCAGATACCGTCTGCGTCACCATTGAAGACGTCGAAGTGTGTCACGCTGGGGCACCATACGGAGAAAGGGGGAGCCGGCTAGCCATGATCCATCCTGACTTGATGTTGTTCGCACTCGATGACACGCGCGAGTTCGGCGAAAAAGTTGGCCGCCACCTGGGGGCCGAGCTATGTCCGCATGAGGAGCGGGCTTTCGAGGACGGCGAGCACAAAAGCCGCCCGCTGGTGAACGTACGCGGCAGGGACGTCTTCGTGGTGCAATCCTTGCACGGCGATGCTAGCCAAAGCGTCAACGACAAACTCTGCCGACTGCTCTTCTTCATCGGCGCGCTTAAGGATGCCTCGGCAGCCTGCGTAACCGCCATCGTTCCGTACCTGGGCTACGCGCGCAAGGACCAGAAATCGAAGGCCCGCGACCCGGTCACCACGCGCTACGTGGCAGGCTTGTTTGAGGCGGTCGGTACCGATCATGTCATCACGCTGGATGTCCACAATGTTGCTGCCTATCAGAATGCATTCCGCTGCCGCACCGATCACCTTGGGGCCAACAAGCTCTTTGTTTCCTACTTCGCGTCGCTTCTGCGCGATGAGGAGATCGCTGTCGTATCTCCGGATGCAGGCGGCATCAAGCGGGCCGAGGATTTCCGGCAGCGTTTGAGCCATGCCCTGGCCCGCCCGGTAGCCAGCGCTTTTGCCGAAAAGCACCGTAGTGAGGGCATCGTGAGCGGTGAACTGATTGTCGGCGACGTGCAAGGCAAGTGCGCCATCATTGTCGACGACCTGATCGGCACCGGAACGACCATAGCCCGTACCGTGAAAGCGTGCGGCGGTCTCGGCGCCCGCCGGATCTACACCGCCGCATCGCACGGACTGTTCGTGGGGAGCGCCGCGCAGGTGCTTGCGGATGATGCGTTGGTACAGGTCGTTGTCACGGATACCGTACCGCCATTCCGCCTCCCCGAAGGCAAGGTCAGGGACAAACTCATCATCCTGGACAGTGCGGCCCTGTTTGCGCAGGCGATCGCGCACAGCCACAGCGGCGAGTCGATCAGCGAACTGCTGGCGGGTTGACGCCTTCGTGCGAATATGCCTGCGCACAGGCTCGCATGTGCTGCGCGGCCAGTCGCAGGTAGCATCTTGCTCTCTCGGGCCACTTTGGCGAATCACGATATATTGCCTCCCGCAAATGCCAGACGGTAATCTTTGCGCGCAAACAGGCACTGCAACTCTGGTAGAAGTGCAACAGCGCGGCATCGGGCCTGTCGCCGGTAACGTCGCGGTAAGTACCAATCAGTACCTGGGCAAAGTCGGGAGCACCTAGCCGCTCGCATTCGAGAGCGAGAAAGCCGATTTCGTTGGCCGTATCGAGGATCCTGAATTGGCGAGAAAACTCCAGACAATCGATGATGGCGAGCGGCGGGGCAAGGCAGATATGTTCCGGCCGCAAATCGCCATGCGCTTCCACAATCCGGCCTTCTTTGACACGCCGATCGAAGCGCGACGGGTCCTGCGCCAGCAGGCGGCGCTGAGCGAGGCAGACCTCTCTCACCAGCGCGACAGGCTGCGCAAACGCCGGGTTACTGAGTTCGCGCTCGCATTCGTCGATGTCACGGCGCAAGCGGCCCCGGTATTCATCAACCGTGACCGGCGCGGGTGGCAGCGTCATGTAGAACTCGCCCAGGCGGGTTGCCACTGCGCGCGCGTCCTCCTGCGTCGCGGTGCCTTGGGATAGTGCCTTGTCCAGCATGCGATCGGCCGGCAGCCGGCGCATCTTGACCAACCAGTCGACCACCGTGCCCTTGCCGCCTAATCGAGTGGCGCCGCCCGGTTCCAAGACCACAGGCACGACATCAAGATAGACGGAGCCGGCCAGCCGTCGATTCAAGCGCACTTCTTCCGTGCAATAGTACTGCCTTGCCGCAAGCGTACGAAAATCGAGGTAGTCATAACGGACTGGCTTCTTGAGCTTGTACGCATAATCGCGAGTAAGGAAGACCCAGGACATGTGAGTCTCCACCACTTGCACATCTCGTGGATGATCGGGGTAGATTCCGGGTTGACGCAGCAGCGCCACCTTGGCCGCAACCGGCATCGAGTCATTGGGCACTGCCGCACCGTTCCATGCCATTGCGGGAACCTCCCATCCATATCGCGAGCCCTTATAAGGCGCCTGGCCCCATAGCAAGATCGGCCTGTGTTGTGGGGCACACGGTTCCTCAGGCGTCCGAATCCGGCTCTTCGCTTTCCAGAATTTCCAGAATGCGTGCGGACTTTCCCTCCAATTCGAAGCCCGGGCGATGGCGTAACCGCTGGTCGGAACGCAACCATGTGAAGGCTTCCAGGACTTCTGCACGTGTAGGCCCTTCGTCGAGAATCATTTCGACCACCTGATCCTCCACGGGCCCGACTATGTCGCGGATCTCGCTGGCGGTAGCGGCCTGCGGTGCTGCATTGTGCGTATCCATTGCCACTCCTCGCAAAAAGGACCGCCCACGTGACTGAGGGCGGCGAAGTGGATGCCGTGCCTGTCCGCGAAGACGGGATCAACGAGAGTGGCGATGCCATCGTCGCCGAACTCTCGCCGCGATCATAGCCTGCCGTCAGGCGCCCTTCACCGGAATCTTCTTTGCCGCACTTTTCGCCTCAACCGTCTTGGGAAGCGTGATCGTCAGCACACCCTTGTTGAACCTGGCTTCGATCTTGTCGGCATCAACGCCGTCGGGCAGTTGAAAATAGCGCTCGAAGGAACCGAAGCAGCGCTCGCGCAAGTAATAGTCCTTCTCCTTTTCCTCCTTTTCCTCCTTCTCCTCGCGCTTTTCGCCTTTGATGGTCAGGCCGCCGTTGGCCAGCTTCACCTCGATATCCTTCTCGTCCATCCCCGGCAACTCGGCCGTCAGCTCGTAGGTCTTGTCCGTTTCGGCAAGGTCTACGGAAGGAGCGGAAGGCATGCTCCAGTCATGCCGCCAGAATGGCTAGAGGCCGAACTGCGGCAGGCGTGCCGGCGTGAAGCGTGTGCCGTGATCGAAATCGTCAAACAAGCGTTCCATCTCACGCCGCAGGCTCGCAATGGGGTGCCAGGCCTGGGGAGACCAGGGGTGCCTGGCGGCGTCTTCCCTTTTCTTCACGGCCGTAGTTTGAGATTCAGGCATTTCAAGACCCTCCTGTGGGGTCAATGTACAAATCATCCTAGGCGCTCTCTCATTGGGCAATTTGACTCCTGTCAAAGCTACACGATAGTGATTGGGCGGCTTTGGCACGGCATGGAAGGGGACGCGAAATGCCAGTGCTTGTGAATTCCATATTGCCCCCCACATCGACGACTATCAGGCAAGCCGAAGCGGACGGGCGTCTGCGCAGTCTCGGCGGCCTTTATCGCCCTTAGAAGCGGCCAGATTCGCTCACGACATGACCATCCAGACCCGCGCAGCCGACGCGGACAACTATACGCAGGCCATCACCCGATTGTTGACGCTCGCAGCTGAGCGCGGGTACCTGATCTACCAGCACCGGGGGCTGGATCTGGCGGACCTGGTTCAGGAAGGCAACATCGGCCTGATGCGGGCCATCGACAAATTCGAGTACCACCAGGGCTTCAAGTTCTCCACCTATGCAACGTGGTGGATCCGTCAAGCCGTTTCGCGCGCGGTGGCCGACCGTGCACGCACGATCCGCCTCCCGGTGAATGTGGGCGACAACCTGCGCCGCGTGCGTCTGTCGGCCGAACGTATCCGCCAGCGCACCGGGCGGAAGGCAACCCTGGCGCAACTCGCCGGTGAGAGCGGACTGGACCAGGAGAAAGTATCCGGTCTGCTCACGCTGCCTGGCGAGCCGATCTCGCTCGATGCGCCGATACCATCCGGCGATACCGCTCTCGCGGAAATGATCGAGGATCAGACGGCGCCCGACCCGTTCACGACGGTGGCGGACAAGGGCATGCGCGAGTTGGTCGCCACCATGCTTTCAGCCGTGACACCGGATGAAGCCACCGTGTTGCGATGCAGGTTTGGCATTGGCGGTGTTACCCCGATGGGCTACGAGGAAATCGCCAGGCGGACCGGCATGTCGCGGGAAAGAGTTCGGCGCACCGAACGGCAGGCGATGGAGACCCTGCGTACCTCGGGACAGGCAAATGCAGCCAGGACGTTTCTGGCCGAGGATACCCCGGCAGACAAGGGCGCCACGCACCTCCGGCCGCACTGAACCGGATCCGTCAACGGCCGCTGCAGATCGCTTCCAGAAGTTGCCGCCCTTTCCCGGTTACGCGGATTTGCCTGCGGTCTGCTGTCGCAGCTTCGAGACGGACCAACTGGCGCTCGACAAGAGCGCCAATGTCGGCGGGATCCAGTTCACGGTGACTCTTTGCGCCACTGAGAACCATCAGGGCTGCGATCTCGTGAGGACTCAGCATCTCCTGTCTCCGGCAGTATTTGACGGGGCATGCCTGGTACGCCGCAGCGGCCTCTCCTGGCCGCCGGGTCCGGTCGCCGGCACGTGTCTGAGACTATAGAAGTCGACGCCCCACGGGAGTCATGAGTTCCCGGAGTATTTGCGCTCAATCAAATCAAATAGCCGATCGACGTTCCGGTCCAGCACTGTGACACGCGCCCCCATGCCGACGGCCATCTGGATCGCATTGGCGTCCACCACGCCAGCCCCGATCACCACCAGGGCAACCCCCGGCACGCCGCCAAGTAGCAGACCCATGCCACCCCGCGGCTTCTCCAGGTAGGCGCCGGCCACCTGCACCGACATGCGGCCGGCCACCTCGCTCATAGGCGCCAGCAACGGAAGGCTGCCGTCCGGGGCAGTTACGGTCTCGTAGGCAATGCAGACCGCGCCGGATTTCACCAGCTCCAAGTCTGCTCGCGATCCGCTGCCAGGTGCAGGTATGCATACAGGACCTGCCCTGGCTTAAGCAGTGCCCGTTCCGCCGGTTGTGGTTCCTTGACCTTCACGATCAATTCGGCCCAGCCGAATACCTCCTCGGCACCCCCGGCCAGTTGGGCACCGGCCAGCTTGTAGGAATGGTCGGAGAGGCCGATTGCGGCACCGGCACCAGCCTTTACCAACACTTTGTGATCGCGGCTGACCAGTTCACGTACGCTCGCCGGGGTGAGGCCGACCCGGTACTCCTGGTCCTTGATCTCCCTGGGGACGCCGACTCGCATAAGACGAGCTCACACAGGCGGCAATTCCGGCAGGTTCCGCACCAGTTGCTTGAACCGCCTCCACTCGACTGCTGGATGGATCGCAAGGCCGCGCATGACGGCCGCCTCGTCTTTTCCGATGCCGCCCGAGAGATACTCGATCACGTCCGCTTGCCTCAGAGGGGGAGCGTTGGTTGGCAGCGTCATGGCAACGGCCGCTTGGAGCAGCATCGTGCTGGCTACGATAGGTGTACACCAAGTCACAACGAGACCGCACACGATCCGCCGCGCGGACTGTTCTCTTCTCAACGAAATAATGGTGCCAACCATGGCTACTCCTGCCTACGCTGTACCCTGACGAGCACCACCGGGCAAGCCGCATGAGCTATCACGCGGCTTGCCACCGAGCCCACTAGGGCGTCGAGAAATGCACCGCGTCCGTGCGTGCCGAAGACGATGGCCTCGGCCTTGACTGCGGTGGCGTATGCGACGATTCGATCGGGCGGGAAACCGACAAGGGCTTGCCAGACCGTTTGCACTTTTGCCCCTGCAGGATGTCGATGGCGGACTTCATGAGCTTGCTGCTTTCGTCGGTATGCCAGGTATGCCAGGCTTCGACGTCCTGCTTGTTGATATAGGCCTTCACCTCGCCTGACACGTCGGGCAGGCAGTGCACGACATGCACGCATATGTCGTTGCGAAACAACTTCCGATCCGCAATACATCGAGCAGAAGCATCGCTGTAGGCCGACCCATCAGTTGCCAGGACAATAATCTGCAGCGCATCCTCCATTTGAAAACAATCCAAACCTGATGCCCCGCATCGAATCGACTGGCGTGCAGGTGCAAGACACATTCGCTTGTCGACTCTGTTCAAGCTATATCCACTGAGCCGACAGTCCTTGGTGCATATCAGCCGGTTTGGCCCTCGCAACACAACGGTCCGCGTGTCGGGCCGCTGAACGCTGCGTAGACGCCTTCGGCCCAAGGCAGTCCCAGCGCCTGCGCGACAGCTTGCAATCCTTGCCGTAAGTCCGTGTCGTACGCGTTCGCCATAGAGCAGAAACGGGGCCCGATCTGGTCATCGTTGGGGCCGATCAATGGGTTACCGGGAAGCAGATTAATATGGTCCGTGATCGCTACCAACCGGCCAGGTACCAATTCGGGGCGGAGCGAGCCAACTGCACAAGTCACGATTAAACGGTCGCATCCCATCCGTCTCATTGTACGGACCGCCTGCGTCATACCCATCGTGCCATGCCCTTCATAGAAATGCTGCCGCCCTCGCATGCACATCAATTCCACCCCACCCAACCGGCCCAGAACGACTTCACCGGCGTGGCCTTCAGCCAGGGATTGCGGGAATCCCGGCAGCGCCGCATAGGGAATGGCAACGGCATTTTCGATTGCTCGCGCCAAACCACCGAGCCCGGAGCCAAGAATCATGCCAATCTGGGGACGGAACTCGCCGACGTATTGGCGAATTCGTTGAACTGCCTGTTCGGTCTGATCAGGCACGTCCGCCGAGGATGGCAACGTGAGAGTCATGGCACCTGCTCCCGTATGTAGAGGTTGGTATCATCAAATGGCATCGCGGAGATGTCAGGCTGGCTAACAGTTCACCCAGCGAGGCGTTCTTGCCGCCCACGCGCGAGATGTCGGCACGCCGAAGTTCCTCAAACCAGACTAACTGCGTGGTATGGATAGCCATCAACTGTTCCTCTCGTCTTACACTTGGCGCGCAACGACCTCATCGGTAAAGACTGCCCACCGCACCTGTCATCAGCGTCAGACCGTGACGTCCGCGCGGGGCAAGCCGGGGCTTAGTTCGTGGCGCAATGCAGGCGGTGCTAACGCGCCAAGCGGCAGCTCAGTTTAGCGGCACGGGCAGTTCGTGCTCGTGCAAAGCAGCCAGTCATCTTCGAGCGTATTCACGCGGAATCGGAACGTCATGTCCAGAGGGTGGTCCGCCACGACGATGTCTCGCATCTGGTCACGACCTTGGTATCCGACCGTGAGTCGGTACGCACCTTGCTTAAGCCGCATGTATAGGAGTGGACCACCGGCAACAATGCGCAGCACCGCCTTGCCATCGGCGCTTGTCACGACCACGGTCGCCCCGCTTAGCGGCCTGGCGTTGCCCGCATCGATCATGCTGAGTCGGACATTAAAGCGCGCGGCGACATCTTCCATGGCCCGCCTGCCGGCTTCATCGTCTCTGGCACAGGCGTAGGGAATGCCCCGCTGCTCCATGATCTGCACGCGGTCTTCCGCAGGTTCCGTCCGCGTCGCGCAACCCGCGGCCACCAGCACGGCCAACAGCGACAATATCGCGATGCCAAGTCCTTTCGAGATCTGCATATGCCTGTCCTCCTCTGAATCCCGATAACGGCCCCGATTGCCGGTCACAATGGGAGCCGACTGTTCAGGGTGGGTCACCATCAGATCGATCCTTCGCCAGCAGTACTGGGCGAACCGTCCATGTAGTGACCGGCTCTGAGACGGAGCGCAATCAGCGCCTCGGACGCCCCGCGGTCGCCGTACCGATTACGGTGACGACCGCGCTCCACTGATCGCCTATGCGCGGATCGCCTCCCCAGTCGTTTGAGGGCTGCCAGACCCTCCGCCAACCCTGGTGCTCGATCGCACGCTAGTTGCACTCAGGCGTGTGGGCCATTGTCTGCCCGCGGGGGCAAAGATATCGGCTATCTTTGCCGTGGGCTAATCTCAAAAACGAAATCGCGGTTGTCCGCGACAAACCTAGCCCAATACAGGGGCGAGTTTGGTTCGATCACGGTTTGTTCAACCGTAGCGCGCGCCGGGTGAGCTGGGTTGATGTCTGTCAACAAAGCCGCGCGTCTGTGTCGCACTCTGATTCGCATTGGCCTGACGCCAACCAGTTTCCTCACGTCATGAGGGCCTTGGGGGAGTGACGACTGAAGTCGGTGATAGTTGTGTCCTGAACATGCCGCTGGCGGATCTGGAGCGGCGTTTATTGGCGCTTCCAAAGGATCAGGAGATCGTTGCCTACTGTCGCGGACCGTACTGCGTACTGTCATTCGAGGCGGTCGCGGCGCTACGCAAAAAGGGCTACCGGGTGCGGCGACTCGAAGACGGCTATCCTGAGTGGAAAGCGGCGGGTTTTGAAGTGCACATGGGCGGCGAGTGAGATCCTGCATCGTCACGCCGCTCGACCCGGGTTTCTCCATGACCGAGCTTGTCCTCGACTCCGCATTGACATGCCCCCACTGCGGGCACGTGGAAACCGAGACGATGCCGCTCGACGTGTGCCAATGGTTTTACGAGTGCAATGGGTGCCATCGACTCCTGAGGCCTAAACCTGGCGATTGCTGCGTCTACTGCTCCTATGGAACGGTTTGCTGCCCGCCCATTCAAGCAAACCGCGGGAGCAATTGCTGCGAGAGGCAGGATCGGTAAGGGGTCGTTATCGAACCTTATCGCCGCGCCCTGGCCATGCCGGCGTCAGGTGAATCCCGGCCACACGAACAGCGTGCTTGGGAATCTGAAGGGGGCGCAGCGGCAGTAGCCGGCCAATAGCGGTCATGCGATCGGAGACCGTCCCTCGACGCGATTGGCTTGGCGACGCGATCTGCAAGCCGTCGGTAGGGCGATAACGGCCAACGACCCCGGTCCGGCTGGGTAACGCCGCGCCCAAGCCTCGCCCCTTGCGCTTGGCCAGATAGGTCAGCATTGGCGTCGTCGCGCGCCTCCCATGCCACGGGCAGCCAACTGTTTGTTTCCTTGACGTGACATCGGCGCCTGCCGACCCATCCTTGCCGGGGGTATCGGGAGTGGGCTTCAAATGCGAAGATTTCGGGTTGGGCATTTTTTCGTGAAGAGTCTGTGTGACTTAACTCTTGGCGCCCACTGAAGACGTGGTGCGCTGGTATAAATTCAAATACTTTGGAGCCGGCCCAGTTCGAGCTCTTGGACAAGCTAGATTTGAAGCAAGTCCCGCTCTTCGGCGACAAGGAGACGGCCTAGCTCGCGGCCCAAGCTCTCGGGCTGAAAACTTGGAAGTACTTGCGTATATGAGCAACCAGTTTTTCTTCATCGTGCTGCGTATCGAGAAGCTGGGAACCTCTGTTTACGAGTGGGTGGCCGAAGCGGATGTGAGTGGACCGCCCGCGCTGGATTCCAGCAGTGGCACCAGCTTGAGGATTGTTTGCGGGAAGCCGTTGGTATCCTCAGCGGGTCCCACGGAGTGGAGCTCTGCTACGACGGCTTTGCGCGGGTACGTTTGTCGACGCCGACGTGGCAGAGCACCCCAGAGAGTTCGCCGCCAAAGGCGCCGCAGTGACTAAGCATTTCAATGCAATCCAATGGTCGCTGAGCTAACAGCGCTTTGTCCATTCTTGCCTGAATATTGCCTTTCTGCTTGGGAGGCACTGCGTTCGGGCAGCCATTGCGGCGCCCACCAGGCGTATTCGCCGCGCCGCCAGCGATGCATTGTCGATCTCAGGAGGACCGGAGGCGGCGCCGATGTTGACGATCAAGCCACCATCCTTCACGGCGGCGAAGGAAGCATCGAACGTTGCGCGCCCCACGAATTCATAGACGACGTCGACACCACCAGGCGCGATGGTGCGGATTTCCGCGGCGAGCTCTGAATCGTCGGACGACGAATCACTGACTTGGCAATGTCGCGATGTCTTGCTGATGCATGACATCTTCCCTTTATTCTTGGATGGGTTGGATGGCACCGTCGGCCTCTATCAGGCTGTTGCGGTCTTTCCGATGGCAGCGCGGCGGTTATCGATACTGAATGCGCCGGCGCCGTAGAACACCACTTGCAGCAGACCGCCGGCCATGGCCAGGTTCTTCAGGAAATGGAACATCTGGTTCTGGTCGCCCAGGGCGTGATGGAAAATCAGCGCAGTCGCTACGGCATAGGCGGTCAGCAAGCCGGCGACCAGCCGCGTACGGTATCCGGCGATGAGCATGACGCTGCCTGCCAGTTCGAGTGCCAGCGCGCCGATATAGCCCAGCATCGGGGCCGGCAATCCGAGTGAGCTGATGTAGCCCATCGTGGCGCCTGGCGCCATCAGCTTGCCGAAGCCGCTGACAAGGAAGATCGTCGCGATCAGGATGCGGCCGATGAAGGGAAGGGTGGGATGGATCTTTGTGTTGAACGTGGTCATGATGTGTTTCCTTTGTTTGAAAGTCTGAAAGTTTCGAAGAGTGTGGGGTACCGGGTACAGCGGGTTACCGCAAACGGCCTTCTGCCCGTAGCTGCCTGCCGATCCGCGCGATCTCGGCTTCGCCTTTGCGGAGCGCTTCGTTCGACGTATGGACGGAGTAGTAGCCGAGGGCCAGGTCGTGCGGATGGGGGACTGCCGAGGCGACGATGAAATCCGTTGCCGACTGGGCGGTAAATTCAATGGGATCTTCCGATTGCGCAAACACTGCCAGCTCCGTTTGCAACGTTTCTCCGCCGACAATCAGTGCGCCCCGGTTGACGTGTGCCCACGCCACGGAGTGGCCCTTGGGCGGCTGATAGCGCCAGCTTTCACCGGCGGCCAGGCTGACATGGAAAAGTGCAACTCCTGAGGGTGCGGCAACCGGGCTCTCGCTGCCGGCCAAAGTGCCAAGAACCACCCGTGCAGGTCCCTGGCGAGGAATGGACTGCGGCGGCAGGTACTGGCTTTCCGGCACGCCGTTCTCCAGGGTGCGGGGCAGGGCTAACCACAGTTGATAGCCTTGAAACCGGGTGCCCTTTGCCGGGCTGGCGCCGTGCCAGATGCCATGTCCCGCCCGCATCCACTCGACGCTGCCAGAACGCAGGACGCCAGCGGCACCCGTGGTGTCTTCATAGTGAAGCTCGCCGTCGATCAGCACAGTGAGAGTGGCAATGCCCGAGTGCGGGTGCATCGGGAACAGGGTGTCTCCGGACGGCGCGAAATCGAAGTAGTCAAGAAATACGAACGGCTTGATCAGTTGTCCCAGGTCTCCCGGGCTGAATATCCGCATGACCGGGCCATGGGCGCGACCGCTTGTGCGCATGACGATAGGACGCGCTGGCCGTTGAAAAAGGTGCTGGGAAGGCGCTTTGTCGGCCCACCCGTCTTGCGATGTAAACGCCATGATTGGCTCCCTCGGTACGTGTTAGACCGAAGATTAGGTGGCGGACACCCATGTTGGAAGCCTATATTTCTCGATGCGACCCATCTACGGAATAGATAGATGCCCGATGGCATGTCGCTGAATCAACTACGCACGTTTATCGCGGCCAATGAGGGCAGCTTTTCCGCTGCGGGTCGCAGGCTTCGCCGCGCTCAATCCGCGGTCAGCCATACGCTCGCCAACCCGAGAGCCACATCGACGTGCAGCGCTTCGGCTGGCGCGAATGCTGAAGGAGCGGTTTAAGGGAGGGATGAGACGGCGCAACGCTGACAGGCATCTTGCGACCGGCACAAGGTGGATCGGCGCACATCGACCCATTGAATCCGGAAGCTAAGACACCTAGGAATAATTAGGCAGTCAGCGTTCGTCCGCGCCGCGCGCACCCTTAAGTCGCTGGAGAAACCATCGGCCCGCAGGGCCTGGCGGCGTGTCTTTCCGATATACCGCGAACATGGCAATTGGCGGGGTGTGGGGTTGAAAGGCTTCCATGCGTAACGTCACGAGGGTGCCAGCATCCAGGTCAGTCTGGACCATGGCCTTCGGCATATGACCCCAGCCGAAGCCGGCACGCAAGAACGCGTGCTTTGCGCCCAGATCGGCAAGCCGCCAGATCTGCGGCGAGAAGACACCGAATGTCTTACCTTCTGTCAGTGTCGTGCGATCAGTAAGTACCAACTGCACATGATCCGTCAAATCGCGTGGCCGGATGAGTCCCTTGAGGGACGCCAACGGGTGTGACGGCGCGGCGACCGTGACCATGGGTACATCCAACAGCTTTTCCCCCTCCAACAACTCCGGCACCGCCGGCATCGAGCCGCTGATGCCGAGCCGGCACACCTGTCCCAGGACAGGTTGCATGACTGCCCCAAGGGCTTCGACGTAGAGCCGAAGCGGAGTGTGGGGAAATGCCTGCCGGAATGCGCCGACGGTATCGGTCAGCGACGCCATGGGGTATATGACGTCTACGACGACCGACAGTTCGGGCTCCAGTCCGTCGGCAATGGCTCGCGCTTTCGATTTGAATCCATCCATGCCGCTCACAACCTGGCGCGCCTGCGCCAGCAGCGCTGTCCCTTCTTCGGTCAGCCGCGGGTAGCGGCCGTCGCGATCGAAGAGCTGGACACCGATCTGCCCCTCCAGATTGGCCAGCGTATGGCTGACCACGGATTGAGCACGCCTGAGCTTGCGGCCCGCAGCGGAAAAGCTGCCTTCGTCAGCGGCGGCGATGAATGTGCGGAGCTGGTCCAACGAGAGTGCGTCGAGCATGTATCTAACAAATAGATGGATCGCATCTAGAAATATAGGCTTCCTGGATAGGTGTCAAGCCCCTAATCTTCGGACATCCACTCTTTGAAAAGGATGAACACCATGAACTCGAACCTTAACGCCAACCTCGACCTCGTCAACGCACGCTCGATCGCCCCGGCCATCGGCCGCACCCTCATCGCAGCCATTTTCCTTATCAGCGGCCTCGGCAAGCTGATGGCCCCCGGGGCAACGATGGCCTATATCGGATCGCTGGGGCTTCCGGCACCGGCGCTCGGCCTGATCGGCGCATTGGTATTGGAATTGGCAGGTGCCGCACTGCTGGTACTCGGCTACAAGACGCGGCTGGTTGCGCTGCTGTTGGCGGCCTATGCAGTGGTGACCGCGCTGATCTTCCACCACGCGCTGGCAGACCAGAACCAGATGTTCCATTTTCTCAAGAACCTCGCCATGGCTGGCGGCCTGTTGCAAGTTGTCGCCTTCGGCGCTGGCGCATTCAGCCTGGACAACCGTCGCGCGCCGGCCGAGCGCGTCATCGCCTAACCGCTTGCACCAAAAGAGGCAACGAATCATGACCATTGCAACAGAACTTTTGCAGCAGCACCTCCAGTGGCTGGTTGACGACAACCAGCAATGGCAGGGGTTGATCGCTGACGACATCGTGTGGGACCTGCCCTATGCACCGAGCCTTGGCCATCCGCTTCAGCTTGACGGCCGCGACGCCGTGCTGCGGCATGCGAGCTGGTTCGCGGGTGCGGTCAAGGACTTCCGCTTCTTCGATACGGTGGTCACCGCCACCGACGACCCCCAGCACGCCATTGCGCGGGTGCGGGCCGAAGGGCTGATCTCCGCAACCAGGCGGACCTATCGCCAAGAGTACGTCGTATTCCTGACGGCGCGTGACGGACGAATCGCCCGTTTGCGGGAGTATTTCGATCCGGTACAGGCCGCGCTGGCCCTTGACGCCCCGATCGTGGGCGTCCCTTCGAGGAGCATCTGATGAAAGCCATGCAAGTTGCTGCCTATGGCAGCCCGGACGCCTTGACCATCGCCGAACTGGACGATCCCGTTCCGGGCGATAACGAGGTCCTGATCGATGTCGCCGCTGCTGGCGTGAATCCAATCGACTGGAAAATCGTCAGTGGCGCCATGAAGGCGTTCATCCCGCTTCCCTTGCCTTTCACGCCGGGGGTGGATGCCGCCGGCACCGTCATCGCAGTGGGGCGCAACGTGACCACGCTGACACCCGGGGACGAGGTCATGGGATTCATCGGCATCGTAGGCGCCTATGCCACGCGGGTGGTGGTGGATGCCAGCCGCCTGGCGCGCAAGCCAGCGCGGCTAAGCTTCGCCGAGGCGGCCGCGATGCCCGCCGCGACGTTGACGGCTTGGCAGGCGCTGCACGAACACGGTGCGTTGCAGGCCGGTCAGACGGTCCTGGTCCATGCCGCGGCGGGCGGCGTCGGGAGTGCGGCGGTGCAACTGGCAAAGCTCGCCGGCGCGCACGTCATCGGCACGGCTTCGGCCAGCAATCGGGAGTATGTGCAAAGCCTCGGCGCGGCGTTCATTGACTACCGTGCGCAGGATTTTGCGGAACAGGTCTCCCATGTCGACTTGGTGCTCGACCTCATCGGCGGCGCCACGCAAGCGCAGTCGTGGTCCGTGCTGAAGCCCCGCGGCATTCTGGTTTCCACGGTCAGCAAACCGGATGCCGGACACGCCGGCAACTCGGCACAAGCCACCGGCAGACACTTCGCCACCCGCGCCGACGGGTCGCAACTCGGCGCGCTGGCGGGACTCTATGCATCCGGCGAACTGCGTACCCATGTCGATACGGTCTTTCCCCTGTCAGAGGCCCCCAAAGCCCTTGCAAAGAGCATGGGCGGCCACGTACGCGGGAAGGTGGTGCTGGATGTGGCCGCCTAGCGGTTGCCTAGGTACCGAAGCGGACCGCCGGCGAGAGTGTGAAGGATTCGTGCATGTCACGCACTTCCTCGACCGGCGTCCGGCCGAACAGGCGCTTGAACTCCCGGCTGAACTGGGACGCACTTTCGTAGCCCACCCGTCCCGCCGCGGCGGCCGCAGTCACGCCGTCGCGGATCATCATCAAGCGCGCCTGATGCAGGCGGGTGGACTTGATGTACTGGATCGGCGATGTCTGCGTCACGGTGCGAAAGTTGGCATGAAACGCCGGCACGCTCATGCCGGCTTCCTCGGCCAGACGCGCGACGTTAAGCGGCGTTGCGTATTCAGTGTGAATCCGCTTGAGTGCCCGCGCCACGCGTCCGAACCGACCGTGATGCGCCAGCGCGGCACGCATGGCCCCGCCCTGCTCGCCGGTAAGCACCCGATAGCAGATCTCTCGCACGATACCCGGCCCCAGCACTTGTGCGTCCAGCGGCACCGTCAGTGCTTCCAGCAGTCGTATCGTGGCGCCTGCGAGATTTCCGTCAAGCTGCGTGGACACGATGCCGGTTGGCGGCGCATCGGGATGATTCCCGGCGGCACCGATCTGCGTGATCAGGTCGCTCAGCTCGATCAGGTCCAGACGGATGGACACCGCAAGCATTGGCTCGTCTGCCGAAGCCTGGGTTTCCGTCGAAAACGGTAGCGGGACGGACAGCACGAGGTAATGCTGCGCGTCGTACACATGGACATCATTGCCGAGGAATCCGAGCTTGCGTCCCTGGCAGACGATCACGATGCTCGGTTCGTACAGCACCGGCGTGCGCCCAAGCGGGCGGTCCGAACGCATCAGCCGCACGCTGTCGAGGGCCGACTGGGTGTAGCCCTCGTTGGGCGCCAGCCTCTCCAGCAGGCGGACCATCCGGGTGGAAGCGGGATTGCGGACATTCGACACCGCACTCTCCTGTTGTCGCAATAGACGCCATTGTAATCACCCTCCTACGCCAGCGCCAGCCGAATCGATAGGAATAGGCAATAACGGCATCGGTCCGTGTATTCGCCTTTGGGCCCCTCTTCCCTACCATTCATTCACCGGCCGACGAACCCTTTTCGCTTCATTGCAGGCCGCAACCGGCACGGCGCCTTTCCCGAAACAAACGCGGACGGGCGCCGCCAAAAACGAACCGGCAATAGGAGTAAGCAAGATGACAACCCCTTCCACCCAATCGAAAGTCATCCTGATCACCGGCGCCAGCAGCGGCATTGGCGAGGGCACCGCCCGCCTGCTCGCCGCGCAGGGCCATCGCCTGGTGATTGGTGCACGCCGCACCGACCGGCTCGTCGAACTGACCGAATCGCTGCAGGCAGCGGGCGGCAACGTGCGCTATCGCGAACTCGACGTCACGTCGGCCGATGACGTCGCCGCGTTCGCACGCTTTGCGATCGAAGCCTTCGGCCGCATCGACGTGCTTATCAACAATGCGGGGGTGATGCCGCTGTCGCCGCTGAACGCGCTGAAGGTCAACGAGTGGAACCGCATGATCGACGTCAACATCCGTGGCGTACTGCACGGCATCGCTGCCGTCCTGCCGACGATGGAGCAGCAAGGCCAGGGCCAGATCATCAATATCTCCTCGATCGGCGGCCTGTCCGTGTCGCCGACGGCCGCCGTCTACTGCGCCACCAAGTTTGCCGTGCGCGCCATTTCCGACGGGCTGCGCCAGGAGACGGACAAGATCCGCGTGACGGTGGTCTGCCCGGGCGTGGTCGAGTCCGAACTGGCCGACTCGATCTCCGACGACACCGCACGCTCGGCGATGCAGGAATTCCGCCGCATTGCCATCACGCCCGACGCCATCGCCCGCGCCATCGCCTACGCCGTGGAGCAGCCGGCCGATGTGGATGTCAGCGAAATCGTCGTACGGCCCACCGCCAGCCCGTTCTGAGCGTCCGCCAACCCTCACGCCAACCGAGAAAGGAAACCATCATGACTTCAAGCCATCGAGAAACCGGCGCCTTCGCAGGCAAGGTCGCCATCGTGACCGGCGCGGCCAGCGGCATTGGCCTGGCCACCACCGAACTGCTCCATGCACAAGGGGCTAACGTGATCGCGGTGGGACGCGGCACCAATGTGGAAGCACTGGCGCGGCCCGGCATCGTGCCACTGGTCGCCGATGTGGCGCGCGAAGAGAGCGCCGTGCGCGCGGTCGCCACCGCGGTCGAACAGTTCGGCAAGCTCGACATTCTCGTCAACAACGCCGCGATCATCATCAACAAGCCTGTCGTCGACATGACGCTCGACGACTGGAACGGCATCCAGGCCGTCAACGCGACCGGGGCGTTCCTGTTCTCACGCGAGGCCATGCGCGCGATGGTGCCGGCAAAAACCGGCGCGATCGTCAATGTGGGGTCGTACGCGTGCTATCAGGCGTTCCCGACCATCGCCGCCTACGCGGCGTCCAAGGGCGCGCTGGCGCAATTGACGCGCGCGTTGTCGCTCGAGGCGATCGAGCACGGCATCCGCGTCAATGCAGTGGGCTCGGGCGATGTCATCACCAACATCACCAACCACATCCACGCCGACGGCCAGGCGTTCCTGGCCGAGCACGGCAAGAAGGCGCCGATTCGTCGCGCCGCGCAGCCCAGCGAGATCGCCGAGGTAATTGCTTTCCTGGCGTCGGAAAAGGCCAGCTTCATCGTCGGCGCGGTCGTGATGGCCGACGGCGGCATGAGCGTCGCGCTGCCGTGATGGCGCCACGCATCCCATCCACTTCATCCAGTTCATCCACATAAGGAATTTCTGACATGAGCACAACCTCCCGTACCTGGTTCGTTACTGGCGCATCGAAAGGCGTCGGCGAAAAACTCGTCAAGCATCTGCTTGCACAGGGCCACCGCGTGGCCGCCACATCGCGCACCGTCGCTTCGCTGACCCGCGCGCTTGGCCCGGCCTCCGACCGCTTTCTTCCGCTGGAGGTGGACCTGACCAGCGACAGCAGCGTACGTCAGGCGATTGAGCAGACCATGCAGGCGTTTGGCACGCTCGACGTGGTCGTGAACAACGCGGGCTACGCGCAGCAAGGCACCGTCGAGGCGCTGTCCGAAGAAGAGCTGCGCCAGAACCTCGAAGTCAACTTCTTTGCGCCGATGGCCGTCATGCGCCACGCGCTGCCGCATCTGCGTCGCCAGCGCCACGGCCACATCATCAATATCGCGTCGATTGTCGGCTACCAGGGCGGATATGCCGGCTGGGGAAGCTATGTCGCAGGCAAGTTCGCGCTGGCGGGCGTGACCGAGTCGCTGGCGGCGGAGGTTGCCGAGCTCGGTATTCGCGCCACGGTGGTCTATCCCGGTCCGGTGCGCACCGATTTCCTGGCGAGCGGCGCACTGGCCGTGGCGCGGCGGCAGATCGACGACTACACCGAGGCTAAGGCGTCGCTCGATCTGCATCTGGGCACCCTGCACGGCCAACAGGCCGGCGACCCTGACAAGCTGGCACTGCTGATCATGCAGGCCGCCAGCGTCGAATCGCCGCCGCTGCACCTGTTCGCCGGCAAGATCGCCAACCAGCTTGCGGCCGCCAAGGCGGACACCGTCGCGAAGGATCTCGATGCATGGCGGGGATCTTCGGAAGCGACCGACTTCACCGAGTAAGCGCACTCTGCCCGCCGCCGGTCGCGCTCCGCGCCGTCGGCGGCACATTCAAGGAGCCAACAACATGAGCAAGCAATCTGCCAACGTCTGGCTTGTGACCGGGTGCTCGACCGGCTTCGGCCGCCATATCGCCGAGCACCTGCTCGCAAGCGGCGAAAAAGTCGTCGCCACGGCGCGCCGCACCGAGACCATTGCCGATCTGACGGACAAGGGCGACGCCCTCGTACTCGCGCTCGATGTCACCGATCGCGGGCAATGCCGGAGGGCGGTGGATGCCGCGGAGGCGCATTTTGGCCGGATCGACATTCTTGTCAACAATGCCGGCATCGGCTTTTTTGGCGCGGTGGAAGAGACTGCCGAAACCGATGCGCGGCGATTGTTCGAGGTGAACTTCTTTGGCACGGCCAACGCAATCCACGCGGTGCTGCCGGGGATGCGCGCGCGGCGCAGCGGCACGATCGTCAACCTGACGTCGATCGGGGGGCTGGTCGGCTTTACCGGTGTCGGCTACTACTGCGCCAGCAAGTTTGCGGTGGAGGGGTTGTCCGATACGTTGCGCCAGGAGGTGGAGCCACTCGGCATCCGCATCGTGACCGTCGAGCCGAGCGCGTTTCGCACCGAATGGGCCAGCTCATCGAACGAAGCCGCGGCGGCCATCGACGATTACGATCGCACGGCCGGTGAAGCGCGGCGCGCCTACCACGCCTCGGTCGGACAGCAGGCCGGCGACCCCGCCCGTGCGGCCAGCGTGATACGGCGAGCCGTGCTTGCCGCCGCACCGCCGCATCACCTGCTGCTGGGCAATGACGCCGTGGACGAAGCGATCGCGAAGATCGACGCGCTTCGGGCCAATGTCGCCGCCTGGGAGGCGCTCTCCCGGTCGGCGGGCTTTCCGCATGAACCCTAGTACGGCGGGTTCGCCCCCACCTACTGCGTGCCCTGCGGCTGGCACCTTGCCGCCGCATTGCGAGTAGACCATCCCGCCGTAGTTGACCGGCATGTACTTGGGCGGCACCGTGCGCACCATCGATCCCACCACGGCAGCCGGGTGGAAGTGGTTGTACCATCCGCGGCAGCCCCCATGGTTGTCGACGTTCACGTTGACATTCCGACTGGAATTGACGTTGACGTCGCGATTGACATTGCCACATTGTTGACGCTGCCCACGCTGTTGCTCCGCACACCGTTGGTTCGCGCGTGCGCGCCGCTGCTGTTGATTTGACGCGCGCCGGCCATATGCCCGCCGCCACAGCCACCCAGACGCGCCTGCGCGGGCGGCACACATCCCTATGCGGCCAGTGCCGGTGCTGTCGCGCACACCGTGGAAACCTTGTTGATTGCGTATTTCATGGCGAGCTCCCTTAGCGGGATTTCAGGGGAACGAACTCTGCGCGCATGGCGCCCGTCGGTGGCGTGAATGCGAAAGACGCGTACCCGCACAATCGAGGCTATTCCATGCCCGGAGGGAGCAACGCCCCTTTGCGCCGCACGATGCGCAACAACGCATCCAAATGCGATGCGTGTTGCGCATTCCTGTAGGCGAGTCCAAATCCGATCCAGAATTCCCTTTCCTTGAGCGGCCTGAAAGTTGCGCCGGCACGCCGTGCCTTCGTCATGGACTTCGGTATGAAGCCGATGCCCCGTCCGTTTGCCACTTCAGCCAGTAGGAGGTGGTGATCAGCAGGTTCCGTCAGTCTGCGTCCCGGCGCATGTCCTAGTTTCGCGAACACTTCCTCGTAGTAATCAAAGAACCCGGGATTTGTTCGGCGCTGCGGCCAGAACAGCGATTCGTCATTCAACTGCGCGATCGACAGGACTTTGTGCCGCGCGAGCGGATGCCGTGCTGGGAGTACTGCGACCAGCGGCTCTTTGTGCAGTGGTTCAACCACAAGCTCCCCTGTTGCGCTAGGCAGTCCTATCAATGCGACATCGAGTGCGCCACGCTGCAGGCGCCGGACAAGCTCGACGGAAGTCGCGGCAACGAAAGCCAGCGAGCCGTCAGGAACCGCTTTCTTGAAGGCAGGCCCGAGCGAAGGAAAGACGTCGGGATCGAAGATCTTGGTATATCCAACCCTGAGCTGCCGGGGCGCTCCCTTTGAATACCGTCTCGCGGTTTCGATCGCTTCTGCTGCTTGGAGCAGCGTCTTCCTGGCCCCTTTCAGGAAGGCGCTGCCTGCCGTAGTAAGTTCTGCGCCCGCCGAACCGCGATTGAGCAATGTCACCCCTAGCAGGCCGCTGAAATACCTCCAGCGGACGTCAGCGCGACGACTGGCTGAAGCGTTGCTTTGAGGATCCCATCCAATCCCACATTCATGCGCGGCGCAGACACCTTTACGGAAAGCTTGTTCACTATGCGGAGGCTGGAGGATTTCGTGCCGAAGTCCCATCCGCTGCGCTCGATCCGCACTATGGCTAACCAGGCGCTGGTGAAGATGGATCGATTGTTTGCGCAGATGTACGAGGCCGATATCAAGGGCGGCCGGCCTAGCATCGCGCCGGAGAAGTTGCTGCGGGCCATGCTGCTGCAGGTGCTCTACAGCCTTCGTTCCGAACGTCAGCTCATGGAGCAGACCCAGTACAACCTGCTGTTTCGCTGGTTCATCGGGCTGTCGATGGATGACACAGTTTGGGTGCCCACGGTCTTCACCAAGAACCGCGAACGGCTGATCAAGCATGATGCGGTGATCCAGTTCTTCAACGAGGTGCTTGCCATCGCGCAAAAGAAGAACTGGCTGTCAGGCGAACACTTCAGCGTCGACGGCACCCTGATTCAGGCGTGGGCCGGCCACAAGAGCTTCGTGCGCAAGGATGGCGACGACCAAGACGATGACAACGGTACTGATTTCAAGGGTCGCAAGCGCAGTAATGAGACGCACGAATCGAAGACCGATCCCGATGCCAAGCTGTACCGCAAGGGAAAAACAGCGAGTGAGCTGCGCTACATGGGCCATACCCTGAGCGACAACCGCCACGGCCTGGTGGTGAGCGCCATGGTGACCAACGCGCACGGACACGCCGAGCGCGAGGCAGCGAAGGTCATGCTCAACGATGCCAGGCAGGTGATTGAAGACCTGAATGTGGAAGTTACCGTGGGCGCAGACAAAGGCTACGACGCGCAGGAGTTCATTGAGGCTTGCCTGGAGATGAAGGTGACGCCTCACGTGGCACAAAACACCTCGGGTCGTCGCTCGGCCGTTCCTGATGCCATTGCTTGCAGCGCCGGTTATGCCATCTCGCAGCAGAAACGCAAGCTGATCGAACAAGGCTTTGGCTGGGCGAAGACCGTGGGGCGCATGCGCCAGGTGATGGTGCGCGGACTAAAGAAGGTCGACCAGATGTTTGTGCTGAGCATGGCCGCCTACAACCTCGTGCGTATGCGCTCGCTGGGACAAATCCGTCCGCAGTTGCAATAATTGCGGTAATGAGGCCGGAAATGGGCTCCAAAACGCGAAAAAAGCCGATGCAGTGGCGCCCGGCTTCCGGATGGTGAAAATTAACGGCCCCGCCGGCCTTATGGGGGAAGCCTCATTGCTTGCGCGGTGAGTACTTCAGCAGCCTATCTAGGCCTGCCGCCGCCGCGATGGCCACGACGATCGGCGTGGTGCGATTGCCCGGCAACCCGCCGACGCAATGCTTGTCCGCAACCACCTCGCGGTCCCAGCACAGGCGCTCTCCGGACCGAACCATGGCCCGGGTCAGGTCGACGGTCTCGCGCAGGCTCATGCGACCGTCCGCGCAAGCGGTAAGGAATGCCGCAATATGCACGTCCGCGTATCGCCCTGCGCTGATGTCGCCGATGATGCCGTCCAGTTGGGTGCTGTCCAGGTGGCAGCCATAGATCTTGGCACGTAGTGCCCGCACCTACTCCAGCGCCGGCGCGTGCCGCCAGCGTGCGTGCCGCGCTCACCGATAGGCTCGCTTCGCCCATGGCCAACAGCGGCGCGCCCAGCAGCGTCAGCGTGGCGATCAATGACCTGTCGCCGATTTGCACGCGCACGCGCGCCTGCGCGGAAAAGCCCTCGGCGCGGCAGACGGGGCAATCCGGATGCATATAGATGACATGCTCCTGCCAGGTATCGATCTCGAGCGGCCGGAACACCAGCGTCCCGACTTCGCGGGACGCGGCGGCGGCCACGCCATCGCCGAGCCGGCCGGGAATTCCGGGATCAGAACTGGGATCGTTCACGTCATGCCTTGCCGAGTATGACGCCGCTAGCGAGCATCCAGGGCGTCCAGGTTGAGCAGCTCGATGGACTTGCCCTGCACCGTGAGCAGGCCTTCCTGCTGGAATTTAGACAATGTCCGGCTCACTGTTTCCAGGGTCACGCCGAGAAAGCTGCCGATGTCCTCACGCGTCATCCGCAGCACAAACGACGTGGCCGAATAGCCGCGTTCGCGGTAGCGTGCCGAGACGCTCAACAGGAACGCCGCCACGCGCTGCTCCGCGGACATGTTGCCCAACAGCATCATCTGGCGCGATTCCCTGACGATCTCGGCACTGAACATCTTGTGCAGCTGGCGTTGCAGCGGCTTGATCTCGCGGCAAAGCGCCTCGAGCAGGTGGAACGGGATCACGCAGACCACGCTGTCTTCCAGAGCAATCGCATCGCAGTTATGGATCTCCTGGCAGACTCCGTCCATGCCGATGGTGTCCCCCGCCATGTAGAAGCCGGAGATAGTCTCCTTGCCCCGCTCCGGAGACACCACGGTCTTGAACGAGCCGGCGCGTATCGCATAGAGGCTTCGGAACGGATCGCCGGCCCGGTACAGCCGTTCGCCCTGCTTGACCGAGCGCCAGCCCTGCACGA
>Ga0102589_1001361_pt1 | contig 34155 bp, 36 predicted proteins | sample AraplaMF_Col_mLB_FD_76858 | JGI IMG/M metagenome (GOLD analysis project Ga0102589, IMG submission 76858) | Arabidopsis root microbial communities from the University of North Carolina, USA - plate scrape MF_Col_mLB | ecosystem: Host-associated > Plants > Roots > Endosphere | place: USA...
AATATACCTATTTTCTGAAGAAGGGAGTGCTAGTTTTGAGTAGCAGCATATTTTTTAAGAAAAAGAAACGATCAGCAGTATTGCTTGATAAACATCATTCCATTCGTTTATTAAAAACGAACAAAAAACGAATCGTAAATAAGAGAAATAATAAAATAAAAGGATTCGAACAAATTTTAGTTAAAGAATTAAACGATGAAATGATTTCAACTTCAAATAGTACGGTAAATGAAATTTCTGAACAAAAAGGAAATATCACGATTGTAAAACTTCCAGTAACATTTCTTCTAAAGCTTGGAAAAGAGTTTTTCTCAGATTTAGAAGCAGTGAAGTACTATTATAATAGCAACCAAGAAAACTATTATAAAAATCGTAGTTTACTAGAAGAAACATTACAATCTTCTATTAATCAATCATCTGAAGATGTTCAAGCAAAAATTACGGAATTTATTGCTAACAAATAATCATCAAAAAAAAGTGCCATTTGTAACCGATACAATGGCACTTTTTTTTATTTAAGCTAAGTATGCTTTCTTAATTTCTTCGTTATTCATTAACGTTTTACCTTCACCAACCATTTGGATCTCGCCTGTTTGAATTACATATCCACGGTGTGCAATTTGTAATGCTTGGTAGGCATTTTGTTCAACTAATAATATCGTCATCCCTTGCTTGTTTAATTGCTCGATGATTTCAAATATTTGTTCAACAATGATTGGCGCAAGCCCCATTGATGGTTCATCAAGCATTAACAATGACGGCCCCATCATTAATGCTCTACCGATTGCAAGCATTTGTTGCTCTCCACCACTCATCGTACCACCCTTTTGGTTAATACGCTCTTTCAGTCTTGGAAAATAATCAAACGCCATTTCCATTCTGGCAGCTATTAATTTTTTATCTTTTACTGAGAAAGCACCCATTTCTAAATTTTCTTTTACAGTTAATTTAGAAAAAATTCTTCTTCCTTCAGGTACGTGCGCAATCCCCTTCAAGGCAATTTCATGAGATTGTAGTTTTACAATATTCTCACCTTTATAAATTAGCTCTCCAGTTTTTGGTTTCACTTGACCACTTATTGTTTTTAAAGTAGTAGATTTTCCAGCACCATTACTTCCAATTAACGTAACGATTTCACCTTCATTTACATCAATATTAATATTTTTCAGTGCTTGAATACCACCGTAAAAAGAGTTAATTTCTTTTAATTGTAATAGCGTCATTTTTTTTACTCCTTTCACTATGCAGTAGTCACTGCACTTTTTCCAAGATATGCTTCGATTACTTTTTGGTTATTTCTAATTTCTAGTGGTTTTCCTTCCGCAATCTTTTCACCATGATCTAAAACGAAAAGATATTCAGAAATTTCCATTACTAGCTTCATATCATGCTCGATCAGAACGATTGTTAAATTTAAATCATCACGCATTTGATAAATTAAATCTGTTAACTCTTTCGTTTCTTTCGGATTCATACCAGCAGCTGGTTCGTCTAACAGTAAAATACTTGGCTTTGATGCTAGTGCACGTGCGATTTCTAAACGTCTTTGTGCACCATAAGAAAGACTAGATGATTCTTCATTATATACATCACTAAGACCAACGTATTCTAACCATTTATAAGCCTCTTTCATTGCAGCCTTCTCAGCTTTTTTATAGCTAGGTAAATGGAATAATGTTGAAAATACACCGTATTTTAAGTGTTGATGCATTCCCACCATCACGTTTTCTAATGCAGTCATACTACTAAAAAGTCGAATATTTTGAAACGTACGTGCAATCCCCTTTTTAGACACTGCGTGAGGCTTCAATCCTACTAAGCTCTCTTCTCCAAGAAGAATTTCTCCACTTGTTGGTGTATATACACCCGTGATCATATTAAAAAATGTTGTTTTACCTGCTCCGTTTGGTCCGATTACCGCGGTAATTGAACCTTTTTGAATTTCGATATTTACATTATTAACAGCAGTTAATCCACCGAAACTTTTCGTTAAATTATTTGTTTTTAACATTATGTTTGCCTCCTCTCCTAAACTGAAACTGAACGTTGGTTTTCATCTACAACAGCTTGATCTACTACATCTTCTTTTGGTACAACCTTATTTCTGGCAGGCAATAAACCTTGTGGCCTAAAGATTGCGACTAAAATTAAGATTAAACCGAAAATCATTCGTTGCATTTTTGAAGGAGAAAGTGCCGATGGAATATTTAGAACACCATCTAATGTTAATTGATTTAAATAATTCGTTACTTCTGTTAAAACTTGTAAGTTAAGGATCGTAACAAGTGAAGCGCCTAAGATTACACCTGGTACACTTCCCATTCCTCCAAGAATTACCATAACTAGAATTGTAATTGACTCTAGTAAAGTAAAGTTTGTTGGATCGATGAACATTTGTTTAGCTGCGAATACAACACCCATCATTCCTGAGAACGATGCACCGATTGCAAACGCAATTAATTTTGTTCTAACTAAGTGAATGCCTGAAGCTTGTGCAGCAATTTCATTTTCACGAACTGCTTGCCATGAACGTCCAAGCTTAGAATCTTGTAATCTTGTAACACCCATAATAACTACTGCAAGAACGACCAATACGACATAATAGAACTGACTTGAATCACTAATAACGTAACCAAATATGGTTGGTGATGGAATGGAAGAAATACCTTGAGCACCACCCGTAATATTTACCGGTTTATCTAAGTTATTAAATACGATACGAATAATTTCACCAAACCCAAGTGTAACGATTGCTAAATAATCCCCTTTTACACGAAGTACTGGAATTCCTAATAATACACCTGCAATCGCTGCGATGATCCCACCAACAATGATGAAAACCCAAAATGAATTTCCAGTGAAAGGTAAGAAATCTAATTTTAAGAAATTGGATACTTGATTTGTTGAAAAAATAGCATAAGTATAAGATCCAATCGCAAAAAATGCTACGAATCCTAAATCCAATAATCCAGCAAGTCCAACTACTACATTTAGTCCAAGTGCCATGGCTACATAAATTCCTACTAGCGTCGCAACACCCATATATGATTCAAATGCAGAGCCTTGTGAGGCTGCAAATGGCATCACAAGTGTAAGAATCAGAATAGCCAGACTCCACTTCAGTTTTACTGGAAAGTTCGTTTTATATAATAGAAATAGTGAAAATAAGATTAATAAAAATGCAGTTACCGATTCTTGTAAAAGGAACAAACCTAATACTGTTACAACGATATAGGAAGTTAAGAATATTGCTTGTAGCTTATTTGACTGTTTTACTTGTGCAAATAAATTATTCATACGATCCACCTACACTTTCTCTGCCACTGGTTTACCGAATAAACCTTCTGGCTTAAAGATTAGGACTAGAATTAAAATACCAAATGCAAATACATCTTTATATTCTGAAGGGAAAATACCGTGTGTAATTGTTGATAAATTTGCTGCTGCAAACATTTCAATAATACCAATTAAAAATCCGCCGACCATTGCTCCACGAATATTTCCAATTCCACCTAATACAGCTGCTGTAAATGCTTTTAACCCTAAAATAAATCCGATATAAGGATCGATTGTGTTGTACTGTAATGCAAAAAGAACACCTGTTGCCCCACCTAATGCAGAGCCAAGGAAAAATGTTAAAGAGATAACTTTATTAACATTTACTGACATTAATGATGCAGTTTCACGGTCTTGTGCTACTGCACGCATTGCTGTTCCCCATTTTGTTTTATTGATGAAGTAATCTAATGAAATCATCATTACAACTGCAACAACAAGGATAATGATCGATGCTGATTTTATTTGGGCATTTCCAAATGAAGATAAAATAGAACTAGTTTTTAATTGATGTTGTCCAGCAAATAGCGATGGACCAGTAATAATGTAATTTCCTTCTTTTAATTCAGCAATAAAACGAACGATATCTTGTAATAAGAATGAAATACCGATTGCTGTAATTAATGTAATTAGTTTTGGTGCTTTACGTAATGGTCGATATGCCACACGCTCAATCCCCATACCGAGGAAGCCTGTTAATACAGAAGCAATAATTAAAACAATTGCTAATAATAATATAGCTGGTAAACTACTTAAAAAACCAAGTCCAGTAAAAGTGATTAATACCGCTGTACCAATAAATGCACCAGCCATAAATATCTCACCATGGGCAAAGTTAATCAATTCAAGTATTCCATAAACCATTGTGTATCCTAGTGCAACAATTGCATAAACAGCCCCTAAGACAAGTCCATCAATTAATACTTGAGGCAATGTATGGATTATTTCATTCATGTACGTACCCTCCTATAGATAGTAATATTCGTTATTTCGATTTTCAAAAACTGACATGTTTTTTACGTTATTTAGAGAAAAAGAGTATCACGATTTACGAGATACTCTTTTCTTTCACTAACATCCTTCAACCTTCATCGTCGTTTGCAATACTTCATTGCTTTCGGCTGATCGGAGGTATTTTAGGCGCTAGCTTTACTAATTATTTAGTCACTTCGCCCACTTGAGTACCAGGGTATTTAGCTTCTTTAAATGTATAGATGAATACTTTAGCGAATTTGTTGTCCCCTTTATCGTCAAAGCCAACTTCAGTTACTACACCTTTATAATCTTGAATTGCACGAACAGCAGCAGCTACATCTTCACGAGAAGGAGTTTTACCATCGCTATTTTCAATTGCATCTTTTAAACCTTCTAATAATACGCCAGCTGAATCATATCCGTAAGAAGAGAAAGACTCAATGTTTTTCTTAAATTTTGCTTTATAGTCTTCTGCGAATTTTTTACCATTATCAGTTTTTAATGTATCTCCTGCTACTGAAGTGTAGTAGAAGTTTTTAACAGCATCTCCAGCGATGTCTACTAATCCTGAAGAGTCCATTCCATCTCCACCCATGAATGGCATATTTAATTCTTTATCACGAGCTTGTTTTAATAGAATTCCACCTTCTGCGTATAGACCGCCGAAGAATACTAAATCAGGTTTCTTTGCTTTAACGTTGTTTAATACACCGTTAAAGTCTTTATCACCAACTGAAATACCTTCTTCACCTAAAATTTCAGCACCTAATTGCTCAGCAGCAGCTTTAAATTCATTTGCTAAACCAGTACCATAAGCAGTTTTATCTTGAATGATAAAGATTTTTTTAGCTTTTAAAGTATTGACTGCGAAATCTGCTCCAGCAGGTCCTTGGAAATCATCACGAGCACAGATACGGTTAACTACGCTTAATCCACGATCTGTTACTTCATTAGCAGTATTTGAAGGTGAAACCATTACAAGATGATCTTTTTCATATTTTACTGAAGATGGGATCGCAACACCTGAGTTTAAGTGACCAACAACGCCTAAAATTGATTTATCAGCACCTAATTGCTCAGCATTTGCTACACCTTTCTTCGGATCTCCTTGATCATCATAAGGAACCAGTTTCAAATCAAATCCTAATTTTTTAAATGCTGCCTTTTGATCATCTAAAGCTAATTGCGCGCCTAATTTGATTGAATCACCTAAAATTGCATTATTACCAGAAAGTGGTGTATTTGTTGCAATTTTGATGACTGTATCTCCATCCTTATCACCGCCGTTGTTACAACCAGCTAAAATACCCGCTGCTAATGATGCAGATGTTAAAATTGCAAAACCTTTTTTCAAAACCATTATGTACTTCCCCCTTAATAACTTATTTTTTAGAAAATTTCAAATACTTAAGAAAATAGTAAGCGAAATTTTTGTATTAAACAAGTTCTTTTGGTTCAAAATATTTCGACAATTCTGTCGATTGCTTGTTATTTTAGGAATATATTACCATTTAATAGTCAGAAATCTCCTTTTTTCTTTAATTGCTAGCCTTTCAAACTCCATATATATTCGCTATTTTCAAGTAATTTGCTCAGAAAGAATAATTTTTCTTTTATACGACATTTTCCGACAAAAAAACCTATTCCAAATTTATGGAATAGGCATTTTTTTAGTTATTTTCTTCTTTTTTGTAGCGAATGATTGTTTTAATTTCTCCTGCTTCATCTGTATCCATGATAAATGAGCCATTACTATATTGATCACTATGACGAATTCCTGCAGGGTCGACCATTTCAAATTGACCTGATTTGCTTAAAATTGCAAACATATCGTTCTCGTTAATCGTATAAACACCAATTAACTGATGAGGATTATTTTTCAAATCTCTGATGATTTTAGCACCTCTAGTTCCTCTTGAACTTTGAGGTATTGTATCTAATTTCATTTTCTTTACCGCTGCTCGATGAGTGGCACAGAAAATATCTTTTACTGTTTCTGAAACAATATCAGCTGAAACGACATAATCTTGATCTTTTAAGTTAATTCCTTTAACGCCACCTGCTCTTAGACCTTGGACACTAATTTCGTCAACTTTAAATAACAGTGTATAACCGTTACTAGTTGCTAATAAAACGCGGTCTGTTTCACCAGAAACGCCTGCATAAATTAATGCATCATCATTCTTAATCGACATTCCGACAAGTGGTTTAGAATATCTCTGCACCTTTAATTGACTAATACTTGTACGTTTCACAACACCATTTTTCGTTACAAATAAGATGAAATCTTTATTCTCTTCAAAATTATTTACGATCGTTGCTGAAAGAATAGCTTCATCACGTTCAATTGGAATGATATTGGCTACATGTTGGCCCATGTCTTTCCATCTGATATCTTGCATTTCATGTATTGGTAAATATAAATAATTACCTTTTGAAGTAAATAAGATTAAAGTATCTGTCGTTGTACTTTCTTTTTGATAAATTAAACGATCTCCTTCTTTCATTCCATAATCCTTACCATTTGAGGCAGAATATGACCTTGGAGTTGTACGTTTAACATATCCTTCGCTTGTAACAGTGATGATGACATCTTCTTGTGCAATAATATCTTCTCTTACAATTTTAATTTCTTCAATTTCACCTTCGATTGAAGAACGTCTATGATCAGCATATGTTTGTTTAATTTTCTTTAAATCAGTTTTAATAACTGATAAAAGCTTTGATTCACTATTTAAAATTGTTTCTAATTGTTCTATTTTCTTGTTTAACTCTGCTGCTTCTTCTTGAAGTGCAGTGATATCTGTATTCGTTAATCGATATAACTGTAACATCACAATTGCTTCAGCTTGTTGTTCTGTAAAGCTGTACTGGGCAATTAATTTATCTTTAGCATCACGCTTATCGTTTGCAGAACGAATTGTCGAAATAACTTGATCAAGTATAGATAAAGCTTTCATTAGCCCTTCTACAACATGCGCTCTAGCTTTTGCTTTTCTTAAATCAAACTTAGATCGATTCGTAATAACTTCTTTTTGGTGCTCAATATACGCATCTAAAATAGCTGGTAAAGACATTTGCTTAGGCGTACGATTGTAGATCGCAACCATATTAAAGTTATATGGAATTTGAAGCTCTGTATTTTTATATAAATAATTTAAAATGGCTTCATTATTCGCATCTTTTTTCAATTCGATCACAATACGTAGTCCTGTGCGATCAGTCTCATCACGAACCTCTGTAATGCCATCAACTTTTCGATCAAGTCGAACTTCATCTATTTTTTTAACTAAATTCGCTTTATTTACTTCAGCAGGAATTTCAGTAATAATTAATGCTTGTTTCCCACCACGTATATCTTCAGTATGAACACGGCTTCGAATAATAATTTTACCTTTACCTGTTTCATACGCTTTTTTAATGCCATCCACACCTTGTATAATTCCACCTGTTGGGAAATCTGGACCATGAATAACAGTCATTAGATCATCAACAGAGCAATTTTTACGATCAATTCTCATTATTGTCGCATCAATTACCTCTCCAAGATGATGAGAAGGTATTTCTGTCGCGTAACCTGCAGAGATCCCTGTACTTCCATTCACTAATAAATTAGGGAACATCGAAGGAAGAACAACCGGTTCCATACTTGTGTCATCAAAGTTCGGAACAAATTCAACTGTTTCTTTATCAATATCACGTAAAAGCTCACTAGCAATCGCAGATAATCTAGCTTCGGTATAACGCATAGCAGCTGGTGGATCCCCATCAATACTTCCGTTATTACCATGCATTTGAACTAATACATTTCTTAATTTCCAATCTTGGCTTAAGCGTACCATTGCATCATATACTGATGTGTCTCCATGAGGGTGGTAGTTACCGATTACGTTACCAACAGTTTTTGCTGATTTTCGGTAAGGCTTATCTTGTAAGTTACCTTCATAAAACATTGAGTACAAAATACGTCTTTGAACTGGCTTTAAACCATCTCTAGCATCAGGTAATGCACGTTCTTGAATAATGTATTTACTATATCGTCCAAAACGATCACCTAATATATCTTCTAAAGGGATATTATATAACTTTTCTGATGAGACCATCAGTCTTCGCTCCCTTCTGATTCAACCTCAACTTGTTCATTATTTAAAATTTTATCTTCTTCATCCAAATCAAACACTACATTTGATTCAATCCATTTTCGTCTTGGCTCAACCTTATCACCCATTAACGTAGTGACTCGGCGATCTGCTCTAGCCGCATCGTCTATTTTCACACGAATAAGCGTTCGTGTGACTGGGTCCATAGTTGTATCCCAAAGTTGGTCGGCATTCATCTCACCAAGACCTTTATATCGTTGTAAAGTATATCCTTTACCAACCTTTTTAATTGCATCTTGTAAGTCTACTTCAGACCATGCATATTCAATTACTTCTTTTTTACCCGAACCTTTGCTCACTTTATATAAAGGTGGAAGCGCGATGTAAACCTTACCTGCTTCTACAAGAGGTTTCATATAGCGATAAAAGAATGTCAGTAAAAGTACTTGAATATGTGCTCCATCTGTATCGGCATCGGTCATGATGACAATTTTGTCATAATTTACATCTTCTATATCAAAGTCTGAGCCTACTCCTGCACCAATTGCATGAATGATTGTATTAATCTCTTCATTTTTCATGATATCAGCTAGTTTTGCTTTTTCTGTATTGATAACTTTTCCACGTAAAGGTAGAATCGCTTGAAAACGACGATCTCGACCTTGCTTCGCACTACCACCTGCTGAGTCACCCTCAACTAGGTATAGCTCATTTTTTTGAGGATTTCGCGATTGGGCAGGCGTTAACTTCCCGCTTAATGAAGTTTCAGAACGTTTTCTTTTCTTTCCACTTCTCGCTTCTTCACGTGCTTTTCTAGCCGCTTCTCTAGCTTGAAATGCCTTTACTGCTTTTCGAACAAGCGAAGTTGCAATATCCGGATTCTCTTCTAGAAAATATGCAAGTTGATCAGAAACAACCGAGTCTACAGCAGATCTCGCTTCACTAGTACCTAGTTTCCCTTTTGTTTGCCCTTCGAATTGAAGTAGCTCTTCTGGAATTCTAACTGAAACGATTGCCGCTAATCCTTCACGAATATCCGCACCTTCAAGGTTTTTATCTTTTTCTTTTAAGATATTTACTTTTCTAGCGTACTCATTAAACGCTCTAGTAAGTGCAGTTTTTGCACCAACCTCATGAGTTCCTCCATCTTTTGTTCGAACATTGTTTACAAAAGAAAGCATTGTTTCTGAGTAACCATCATTGAACTGAAAAGAAAATTCAACCTCGATTTTATTTTGAATGCCATCGAAGAAAACAACCGGATGGATTGTTTCTTTTCCTTCATTTAAGTAGCTAACAAACGCTTCGATACCGTTTTCATAATAAAACTCTTCGAAAGCATCGTGACGTTCATCTTTAATTGTAATTTTTAATCCTTTTAATAGGAATGCAGATTCTCTTAAACGCTCACATAGCGTATCAAAATTATAGTTAGTTGTACTAAATATTGTTGGGTCTGGTTTAAATGAAATCGTTGTACCAGTTTTTTTTGATTTTCCAACGATTTCTAATGAAGTAACTGCTTTACCACCATTTTCAAATCGTTGTTTGAAAATGGATCCTTCACGATGGATTTCTACAACAAGCCATTCTGATAATGCATTAACAACTGATGCACCAACACCGTGTAAACCACCACTTGTTTTATAGCCACCTTGTCCGAATTTTCCACCTGCATGCAGAACAGTTAAAATAACTTCTGGGGTAGGTTTACCCATTTTATGCATTCCGGTTGGCATTCCTCGGCCATGGTCTCTTACAGTTAAGCTATTATCTTTATGTATAATCACATCTATTTGAGTTCCGTGACCAGCTAACGCTTCATCTACGGAATTATCTACGATCTCGTAAACTAAATGGTGTAGACCTCTACTATCTGTGCTACCAATGTACATTCCTGGACGTTTACGTACTGCTTCTAAACCTTCCAGTACCTGTATCGCATCTTCGTTATATGCTGTTTCATTCTTTGCCAACACCATTTCTCCTTTCCATATTACACCTTACATAAGAACATCCGTTCCATTATATCATATACCGGATTAAAATGTTTCTTCTAATCGTTCATGTTAATGGTTTTTTCGTTAACTTACAAGTCGTTGAAGAAAAAAATAGTTAAATTGTCCTTTTTTTTTCGTCATTTTTTTAAATAGTTAAAATTTTTTAATCTTTCTAATTTCATCGTATTTTCTCTTTAGAAACCAAAAACTCACTGGAGTACAGTGAGTTTTCGTAGACAAAGTAAAAAAACAGATATTTAGACTGATTGTACGCTTGTCTTTCGAAGTGTGAAGTCTGGTGAGGAGCTTTGTTACCTTAGAGCACCGCAGACAGGCGAAATAACGAAGAAACCGAGCGTTTGGCCGGCAGTCTGAACAATGAGTTTTCGTTCTATCTTGTCATAGCATGTTCCACTTTAATACAACGATTCATAATAACTGTTTTGCCATTAGCTTTTAATAGTTCATAAGCTTCTTCATTTTCTATACCTAGTTGTGCAAAGAACACATCACAATCTATTTTTAAAAAATCCTCTGCAACTGGCAATAAATGCTCTGGTCTTCTAAAAACATTTACAATATCTACTTTTTCTTTAATATCTAATAAACTTGGTACTGCTTTTTCTCCTAACACAGTGTCAACAGTAGGATTGACTGGGATAATTTTATAACCAGCGTCTTGCATTGCTTTACTTACCATGTAAGACGTTTTAGAGGAATCCGCTGAAAGTCCAACAACTGCAATTACTTTACTGTTTTTTAGAATTTGGCCTATTTCTTCTCTAGATGGGTATTTACTCATTATCTAATCACCCTTTCATTTACATAAATAAGCGAAAAGAGCATTCTCTTCGCTTATTCGTTATATATTCATCATATTTTGTAAAAAATTACCTGTCAATTACTTGATGCTAACGTTAAAGTTAAATCTTGTTTTTTACCATCTCGGTAGAATGTTACTTTTAATTGATCACCGACTTTTTTATGAGAATATAAGTATTCTCTAATTGCAATTACATCTGAAATTGGTTGATCATCTAATTCCACAATAACGTCTAATTGTTGTAATCCAACTTTCGCTGCAGGAGTGCCTGGGTCCACATGTGTTACTACAGCACCGTGCGTAACAGATTCAGGTAATTTTAGAGATTCTTCAATATTAAATTGAGGAATTTCTTCTAAAGCTTTTAACCCTACTCCCATTACAGGACGTGTTACTTCGCCGAATTTTTCTAACTGGTCAAAAACCGGTTTTGCTATATTAATTGGTATTGCAAAACCAATGCCTTCAACTGATTGCTCTGCAATTTTACTCGAGTTAATACCGATTAACTCACCCTTCGCATTAATTAATGCACCACCACTATTACCAGGATTAATTGCTGCATCTGTTTGAATAACTTGTGTTTGGTAATCTGCAACTCCATCTCCATCAATATCTTGTGGTATTTCACGCGCTTTACTACTTACAATACCTTGTGTAACAGTGCTTTCTAAAAATCCAAGTGGATTCCCGATTGCGATTGCTGTTTCACCAACATTAATTTTTTCAGAATCTCCTAAATTAGCAACATTTGTCACATATTTTGCATCAATTGCAACGACAGCTAGATCTAATAATTCATCAGTTCCAACTAGTTTTGCATCTACTAATTTACCATCTGCCATTTTTACCTTTAGTTGTTTTGCCCCTGACACAACATGATTATTTGTTGCAACTAATGCTTTATTTCCGACCTTTTTATAGATTACCCCCGAGCCAGAACCAGCTTCCTGAGTGTCCATTGAAAAAGGATTTGAAGATTGATAATTATTAACACCAACCACAAATTTACGCGCAGTTTGAATAGTTGTTGTGACATCTTCACGTGACACGTTAATAACTTGTGCTGGAGTTTGGTTTTCATTACCAATTTCAGATTCATTTGTTGTATTAATCAAATTGGGAGAAACAAGTGAAATCGTTACAGCTCCAATTACTGCACCAATAAAACCTGTTAATACGTGAGATCCGCCTCTTCTGCCTTTGTTATATCGTTTATTGTTATGATCATTATTTTCATTTCTTAAATCTGTTTCATCATAATATCCCATATTTATTGCCTCCAATATGTAATAAATTATCTTGATATTAATTTACCCTAGCAATGTGTATTTACTGTGAACTTTTTAATGTATTTTGGAATTTTTTTATAAAAAATGAAAATTCTACTCCATCTTCTTTATTATGGACGTTAATTTTTGAATGATGTAAATCAACTATTGTTTTTACAATGGCTAAACCTAAACCTGTCCCACCACTTTGTCTATTCCTAGATTCATCAATTCGATAAAAACGATCCCAAATTTTATCAATCTTGTCAGCTGGGATTGGATTTCCTTCATTAAAGATAGAGATGTTTACACGATCATGATCATCTTTTAAGCTCACAATTATATCACTACCAGGTTTACCATAATGGATTGCATTTGAAAGAATATTTATTAGGACTTGCTCGATTCTTCTTTTTTCTCCACTTACAAGTGTATCTTCGTCGACATTAGAAACCAGTTTACATCCATTATGCGTAGTTTTATGATCACAGATTCTATTTATCACATTTAGGGCAGCATCTACAATTAAGAAAGGTTCACTTTTCAGCTTATAAGTACCTGATTGCAGTTTTGATAGTTCCAACATATCTACTACTAAATCATTCATACGATCTACTTCTTCTAGTATTACATCTGCATAATAACCATTTTTCTCAATGTTTAATCCATCTTTTAAACCTTCCGCATAACTTTGTACAATACTTAAGGGTGTTTTTAATTCATGTGATACACCACTTATAAATTCTTTTCTAATTTGTTCAAGCTGTTTTTCTTTTTCAATATCTTTTATTAATCTTTCATTAGCCTGCTGAAGATTATCGATCGTCGAGGCAAGATTTTCAGACAATGTATTGATTGATTTTGACAGTTCTCCAATCTCATCATCTGACTGTATGTTAATTTTCTCATTAAAATTTAACTTCGCTAATTGGTTCGTCACAACATTCAATTTAAGCAATGGTTTTGTAATGACCTTTGAGTAATAAAATGAAACGACAATAATAAGTAATAAACCAACCATAAACGCGTATAAATAAAAATCTTTTAGAACATACATCGCCTCATTTACAGGTTGAAGTGATGTCATCGCAAATATGACCTCATTATATCCTTGCTCAGTTTTCAAAGGATAGATCAAGACTTTATTGTCTAATCCATTTGCTTTATCTAAATAATTAAACGTAAGTGGATAATCTTTTACAGTATAATTAGAAAAGTCTTCATTACTCTTTGTCCATTCTGTGATTGCTTGCATTAACGAGTTCATTTGAGCTGAATATGAATACTGATTTGCTAATGGTAAATGTAAATCAACTACTTTACCCTTTATCTCAATATTGATTAAGTCATTCAGATCATTATTTTGTGTGGACAATTTCACAGGATTTGCTGAAGGATTTTGCTCCTTCCACTCACCAAATTTTGTTTTAATCGTCATTGGAATAAAATAATCATCTTCTATGTATCCTCGAATGACGATATTCTCATTCTCTTTGATTCTCAAACTTAGAATTTCTTCAATTTGATCAGAATACAATAAATTATTTAAAGGTACATATACTTTTTTACCTGATGTTGTCTGTACTGTTAAATCAAAATTATTCTCAGCTTTTAAAATACCTTTACGGTCTAATACCGCTAATGAAGTATTATATTTGGTAAAAAATCTTGTTAATTCATTTTGAAACTGTTTGTCAGTTAAATTTCCTTTTTCATATGTATGAACAAAATCCTTTAATTCTTCAGAGACAATATCAATTTTCTTTTTCGTATAAAAACCTTGTAGAAAAACTGACTGTCCAACGAACACAATCATTAAAAACACAATTAACAAAACTGTGATTGATAAAAAAAGCTTACTTACAATACTCTTTTTCATCCTTTACTCCTCAAACTTATAACCAACACGTATAACGGTTGTTATATGTTTTGCTCTCTCACCTAATTTGTGTCGAAGTTTTTTGATATGTGTATCGACTGTACGACCATCACCAACATAATCAAAACCCCAAATATTATTTAACAATTGATCTCTCGTTAGAACGATGCCTTTATTTTCTATTAAATACACTAATAATTCGAATTCCTTATGAGTTAAATGAAGTTGTTCGCCATTTATATATGCTAATCTTGATGAGGTATTGATCGTGATTCCACAGATCGTTTTTGCATCAGAATCTTCTTCTTTCATTTCCATTGTACGTCTTAAAACACTTTTTGCCTTCGCAACCAGAATTTTTGGACTAAAGGGCTTTGTAACATATTCGTCAGTACCCATTTCAAACCCTAATAATTGGTCCTCTTCCTCAGATTTAGCTGTTACCATAATAATTGGTAGATTAGATCTCTCTCTTATATACTTACACACTTCTATACCATCAATTTTTGGTAACATTAGATCTAAGATGATTAAATCAATTTCATGTTCATTAAATTTCTTGATCCCTTCTTCACCATCAGCTGCTTCAATCACAATAAAGTCTTCATTATGAAAATAATCTTTTACGATTTCTCTTAACCTTTTTTCATCTTCAATTAATAACACAGTAGAGCTCATTTATTTTCACTTCCATTTTTATTTTGAGATATATTACCATGTTATCATAACTATTTGAAACATTTCGAATAGAAGACTTTGAAAAAGATTTATTGACGTACATTTCAAAAATCTATTTATTCAATTCAACTTATGATAAAATGAAGGGAAAACGCACTTATATTTATTATGTTTGTAAAGGAGCTAGAAAATGAGCTTGTTCATCATTGTACTGGCCTATTTAATAGGCTCAATTCCGTTTGGGTTAGTTATAGGAAAATCCTTTTACGGAGTAGATATTCGTCAACATGGAAGTGGAAATTTAGGTGGTACGAATACATTTCGTACGCTAGGTAAAAAAGCTGGAATAATCGTAACACTTGGAGATATATTAAAAGGAACACTCGCAGCATCATTACCAGTTTTATTTCATTATTCAGGCCCAGACTGGTTCAATCCATTATTAGTTGGTTTATTTGCTGTTATTGGGCATATGTATCCTATTTTTGCCGGTTTTAGAGGTGGAAAAGCTGTTGCTACATCCGCTGGGTTATTATTATTTGCATCACCTATTCTGTTTCTAGCACTTTTAATTTTCTTTATTTGTTGCTTAAAAATCACAAAATATGTTTCACTAACATCAATGTTATCAGCAATTGCAGGTACAATTGGAGCATACTTTGCTGGCGAACGACTTTTATTTATTATTATGATTGTATTGACAATCTTTGTTGTATATCGTCATCGAGCAAATATTACAAGAATTATCAATAAAACAGAACCAAAAGTATCTTTTCTAAGCAAAAAGAAATAAAATCTCATTCTTTTAAAGAAAACCTTACAAATAGTAAGGTTTTTTTGATCTATATTCATTCAATTTGGGAAAATATACAAGTTTTATCCATGATTATTTTGTAGATGATATTGTAATGAAAGGTAGTATGCAGGTAAATAGGAGGCTATCATGAAATATCATCCGTTTGTTTACTTTTCCGCTTTAAAATGGTGTTCATTCGGGTTTGAATTATTTTTTGGAATGCCGACTTTCGGCCGCTTTCTTGTCTTAATTTCTGCTAATATTCTTCCTCTCATTTTAGGAATTGTTTACTTAATCACATTGTACCTTGCCAGAAACCATGGCCAATTTACAATTGGTTCTATTGCAGGTTTCATTACTCTTTTTATTGAATACATCTCTCCACTAGCGTGGATTATGCATCTTATTACAGCTGTCATATTGCTTGTTGAAAGTATACAAGCAACGTTAACACTTAATAAGAAAGAGTATTTAGTAAGGACTAAAGATGAAGACACGTTCCTATTAGAAGCGTGAGTGCTTTAAATGAAAAGGTAGAAGGATTTTGTCCTTCTACCTTTTTTACATTCATCCCATCGCCTTTTCGTATGCATCATACCAGTCAGGGAAGGATTTTTTAAATTTGATTGGTCTGAATGTATCCTTTGAAACTAAAACATGTGTAGAGCTTCCGATACAACAGATTTCCCCTTCTTCATTTAAAATCTCATATTCATAAATAACTTTGAGCGGGCTGAGTGATTTTATTTTTGTTTTTATGGTTGGACTTTGACCATATCGTAAACTTTTTTTATACGATACATTCAAATCGATAACAGGAGATATTACTCCTTGTGCTTCCATTTCCGCATAATTAAACCCTAATTCTTTTATTAATGCAGTTCGTCCAATCTCAAACCAAACTAAATAATTCGCATGATATACAACACCCATTGCGTCTGTTTCTGCATATCTAACTTCAACCTTTTTTTCTGAAATAAACATCATACTCACCTCATATTCTTCTATAGAATACTTTACCAAAAAATACATTTTTGTTCTATTTTAAACTTCGCGTAGCCCGTAAGATGTTATAATATATGTATCAATAAAGGGAGGTTTCATTCTTTGAAAGTTATAATAGGTTCAATCTTGATCATCCTTCTTTTTTTATTTGGTATCTGGCTCATCCTATCTCCTTCTTTTCAAAAAATAGGAGAAAAGTCAGCAAAAGTTAAAAACATATTAAAGGACGAGGAGGAAAAAAGAGAATGAATGGTCAACCAATGGAACAAAAAAAATCATTTTTTTCGAAAAAAGTAATTGGTGGATTGATTGCTGGAATTGCACTTCTTTCTGCTGTAGCAATACCTGCATTATTTATTGAAAAAATAACACCAGGTTATGTAGGGGTAGTTTATTCTCCAAATGGTGGAATACAAAAAAATACATTATCACAAGGTTGGAATTTCGTAGGTTTGTTCGACAAGGTCACAGAATATCCGATTCGTTTACGTACAGTTGAATATAAAGACGTTGCACTTGCTACTTCCGATGGAAAACGAATTGAAATGGACTTATCTTATACATATAAAATTGATCCATCGAAGGTCGTTTCAATGTTTAATGAGTTTGGACCAATTGCGATTGAAGAAATTGAAGATACATATTTAAAGAAAAGACTACAAGATGCCGCTCGAATTGCAGTTTCAAAATACACAGTTCTTCAATTATATGGTGAAAAATCAAGTAATGCTTCAGCAGATATTGAAACACTTTATAAGGACGATGTAAAGGTGCTTGGCTTTTTTGTCGAGAATCTGACATTAGGTACACCAAAACCAGATGAAAAAACACAGGAAGCAATTGATGCACGTGTTCAAGCAGCTCAAATAAACGATCGTAAGAAAATCGAATTAGAAACAGCAAAAATAGAAGCTCAAAAGAAGAAAGTTGAAGCGCAAGCAGATGCTGATTCTCAGTTGATTCGTGCACAAGGACAAGCAAAATCAAACAAAGTGTTACAACAATCCCTTACAAAAGAATTAATTGAATATAAGAAAGCAGAAAAATGGGATGGAAAACTTCCTACTGTTTCTGGTAGTGATTCAAATATTATTCAGTTCCCACTTCCACAAAATGAAAGTAACGAAACGAAAAAATAATATGTCTTATTAACCTGGTCCCTTGGCCAGGTTTTTTCGTCGTACCTTCTATATCCCATAACCTTGTTTTTTGTCCCCCTCTTCTATTTCCATAAAATCGGCATATATTTTTTAATAGCGTAATTCATCATTCCTGTGAAAGGAGATAGACGAAATGCAAATTCACGTAGTTAAAAGCGGCGAAACTGTCATGAGTATTGCCGATTTTTATGGAGTTGAAAGGCAAGCACTTATTAATTCAAATGCCCTAACAGCCCCTTATAAAATAATTAAAGGTCAAGCGCTAGTAGTACCGACAACTGGAAATGAATATTTTGTTCAACCTGGCGATAATTTATACGAGCTTGGCTTAACTTATGGTGTTAGAGGAAATCAAATTGCTACTTATAGTGGGATCAGTCCGTACGCAACCTTACATGTTGGCCAAAAATTAAATTTACCACCAAGAAAAAAGAGAAATGTCGAATCCATTGGCTATTTACAACCAACTTCTAATCCAATCAGGCCAGCTTTAGAAGAGGCTGCTCGGAATGAAGGGAAATTTTTAACTTACTTAGCGCATTTTAGTTTTGATGCAAAAAGAGATGGGACTTTATCAGAGCCAACAATTGGTAATATCCCTCAAATCGTGAAAGAAAACCGAAATATTTATATGATGGTTGTTTCTAATTTAGAAGCAGGAAACTTTTCAACTAGTCTTGCAACAGATATATTACAAAGTCAATCAGTTCAAGATACTTTAATCAATAATATTATTGCTACATGTAATAAATATGGTTTTAGAGATGTTAATGTCGATTTTGAAGATGTAGCTGCAACAGACCGGGTTGCTTACATTAATTTTTTATCAAAACTGAAATCAAGACTACCCCAAGGAATTATTTTAAGTGCAACATTAGTTCCGAAAACTAGTTCAAACCAAAAAGGTAGATATTATGAAGCACATGATTATGCTGGAATAGGAAAAGTAGTGGATTTTGTTGTAATTATGACATATGACTGGGGCTGGCAAGGTGGACCACCTATGGCGGTTTCTCCAATTGATCAAGTACGTAAGGTTATTAATTACGCAAAAACGGTCATTAACCCTGCAAAAATAATGATGGGACAAAATTTATATGGATTTGATTGGAAAGTTCCATTTAAACAAGGAACAATGGCGAAAGCACTTAGTGCTGAAGGAGCAACTAATCTAGCCATTCAAATGACAAACGAAATATTCTTTGATACAAAAGCCAGAGCTCCTTATTTCCGTTATACGGAGTCAAATGGCCAAAAACATGAGGTTTGGTTTGAGGATGCTAGATCAATTCAAGCCAAATTCAATTTAATAAAAGAAGAAAATATTAGAGGGATTTCTTATTGGAAACTGGGTCTACCATTCATTCAAAATTGGGAACTACTTCAAGCAAATTTTAATATTGTGAAAAGAGGATAAATAAATGCTAGGTATCAATGAGATATACTCATAATACCTAGCATTTTTTTTAATCAATCATTCGCGTCATTAAATGCTTGTTCATCCTTTAACTCACTTTGTAAGGCAGCTAATGATTCCTCACGACGTTCATTTTTGGCTAAAGCATTTTGACGATCTTGTTCATTTCCAAATTTCATAGAAGCTTCTGCTTCCTTCATATTTTCTCTTGTGTTGTTAATTGCATTTTGGATTTTATTTGCGTTATCACTACGATCATCTGGATTCGGTTTAAATTCCATGATAAATTCCCTCCCATTATTTCTAATTACTTCTATTACCCATTATCAACAATTGGTTGTTTCCCCGTAGGGTCTTTGTACTGCATTTGTTTTCCTTTATTTCCACCTGCAGCTCTTTTTTGTGTCCCAATATGATTCGGAACAAAGTCTTGAGGATGTTTTTTAGGATTTCCCATAGTTATCGCCTCCTAGCGATAGTATGAGTTTTCCTACTTTAAATATGTATTTACACTTTAAAAAACATCGAGTTAAAATATAACAAAAAAAGAGAAGGTTCCCCTTCTCTACTTAATCAATTCTATTTCATTATTCTGCTTTAGCCTTTCTTTCTAGGCGTTCTTCAAGTCTGTCATATATTTTATTTAAAGCTTCTTGATCGTTTAACAGTGAGTTTTTATTTTCTAAAATTAATTCTTGAAACGATTTATGTCTTTTCTTACGCAATTTAATCACCTCTTCTTTTTAGATAGTATTGCCAAAAAAAAGAGTTTTCTTACAGTTTAGTCAATTGAATTTTATTATTTTAAAAATTGATTTAATTGTTTTTCAGTTAAAGGACCAATTTGTTTATATATTACTTCGCCATTTGGATTGATAAAAAATGTAGTCGGTATTGAAATGACGCCGTATTTTCGAAAATTATCGCCTGTTTCGTCAAGTAAAATTTGATAATGCATATTATTTTTTTTCACGAAGTTGTTCACAAAATTAAGATCCTTTTTTTCACCAATAAAATCGGCAACTCCTAATATAACGATATCACTTTTATTTTTCTGATAAAATTTTTCAAGAACTGGAATTTCATCCTGGCAAGGCGGGCACCAAGTCGCCCAATAATTTAAAATAACCTTTTTCCCTTTATAAGATGATAGTTTTACTTTCTTTTGATCCAATGTCATAAGTTCTATATCTGGTGCCTGTTGACCTACTTGAACACCCATTTTTTGAATTGACGCAATATAAGAATCATTTTTACTAACTTTCTTCTCTTCTTGCTTTTTTTCAGTTAATTGAAAAATTGAATACCCTAAAGCTATTACTAATAGTAGTAATGGTATGATTTTTTTCATGATTGTAATCACCCTTTTAATGAACTAACTCTATTTAACCATAAAATATAGAAAAAACAAATTTCAAACAGAAGTTTTTATTAGGTTACCCTACCTATTTATAAATATTGAAACACAAAAAGCACAGTCATTAAGACTGTGCTTTTTATAATGAAAATTAATGAGTTACTTTAGAACCATTTAATTTATCACGAAGTACCATTTGAAGAATACCACCATGACGGTAGTAGTCAATTTCAACTTCACTATCGAAGCGAGCAACTACATCAAATTCTACAGTTGTTCCATCTTCTCTTGTAGCAGTTACTTTTACAAGATCACGTGGCTTAACATTTTCATCAACACTAACTGCAAATAATTCTTTACCAGTTAATTCGTAAGTTGAAGCATTTTCGCCATCTTTAAATTGAAGAGGTAAAACACCCATTAATACAAGGTTACTACGGTGGATACGTTCAAAGCTTTCAGCTAGAACTGTTTTAATTCCTAATAGGTTTGTTCCTTTTGCTGCCCAGTCACGAGAACTTCCCATTCCATAGTCATTACCTGCTAAAATCATTAAGCCCGTTCCATCTTCTTTATAACGCATTGCTGCATCATAAATTGACATAACTTCACCAGTTGGCCAGTAAGTTGTGTATCCGCCTTCTGTGCCTGGTGCAATTTGATTACGGATACGGATATTTGCAAATGTACCACGCATCATTACATCATGGTTACCACGACGAGAACCATATGAGTTAAAGTCAATTGGATTTACACCTTTGCTTTGTAGATATAGACCTGCAGGAGTAGTTTTACCAATTGAACCAGCTGGTGAAATATGGTCAGTTGTAACTGAATCACCAAATTTACCAATAATTTTTAATCCAGCTAATGGTTTAACTTCACCTGGCTCTTTTGATAATCCTTCAAAGAATGGTGGGTTTGCAATATATGTTGATTCACTATCCCATTTGTATAGAGAATCATCAGTTGTTTGGATTTCATTCCAACGCTTATTATCTTCAAATACTCTTTCATATTCTTTCTTGAATAATTCAGGAGTAACTGTTGAAGCTACAACTTCTTGAACTTCAGCAGATGTTGGCCAGATATCTTTTAAGAATACATCTTTTCCATCTTGATCTTGTCCGATTGGCTCAACAGAGAAGTCGATATTTACATTTCCTGCTAACGCATAAGCAACTACTAATGGTGGTGATGCTAAGTAGTTACCTTTAACTTGAGGATGAATACGTCCTTCGAAGTTACGGTTACCAGAAAGTACAGATGTTACTAACATATCATGTTCAGCAATTGCAGCTTCCATTTCAGGTGCTAATGGACCTGAGTTACCGATACATGTAGTACAACCATAACCAACGATGTTAAATCCTAATTGATTTAAGAAAGGAATTAAGCCAGCTTCTTGTAAATATCCACTAACAACTTTAGATCCAGGAGCTAATGAAGTTTTTACAAAAGCAGGTACTGTTAATCCTTTTTCAACAGCTTTTTTCGCAACTAAACCAGCACCTAACATTACGTAAGGATTTGATGTATTTGTACAACTTGTGATCGCAGCAATTGCTACGGCACCTGTTTTAAATGCTGTTTCTGTACCATTATCAAATTTTACTGATACTTCTTTATCTAAAACATCTTTCGTTAATCCGAAACCTGCATTACCCATTGGAGCAGCAACAGCTTCTTGGAAAGATTTTTTCATTTCAGAAAGAGGAATTAAATCTTGTGGACGTTTTGGTCCAGAAAGATTTGTTTCAATTTCAGAAAGATTAATTTCTACTAAAGAAGTGAAAGTTGGATCTTCTAAATCAGGTGTATAGAATAAGTCATTTGCCTTGCAGTATGCTTCTACTAATTCAACTTGCTCTTCTGGACGACCTGTTAAACGTAAGTAGTTTAATGCTTCACCATCAACTGGGAAGAAACCACATGTTGCACCATACTCAGGAGCCATGTTCGCAATTGTTGCACGGTCTGCTAAAGGCATGCTTTGTAAACCTGGTCCAAAGAACTCAACAAATTTATTAACTACACCTTTTTTACGTAAAACTTCAGTAACTTTTAAAGCTACATCAGTTGCAGTAGTACCACTTGGAAGTGAACCTGTTAATTTTACCCCAATTACTTCTGGTACTGGGAAATATGATGGTTGGCCTAACATTCCTGCTTCAGCTTCAATACCACCTACACCCCAACCTAATACACCAATACCGTTGATCATTGTTGTATGAGAGTCAGTACCTACTAATGTATCTGGGAATGCAACGATTTCACCTTCTTCATTTTGAAGAGCATGAACTACATTTGCTAAATATTCTAAGTTAACTTGGTGAACGATACCTGTTGCTGGTGGCACAGCACGATAGTTATTGAATGCTTTTTGAGCCCAGCTTAAGAATTGATAACGCTCTTCGTTACGTGAAAATTCTAAATCCATATTAAAATCAAGTGAATCCAATGTACCAGCTTTATCTACCATTACTGAGTGGTCAATAACAAGATCAACTGGAATTTCAGGATTAATTACTTCAGGGTCTCCACCCATATCTGCCATAGCCTTTCTTAAAGAAGCTAAATCTACAACAGCAGGAACACCAGTAAAATCTTGTAAGATTACTCGTGATGGTTTAAATGGAACATCTACATCTTGTAGTTCAGCTGTTCCCCATTTTGCTAAGTTTTCAACATGTTCTTTTTTAATTACTCTGCCATCTACTTGACGAAGAACTGATTCTAATAAAACCTTAATTGAATAAGGTAATTTGCCAATTTTGGCAACTCCAGCTTCCTCAATTGCTTTTAAGCGATAATAATGATAAGTTTTGCCGTTCGCAGTAAAAGTCGAACGTGATTGAAAAACGTCATTTTTCCCCATGTTTCTTCCCCCTATTAAGCATAAAATGTCTGAATTTATTTTATATCCAAACTTTTCAATACCTTACAATAATATCTTATTACAATGTATATCATAAGTAAATAACAAGTAACTTATCATTTCTAATAAGTAAAACTTATCACCAAATTTCAATGACAAATTTCGCGTATTCCGAAAAAAAAAGGTAACAATAATAAATGTGAAAAGGAGGGATTATGATGTCAAGACGTAAGAATAATGTTGGTAGTGGTAGATCTGCCTCACTCGAGCAAGGAAAAGCAGCTGGTTTTAATGAAGAAACTGCACAAGAGCCACTTTCAGCAGATTATAAATTAAACAATAAAAAAACAAAGAAAAGACAATAAGCCAAAAAAAAACAAGCAATTTCATTACTTTGAGATTGCTTGCTACTTTTTCTATATTATTTTATCACAAAAACAATCATAAAAATTACTCTACATCATCTTTATGACGTGGGAATATTTTCTTATCAATCGACTTTGGTGGAATTAGATAAATAATTTCTCCAGTTCCTTTTGTATCTTTATTTACTTCATTATTTTTTTGGTTATAGTATTGGTAAAAATTGATAACATTTTTTTGCCTCTTATTATATTGAAGTTTTCTAATCAAAAAATAGAGTACGATAATACCGGAATATATGAGACAAATAGTTAAAGCTTGCATAATCAGTCTCCTCTTTCATTTTGACTACTACTAGTATTGGTAAAATTACTTGTTTCATACATAAAAAGAGTCAGACAAACAAAAGTTTTGAACTAATATTCTATTATTATAGGCTATTGGCATATTTCTTCAAATAATTGATTGTCATTATTTTTACATTTGAATTAAGTTTAATGGTTTCACTTTCTTGATAACGAATATAAAAAGCAGTTTGAAGGTTAAAGATATGAAACCAACTCTCCCCCTTTGTTATATGTATTTTATATATATGAAAAAGGTTATTGAAAATTATAAGTAAAATTGATTAAAACGCTTACATTTGAAAATTAGTAAATTTTACATAGTAGCATATTTTTTCAATTAGAACTAAAGCTATTAATAAAGGTAGGTGACAATAATGGCAAATAAATCAGTACGCAGAAACAGTGCGATTGAAAATGAAAGTGGACAACCAAAACCATTAAGCGGTTCTCATAAAGTAAAAAACCAAAACCATACAAGGCAGAAAAAACATAGTCATCATGACATGTAAATAAATTGATTTTTTGGAGGGTATTAACTATGAAGAATAAAGAAAATATTAACAATAAATTTAACCGATATGTTGAACCAGATGGACTGGATGTTGAATACTCAGAGGAACTAGCAGATCAAAATGATATTCAAGCACAAGAGCGTTCAGCTGCTGCTGATGCTCGCGTAAAGCATAAGCAATAAAAAAAGGTATGCGTTATTCGCATACCTTTTATCTTATTTATTTAATTCTGCATCAATTGCAGCTTTAATTGACTCAAGGCTTGGATCAGCAGTAGCTTTACCGTTCACAAAAACAGTTGGCGTTCCTTGAACACCGTAATGATTACCAATTGCAACATCACTAGATACTTGCTTCATAGCTTCTTTTTTATATAAATCTTTTTTAAACTTCTCTTCATCTAAATCAGGGATAACAGATTTCGCAAGTTCAGTTAACTTCTCTTTTGTTGCCCAAGTTTTTGTTTCATCCTCTTGTTTTGCATAAATCTCTTCTTGGAATTTCCAGAATGCATCCTTGTCATAGCTATAAACTACTTCAGATGCTAATGCCGCTAAATTTGAATCCTTAGCGATAAACGGGTAATTGATAAATGAGAAAGAAATTAAACCTTTATCGATATATTCTGATTTAATATCAGGAAAAACGATTCTCGTCCAGTCAGCACAAATTGGACATTTATAATCACCAAATTCTACAACTTCAATTTTAGCATCTTTATTTCCAATCGTTGGCTGATCTTTTGTATTAAACCCGTCCACTTTCACGTCATTCACACCAGAAATTGTCGGATATGATTCTTCTGCTTTTTTATCTTGAACTTTAGAGACATAAAACAATGCTCCTAGTAAGAGTATAATGCCAACAAAAACAGATATGGCGAATGTTTGATTATTATTCTTTTTTTTCATTACTGTTAAGCTCCCCCTACTTTTGTAATGTATATTATTGTATCATAAAGTAGATGAAGCTAACTATTTATTACTTTGAAATAGAAATATATATTACGATTTATTAGACATAATTTAGACATATTTATCTCGAAAGGAAGATATTTTTTTGAAAAAAACAGAAATCATTATATTAACTGGCTTTTTAGGAAGCGGAAAAACAACATTACTTAAACAGTGCTTACAAACGGAGCTAGCAAATAATCGTAAAATAGCAGTTGTGATGAACGAAATAGGTAAAATCTCAATTGACTCTAACGAAGTTTCTGAGGACGTTCGCTTAAAAGAATTACTAAACGGCTGTGTTTGTTGTACGATGAAAGATCAACTTGAAATACAACTCTTATCATTAGTACAAAATAATGAACTTGATTGTATTTATATTGAAACAACTGGGGTCGCTAATACAATTGATGTAGTTGATGCTTGTACTTCAGCTCAGACTGTAGAATCCCTTGTGATTAAAGGGGTTTTATCAACAGTCGATGCTACGCGTTGGTTAACAAAAAACGAATTAAGTCCTACAATTAGATATTTACTCATTCAACAAATTTCTTATAGTAATTTATTATTTATTAATCGTTTACAAAATTTATCTACCGACGAACAAGAACATGTCTTACATGAAATAAAAACAATCAATCCAAATATAATCACTGAATATACGAATGCTAATGACTTTTTAACGGATTTAAGCTTTTTGACAACGACAATCGATCATGGAAAATTTGATGTAAATACATCATTAAAAATCAAAACCTACACTCATGAACAAAATCATTCATATGATAAACATCAATTTGAAGAATTTCTAAGAAATGCTCCGAGTAACTTATTTCGCATAAAAGGCTATGTATCATTTAAAGAGGATCCATTATTATATAATGTCCAATATTCAAATGGACTCGTTACTTATGAAAAGGAATTAATGAAGCTCCCTAAAAGATTAGTATGTATAGGGGAAAATATTGACCAAAAACTTTTAGAAATTGCATTAAATAAACTAGAAGTAAGTGAATAACTATTGTTAAAAGCCAAGTTAATAAAAACTTGGCTTTTACTTTCGTTTTACTTATTTTTTTTATTTACAAGAATAATTAATTCCTCATCAAATTTAACTTCCGAACTATGTTTCAATATTTCTTTAATAAATCCTTTAGGGTTTTCAAGTGTAAGTAAAATCGGCTGAACTGATTCGTTAATGTGAATTAATAATGTAATTAATTCCTTATTTCTACCATAAACCTCAACTAATTGTTTAATTTCAGTAATATCTTTTATTTTAACTTTTAAAGAAACGAATCCTTTATGAATGATGATTTCATCCTGGTTGATCACGATATCGCTTTTAATTAAACGATATGCAGTAATCATTAATACAACGATTACTACCCCCATCTGTAAATACCCCGTATACTCATTTCCAGTTCCAACTAGTAAAGATATCAACTTGTACAGAAAGATTAGAAGCAGTGAACATGCTGCCATATAGAATAAAACACTCAGAAAAGTAAAGTGAGAAGAGAATTTAGCCTGTTCCACAATCGTTCGCCTCCTCTACGTCTTTTTTAATTGTTTTTTCTACTATATGTATCAAATCCCCAAAATGAAACTAGTACGCTAAAAAAATTGGTCATTTTTTGACAAAATCACTCGTACTTGCTTGATAGTTCACTCATTTTCTTACTATAATAGTGATATGTTTATTGTTTAAAGGAAACAAGGAGGATACATATGTTTTCGGTATGGTCGCAAATTATGATTGTCATTTGGACAATTTTCTTATTAGGAATGATGTCAATTGGTGGATATTTCATGTTTAGAAAGTTTTTAAAAAGACTTCCAAAAGAAGATGGTAAATCCATTTTAGATTGGCAAGATGAATACTTACAACAAACAAGACATTTATGGTCAACTGAGCAAAAGGAGTTATTGGAAGAACTTGTAAAACCAGTCCCTTCATTATTTAGAGATGTTGCTCGTGACAAAATTGCAGGTAAGATTGGTGAATTAGCCATCATTGCTAACGCTACACAAATTACACAAGGTTTAATTATTGAAGGTTATATTAAGGCAACTCCTAAAAGGGATCATGCATTTTTAGTAAAAACCTTAAAGAAAAAAGAAATTGATTTTACCGAGTATCAACATTTACTAGCAAAATAAAAAGTGTACCTTAAAGGTACACTTTTTTCATGTAATAATTGTATTTGATGGAAGCTGTCTTCTCATTTTTGTATATGATTTATACATTGCAAAACGCCACGGCACAATCATTGAGAATGCAAGTAAGAAAAACATTCCGCTCAATTGACCTACATCGATACTTGAACTTAAATAAAGCTTCATAATAATACGAACAATTAATAAACCAAGTAAGATAAATACGAATGATTTAGATCTTTTTAAATAAATTTCATTATCTACAATTTCAAACTTCGACGTTTTAATTAAGAATAATGAAAAAAACAGACCAATACACACTGCCTCAAGTACTTCAGATCCATTTAATCTGAACTCTGGAACGATAAACATCAGTGCTCCGGTACTCATAAAAAATGGTGGCAATATAATTTTTTTTAAGTTTGTTGGCTTCTTTGCAGCTTTTAAACGGACGACAATCACGCCTAGAGCCATAACTGTCGCAAAAATAGTACTTGCTATAATACTCATATCCTTACTCATTTCTTCACTACCTTTTTATTTCAATCTTGAAGACTAAATATTCTCTCTAGTGCTGTGATGATTTGGAGATCATGCACTGGTTTTTCAATAAAATCTAATGCACCGTATTGTAGTGCTTCATTTACGACATTATCTTGCGTCATAGCAGATAACATGATAATTTTTGCATCATGGTGATTTTCTTTAATTTCTTTTAGTGCAGTTAATCCATCTTTTAGTGGCATCGTGATGTCGAGTAACATAAGGTCTGGTTTTAGTTGTGAATAAAATTTGACGGCTTCTTCCCCGTTTGATGCAAATCCTATTACATCATAACCAGCGTTTTTAACAACTTCTCCAATTTTCGTACGTATGAATAAAGAATCATCTACGATTAAAATCCTTGCCACTACTAAGCCCCCTGTATTAGAGAATATCAGAATATACTTTAACTATAACCTATATATTTTAAGATTACAATTCAACACCAATTGATTAAAAACCAGTAAATCCACCGGTAAATCTCGTAAAATAAATTGTAATTTTTGTCAACCAATCAAAATATAACATAATCCCCATTAGAATCATAATATATCCACCGAAAACAACAATTTTATGCGAGTATTTTTTGATCCAATTTAATGAGCCTAAATAAAATGAAAGAACAAAAAATGGAATAGAAAAACCAAGTGTATAAGCAAGCATATAAAATAGACTAGAACTTGGATTACTAACAGCTAAAGCAAAAACAGAAGTTAAAATTGGTCCTGTACACGGTGTCCAACCCGCTGCAAAGGCTAAACCAATTAACATCGTACCTAAATATCCACTAGGTCGTTTCGAAAATTGAAATTGACGGTTATTCATTAAGAACTTCGGTTGAAAGATTCCAGTAACAACCAATCCTAAAAATACAATTAATATTGCCCCTATTTGGCGAATAAAATCTTGATAACGCATAAAAAACGATCCAATGAAGGACGTACTAAATCCTAGCACGATAAAAATAATAGAGAAACCTAATAGAAAGAATAGCGTATGTAATAACGTTTTACTTTTATGTATTCTATTCTCACTTTTTAAATCACCTAATGATACCCCAGTAATATATGATAAAAACGCTGGATAAATTGGTAAACAGCATGGAGAAATAAAGGAAAGAAATCCTGCTCCGAATGCAATACCAATATTTAAGTCCCCCATTAACAAACTCCCTTTCTCATTTAAACATTCTACATAACATTATAGTATAATCATATGATAATGTTAATTTTAAATACTTTAATAAAAGGAAGAAAAGAACATTTGTCGAATAGTAGTTCAAATATCATTTAATAGTTATGTAGTTGCTTGTAACCTTCTTGACTTTTATAGTGTAGAGGGATCAACAAATCAACTCCACAATTCTATGAAAGGAGATTTATATGTCAACATTACTTCAGCAAACAAAAAGTACACCTGAAAAAATGAATCGTAGTAAAGAAATGAAAGAAGGCTTTTTGGCAGCTATCCCTTTAATCATTGGCTATTTACCAGTTGCTTTTACATTTGGATTAATTGCAAAACAATCTGAGATTGACATACTAAATACTCTTTCATTTAGTGCACTTGTCTATGCAGGTGCAAGTCAATTCATGGGATTATCTATGTATATTGCTGGCGTTAGTTTAGTTCAAATATATATTGCCACACTCATTTTAAATTTTAGGAATTTCGTCATGAGCTTATCTTTTAACAATCAATTCAAGAGTTTGCCTTTTTGGCATAAAATCTATTTATCTATCACATTAACCGATGAAAACTTTGCAGTAACAACACTTGGTAATAAAACAAAATCAGGTAGTCAATCTTCCATTTACTTAATCACCTTACATACAATTGCCTACGCAACATGGATATTAGGTACTTTATTAGGCGTTGTTTTTTCTACACTTATTCCTGAAGTAATTGGTGAAAGCATGGGAATATCACTATATGCGATGTTCATCGGACTTTTAACACCAGCTATTAGATCAAATTGGCGTGCTTGCATCATCGTATTTGTGAGTATGCTATTAAACTTTTCATTTTCAAAACTATTAAGTCAAGGCTGGTCACTTATATTAGCATCAGTAATTGCAAGTTTACTAGCTATCGTTTTAATGAAAGGAGAAGACAAAAAATGATCGTATTTCTTCTTGTTCTTGGTATGTGTTTAGTCACTATGATTCCTAGGATACTCCCTGTATTTATTGTAGATCGAGTTCAATTTCCGAACTGGGTTACATCTTGGTTAAAAGGTGTTCCATATGCAGCATTAGGTGCACTAATTTTCCCAGGTATATTAACAGTAGAAAAAGGAAATATAAGTGTTGGTCTGATTGGCGGAATTGTTGCCATTATTCTATCCCTTTTCAGATTGCATATTATATTTGTTGTATTTGGTTCGATCGGAACTGTACTCATTATGAAATTATATTTTATATAACAATTAGGCTCTGTAAAAAAAGAAAGTTGATTTTCATACCAGGTACTTCGCTATCTATGGGCGTGACGTTCCACATGATCTGGATTATTCATACGTTACGACAGGACGTCGTGGTTTTAGCATACCTACCTTATTTGCCCACCGGGTTCTCAAGTTTCCCGCACTCCCATAGGAGTTTTCGCACCTGCAGCTTGATCAACATATCATCATCACAATCTACTACTTTAAAACTAATATAATAGAAAGAAACTTCCAGCCATAAAATGGTTGGAAGTTTTTTGATTAGAAGCCGATACTCATTGTATCAGGATGTGAGCCGGCACGACTATCAATATTTAATCCACTGATTCGTTCCATATCTTCATTTTCTAAATGAAAATCAAATATATTAGCGTTTTCAATGATTCTATGTTCCTTAATCGACTTTGGAATTGTAACAACTCCGTTTTGTAAATCCCAACGCAGGATAATTTGAGCAACTGACTTATTATGTTTACGAGCAATTTCCTCAAGCACTGGATCATGTAAAAGTTGCCCTTGTTTTAACGGTGACCACGCTTCAAGTTGTATTCCTTCTTTTTTACAAAAAGAAAGCAGTTCAATTTGTGTTAAATGTGGATGATATTCAACTTGATTTACCATCGGTTTAATTTCTGAACAGCTGATTAATTCCTCTAAATGGTGAATTTGGAAGTTACTAACTCCAATTGCACGGACACGTCCATCTTTATATAACTTTTCGAATGCTTTCCATGTCTCTTTATATTGATCCTTTCCTGGCCAGTGGATTAAATATAAATCCAGATAATCTAAATCTAGTTTTTTAAGACTAGTTTCAAATGCATTTAGAGTCGATTCATATCCTTGATCTGAATTCCATAGTTTTGTTGTAATAAACAACTCTTCACGTGGAATATTGGATTCTTTAATAGCCTGACCGACACCTTCCTCATTTCCGTATATAGCCGCTGTATCAATACTTTTATACCCATTTCTTAATGCAGCTTTCACAGACTGGACGACTTCATCGCCGTCATTCACTTTAAAAACGCCTAACCCAATCCAAGGCATTTCCACACCATTAGATAATTTAATCGTGTCTTTCAAACTCGTTTGCATCAAATTCCCCTCCTAGTCATTAGTTGTAACGATAACCTGACAAATTTACATTTGAAAAGTTCTTTATTGACCTACTCCTATACCAATTTCAACATCGGTTGTATTCTGACCTCGTGCAGCTTGGACCTTTTGAACATATTGCTTGGCGATAATCGTTATTTGGTCAAAATCCCCAGTCTTAGCAGGTGCAATTAAGTTTCCACCAACTCCTACAGCCACACATCCGTTCTGTATCCATTCTTCAATATTCCCTAAATCAACTCCACCTGTTGGCATCATATTAACTTGTGGGAGCGGGGCTTTTATCGCCTTCACGATCTCAGGTCCAAATGCGTTACCAGGGAATAATTTTACAATATCTACTCCTGCTTCAAGTGCATCTTTCATTTCCGTTATTGTCATACATCCCGGCATATAAGGAATTTGATATAAATTACATGATCGAGCCGTTTGAAGATCGAAGGCTGGACTAACGATAAACTGTGCTCCAGCTAAAATTGCTATTCTTGCTGTTGTCGAATCCAGTACTGTTCCTGCTCCAATGATTACATTCGGATTATTTTGGTAAGAAGTGACTAATTTCTTAATTACTTCCTCTGCACCTTGAACTGTAAACGTGACTTCTATTCCATTGATTCCGCCTGCCACACAAGCATCACAGATTTTGATTGCCTCATCTTTTGAATTAGCCCTTACTACTGCGACAACCCCACATTCAGTAATTTTTGTTAATACATGTTGTTTGTTCATCATATCCGCTTCACTTCCCTATCTATCTATTGATCGATGATTTTAAAATTTTACTAGTCTTGAATGAAATAAATTGAGGAAAAGATGCTTACTTTATCAATACTTTCACACTGTTCTTATTCTTTTAATTCGTTTTACAAAACTTTCACCATGTCGTATCATATATTAGAACGGCGTTTCAAAATGAAACCCCACATTCAATATAAGAAGGTGAATTCTATCTCTAATGTACAATCACTCGAAAGAGCGTTAACGATATTAAACAAATTATCTGAGTATCCAGATGGTATATCAATTGCACGATTATCGGAACAAGTCGGTTTAACCAAAAGCACCATACATAGGCTTTTAGCTACTTTATCCAATATGAATTATGTCGTAAAAGACGTAGAAACTGATAAGTATAAACTTGGATTACAAGTTCTGTTTCTTTCTAGAAACCTATTAAATAACTCAAACATTGTAAACATAGCGAAACAATATCTAGAAAAACTATCTCAAGAAGTAAATGAGACTGTTCACTTATGTATTGAAGATAGTGGTCAAGTTATTTATATTGATAAAATTGAAAGTAACCAAACAATCCGAATGTTTTCTCGGATCGGCAGCCGAGCACCAATGTATAGTACAGCCGTGGGTAAAGTATTGCTTTCAGATATGGATCAAAACCATTTCGATGAAATCATTTCTAATATTGACTTTACGCCTAAGACACCTACCACAATTACTTCGAAAGAAAAATTCTTAGAAGAAATAGAAATGGTAAAAATACAAGGATATGGATTAGATAATGCTGAAAATGAAACGTTTCTTAGATGTATCGCTTTCCCTATCTTTAATCACAAAGGAAAGATCGTAGCAAGTTTTAGCGTTTCCGGTCCAACAAACCGTGTTACGATGGAATTTATAAACGAAACATTGATAGAAAAGATGAAACGTTGCTCTCTAGACATATCTAGAAACCTTGGGTATGCAGGAATCTGATTTAAAAAGTATTCTCTAAAACTAATCTTTAGAGAATACTTTTATTTATTTCAACGTAGATATTTGTTTTTCTATAAATGTATTAAGTACTTCCCTACTCGGTAAACCATCGTTATCTCCTGGAGACATGACAGCAAGCGCACCTATTGCAGTTCCACGTCTAACTGCCTCCTTAAGTGGAAGACCTTCTAAGATCGCACTTACTACCCCAACTGCAAAACCATCTCCAGCACCCACAGTATCGACGACTTTCTCAACAGGAAAACCTTCAGTAAAGAATTGCTCTCCTTCTGAACTTGTAAATGCACCACTTGCACCCAGTTT
>Ga0102589_1001362_pt1 | contig 34146 bp, 35 predicted proteins | sample AraplaMF_Col_mLB_FD_76858 | JGI IMG/M metagenome (GOLD analysis project Ga0102589, IMG submission 76858) | Arabidopsis root microbial communities from the University of North Carolina, USA - plate scrape MF_Col_mLB | ecosystem: Host-associated > Plants > Roots > Endosphere | place: USA...
CGGCGACAAGTAGCTCCACATCCGCGTTCTTCTTCGGCCCAACTTCCTCCTCGAATTATTCGGTAATTTCCAAATATCTCTTCATCGTATAAGTCCCAGCACCACTCCCAAACGTTACCTATCATGTCGTACAAGCCCCATTCATTAGGCATTTTTTCGCCAACATTGTGTACATGTTCGTTAGAATTATCTTTATACCAAGCAATATCGTCAATTTCACCATAGCGATATCCATTTGATTTTGCTTTACATGCATATTGCCATTCAGCATCTGTCGGTAATCGAAAACCATTAGAACTATGATTGCATATAACTGATTTACTTTTCTTATCATAATCATAAAACTTGTCATAACCCAGAGCGTCAGACAATGAATTACAAAAGTTCACTGCATCTATCCATGAAACATTAACAATCGGTTTTCGATCCATCATTGTTGAAAATTTCTTCCCCATAATAATCGTATAAAGTTCTTCAGTCACAGTATATTTGCCAAGATAAAGTGGCTTTATCTCAACATTCCAAGTAACTTCTTTTAAATTTTTTCTTATACCCGGCATTCCAAATTTATAGTTTGAACTAATCCATTTTTGCTCGTTTCGAAAATCACGTAAGCTGATTTCTCCTTCAGGAATATACACCATTAATTCTTTTAGGTATTGATTTAAGTTAGTTAGCATTGTCCTCTCCAAATCGTAAACTATTGTTCCTTCTTAGTAATATCTCCATAATAAAATGCTTGTTTATGGAACCATACCTAAAAACCCTGGCGCTAGTTCATGTATTTACTTCATGAATAATGAACATCTTTCTAGTACTCTTTAAACTTTAAATTCACTGACAAGATTTCGTAGACTATCTGCTTGTTGAGCAAGCTCTGTGGCAGCGGCATTAATTTCCTGCATGGATGCAGATCCTTGAGTGGCAGCAGCAGCAGAAGTGACCGTGTTGGCAGCTGATTGCTCTGCATAGGCATTCACATGGACAAAATCATTTGCTACAGCATTGCTATAATCAAGTGTTAATGCAATTTTCTCTACCATAGTCGCGATAATTGTTGTCGTTTCTTGAGTATGCGTTAAAATATTGGCTAAAGATTGGTTTGTTTCATTTGTTACTTCAACGCCACGAATAACGGATGATACACCCTCGTGGTTTTGAGAGATTATTGATGTTACTTCGTCTTGAATGGACGTTACAATGGATGTTACTTCTCTAGCGGCATTTTTAGATTGCACTGCTAGCTTTCGAACTTCATCAGCGACAACCGCAAAGCCTCGTCCGTGCTCACCAGCGCGTGCTGCCTCAATTGCTGCATTTAAGGCGAGTAAATTTGTTTGCTCTGAAATAGCAGTAATCGTGCCGATAATAGATGTTATGTCGGCGGATTTTTGACCAAGTGCTTCAACTGTGGTAGTAGTGGAGGCCATCGTTTCTTCTATAGCTTGCATAACTAATGAAGATTGTTGTACAGAGCGACTGCCTTCGTCAGCTGCTTGCTGCATAGCTAATGAAGCACGCTTAACAGCATTTGCTTGCTCATTTAAATGGTTCACAGAATGCTCAAGATCACTCATTTTTTGCTGTGCGCTAGTCATACTAGAGATCGTATTCTCGCTATCACTCGCGATATCAGCTGTGGCATCTGCAATATTCTGTATAGTACGCGCATTTTCATCGGCTAATGACATTAGTTCCTGGCTACTACTTGAAACGTGGTCCGCCAGATTACTGACACGTTTAATCAAATTAGATATCGATTCAATAAGTGTATTAGTTGAAGCTGCGATAATTGAGAACTCGTCATGATTACGAACTTTAACACGTCGTGTCAAGTCACCACCAGCCTGTGCAATATCGAGAATGGAATGGTTAATGGCCTGTGTATTGTTTCTTAATGATTTAAATAACATAAAACCAAAAATAATAATTGCAATAAATCCAAATATTGAAATTAAGAAGAAAGAAGTTATAGAGAGTGTAACTTGCTTGTTAAGCTTTTCTAATTTAGCTTTATTAGCAGCATCCATAACCGCATTAATGGACTCGATATTTTTATCAATATAATTCTTCATTGTTTCGCCAGTACCGCCCATCATGAGCTTGCGAGCTTGTTCGAGACCAAGCTCATCACGCATTGTCATGACCTTTTTAGAATATTCAAGGTAATTTTTATAATATTGATTGATCGCCTGTATATGACTTAATTCTAACTCTCTTTCTGTAAACTGGTCATCTAAGGTTTTCATTTTTTTATCGATGGTATCGATTTTCATTTTATAAGAAGTAGCAAAGTTCCCGTTCCCGGTAATTAAATAGGCTTGCTCTAAATTAGTGAGCCTCGCAATTTCATATGCAAGTTGGTTGACAGTTAATTGTTCCTGGACGTTTTTCTCAGTAAAGTCCTTCATTTGTCTTTGCAGATTCTGAATATTGATATACGATAATAAACCTAATGTGCCATTTATAACAATAATGAGAGAAAATATAATAAGTACTTTTCCTCGTATTAAATGGTAAAAACGTTGTCGTTTTTCTTTAGTAGGAGGGAGATTGTGCCTATTGGCTTCTAAATCATTTGTTATCTTTTTTGAAAAGCTCGTTTTAAAGAGAGACAGGCGTTTCTGTATAGAGTTCCTGGGTTTGTGAGAGTTTTTCATCGCCATCACCATCCTATTTTTGAATATTGGTTTAAATTTTACCTTATTTTGTTAGGTATTTCTATCGTTTTTATCTAAAAATTTTCATTTTTCAGACAAAATATACATATTATTTTTCTGTGACGAAAGTCCAGAGTTCACGAGAGAATAGTTCTATTCGTAATAGTAGGAGAAAATACTTAATAGATTTTTTTGTGACGAAGAAGATATTTTTTGATAAACTAGCGGAAAGCAGAAGAGTAAAGAGGGGATTTCTAGAATGAAAAAGAGCTTTTATTTGTATGTACTGACATTCCGAGGTGGGGATTGGTCAGATCCGAAGGTGCGATTTGCGGAGGAAGTGTTCCACGAGCATAATTTTCCGAAGCAGAGCGAAGACTTTGATGAGCTTTCTTCTTACATTGAATCATACGCCACTGACAACTTAACAACAGAAGTATTTGATGAGTTGTGGGCATTATACGTAGATCATGCATGATATAAGTTTAAAATAAAATATTTTATTTTAAGTTGCTAGACGTCTAGCATTGCGAAAAAATGAGAAACACAGTATTATTTATAGTGATAACTGACAGAAAAGAGGGATTGCAGTATGAGTATTCATATTAATGCAAAAAAAGGCGAAATCGCTGACACAATTTTACTTCCAGGAGATCCATTACGAGCTAAGTACATTGCTGAAACGTTTTTAGAAGATGTTACTTGCTATAACGAAGTACGTAACATGTTTGGTTTTACAGGTACTTATAAAGGTAAACGTATTTCTGTACAAGGTACTGGTATGGGTGTGCCTTCAATCTCGATTTACGCTACAGAACTAATGCAAGAATATGATGTTCAAAAATTAATCCGCGTAGGTACTTGTGGTGCAATTCAAAAAGATGTAAAAGTTCGTGACGTTATTTTAGCTCAAGGAGCAACTTCTGATACACGTATGAACCAAATCATTTGGAACGGGGCTATCGATTTCGCACCTATTTCAGACTTTGATTTACTATTAAAAGCATACAATGCAGGTAAAGAAGCTGGCTTAAACTTACAAGTAGGTAATATCTTTACAGCGGATATGTTCTATTCTGATGAAAATCAAAACGAAAAATTAGCTCAATACGGCGTACTTGCTGTAGAAATGGAATCTGCTGCACTTTACACATTAGCTGCAAAACACGGCCGTAAAGCGCTTTCTATCCTAACAGTAAGTGACCACATTCTAACTGGTGAAGTAACATCAGCAGAAGAACGTCAAACTACATTCAACGATATGATCGTTGTAGCGTTAGAAGCAGCTATTCAAGACTAAGCGTAACAAGGGTTTGTAGCTTGGAAGAAATTTCAAAGTGCTCAAACAAATAAAAAGCTTAAAAAATACTCAATGAGTGACCGAAAATATCGGAGCTTGTTGGGTATTTTTTTATGTATAGTAAGTTGAATAATTCACTCGCTTGTTCCTTTTGTTCTTTGGCAACATAGCAAGCTTACAGAGCCATTCGAGCTTGTAAGAGTTGATAGATTTGGCTTGGGCTTGTTTCAAGGGACTATAGGAAGCTTACTTATTTAACAAAAAGGTAAAAATTTGAAAATCATGATTTACAACCTTTTCACCGAATCAATAATAAATGATATATGTTAGGGCTATCATTTATCATTCATTCCTGTTAAATGAAAGAAACATTGAATATTACCACTATCCCAAATATTGGGTTTGTGATAACATATATCTGAATCTGTTAATTTTAGAAAATATGAAAGGAAGTGTAATAATCATATATGAAAAAGATATTGAAACCATTGATTAGTGTTATTGCCATTGGTGCCCTCTCTCTATCTATAAATGTAGATAAAAATGTATTAGCTAATAATATTGCGAATACATGTGATTATGATTCGGCATCTAAAGGAAACCCTGATTTTTCCACAATGAACTGTTTGTTAACCGAAACAGCACTGATTTATGATGTTCCTCCTGAAATTGTGAAGGCAATAGCAGAAGGTGAAAGTGGAAATTGGCGTCATTTCGATGGGAATGGTGAAGCGATTGTGACAGCTGATAATGGGATTGGCATTATGCAAATTACAAATCAAGCCGGCTACAATCAAGATAGACTAAAAAGCGATATTGTCTATAATATTCAAGCTGGTGTAGAGACTCTAGATAAGATGTTTAAGCGGAAGGATTTACCTAGCATCAACGGTGGGGAAAGAGATGTACTGGAACATTGGTACTTCGCTATCATGGCTTACAACGGTACTAAGCCAGTAAATAGTCCAATTGTTCAAGCAACTGGTGAAAGAAATGCAAATGCTTATCAAGAAAGAATTCTCCGAATTATTGAGAAATTAGAATTAATAGACTTAGCAGAGCTGCCTTTTAAACGCGAACATTTTCAATATGCCTCTAACAGCAAGGAAAATATTAAATTTTCAGCGATGAACTATGATTTTGATTTACCATTAAACAAATCAAAGTATTTTTTTGAAACAAATCAAAAAGTTAGTGCAACAACAACTAATGTGAAATTTAGGTCAAGACCTACTACGGATAGTCCTTCTATAGGTACTTTACGTGAAGGCGAAATTGTTACCATTACGGGTCCTTTTGAATATGAAGAAGTATCAACGAAGAAAAACCATTTTGTTTGGTATCCTGTGAAAAGAAGTGACGGGACAAAGGGGTATATAGCATCAAGTTATTTAAACTACTCGACTTCAACACCAACACCAACAAAGGACTACTCAGCTTATGCTAAAAAGTTTGCAGACTTCAGCACTACAGCTTGGTGGAGAGATGATATGATTTGGGCAATCGACCGAGGTTTAATTACCGGTTACGGTAACGTATGGAACCCAAAAACAAAGAAATATGAAACACAGTTACAACCGAACACACAATTAACAGAAGCTCACTTCCTAACAATCTTCTTCCGTTACGCTAAAAAAGATGAATTAGCAAGTGTAAAAAACACATCGTCTTGGAACAAAAGTGGTTTATACAACATGGCGAAAAAGTACAAAATGCCTGTTCTAGCAAATGAAGAATCTACAGCTTCTAAAGGTCTAGCGGATAAAGGCATTAGCCGTGGTAAAATGGCACAACTGATGGCATCTTACCACCATGGGAAAACAGTAAGTCAAAACGAAGCTATTCAATTTTTCATGGATAATGGGATTACTACAGCTACATCAATCGGTGGCTATAACCCTGACCAAATTTTAACTCGTTCTCAAATATCAGCGTTTATTCAAAGATATGAATCATTCGTATCAAAGCAAAAATAATTGAACTTAGAAAACGGTTGCATTCATTGCAATCGTTTTTCTGATTTTACGGCTGATGCAATTCAATAGGAGCTAAGTTGAATTATCAGTTCACAGAGCAATTTATAGAGACTATGTAGCTTTTTGTTTAAGATAACGAAAGGTGATAATAGCCCGCCGTATCTAATTAGTTGGAATATAACCAACATTCTCTAGTAATTTCAATGTGGTATAATTTAAATCTGGAAGTTTTTCTAAGGGGAAATATTTTAAATCTTTACTCTCCTCATTTTGTTTAAGAATGCCTTTAACGGCAGTTGCTTTAAAAATTGCTGTCGCGTTATAAATTTCATCCCCATGTGGAAATTTGTAATATAACTCTTTCCCTGATGCTAATCCAACCAATTTCAATTCTTGAGCAATTAATCCTGTTTCCTCATACAACTCCTTTTGAGCAGTTTCTTCAAAACTATCTCCTATTTCCATTCCGCCGCCTGGAAGTCCCCAATCACCTGTATCTGAACGTAATTGCAATAGTATTTCATTCTTTTCGTTTAAAACAATGATTGCTGAACCTGGTGCAATAATAGGACTTGTTCCGACATATTGTCGTAAAGATTTAATATAATTCATGTTTCCTCCTGCGTTTAACCATATTTCTGTTCTTTTTATATGAAGAATTCTATCTGTAAAGAATCATAACATATCAAAGTAGGAGTTGGAATAAAAATGGTAAATGCGTATTGGGTAGATAGTTGTTACCAGCAATGGGTAATAAGCTAATTGAAGCTTAACGAGCCTGTTAGCGTTGATAGTTGATTAGAGAAATTAAACTGAAAGAACTTATTTATCTAGTTACTTTCAACCTGAAGAGGCATGGGTATTTTTAGTTGGGGTTATTTTGTTTATTATAGGAACAACTTTTAGTGGAATGCCTACGACTTTGACTAAATCCACGGTATCATAGATATCCTTTAGTATATGAAAAGGAAGGTTTTACAAACTTGAGATGCGATGATACTATATATTAGGCGATAATTCCAAGAGAAGATAATTCTTTCCTATAACTGTTGGAGATATTCTCTCTAGATATTTCGTTAATTAAAGAACGACAGAAGGTATAGTAAATAAGTGACAAATCTAATGTATGTATTTTGTTTAATAGTGTGGGGGCTTAATTTTATTGCAGTTAAAATTCAAGGAACGCCAGTAAGCTTAGAATTATCTTTGACTTATCGGCTAGTTATTACTGCATTTTTATTTATCGCCCTAGTATTGTTTATTAAGCCAAAAGGGATTCCTACAAGGAAAGATATACCCTTTATCATTGTGTTTGGTGTTTGTAACTTTGCTTTAAGTTATTTATGCCTATATTACGCAACAATATTAAGCTCAGCAGCAATTGTAACATTAATCTTTTCATTAAAAGTGATACTGACGCCGTTAGCTCTTCGTATTTTCTTAAAAGAGCAACTACATCCCCGTGTTTTATTAGGAGGCCTTCTGGGAGTGTTTGGTGTTTGTGTTCTCATTTATCCTTCTTTAAGTAATTTTTCTAGCACAGATGTTCTAAAAGGCATTATGGTTGCTCTTTTAGGTACAGTCCTTACAGCAATTGGTGATGTAAGTTCTGCAAGGAACGCCAGAGTAAAGATTGATCCTATTTATTCTAATGCAATTGGTTTTGCTGTAGGAAGTATTTTAATGTCAATAATTGTATTGTTACAGGGACAGAAAATCATAATTCCTACATCAACAACATACATATCTGCTTTATTGTACTTAACATTGATAGCATCTTTCCTAGCATGGCTATTTTATTTAAAGCTTGTTGAAAGAATAGGTGCTGCCAAAAGCGGGTACATGGTAGCTTTATTTCCGGTAATTGGAGGTATAGCCTCTGTACTAATTGGTGAATCACCACTTTCAATTTATTTGATAATAGGGTGTCTATCTAGCTGTATAGGTGCGGCTATAGCTTTAGGATTTAGAATTCCCCGTAGAATTAAACAAATGTGAATCAAGACAATGGGTACAAATTAAAACATATTACAGTTGACCGCTCAGAAATGGGTGGTTTTTTTGTGCACGTCCAGTTCCTTTCTGTTAGTTCTAAATGCCATGTATAAAATATGAAATAACCGACCAAAAATATCGGTTAATGGACGATAAAATAAACACAACATTTAGGGAAAAATTAACATTAAGTGGGAAATGTTTTGCGGATTGAGATATTATTAATTATAAGGAGAAACAAAAGATTTAGGGGGATAATATTGAAAAGGGCATTTAGTTTGCTATTTACAGTTCTTATATGCTGTAGTTTATTGTTTATGTGTAAAAGTGAAGTTAAAGCAACTTTTGTAGGTGTGATTGAAGAGGTGATAAATGATCGGGGAGCTTTTGTTTATGTAACTGAAGCTGAAAATGATGAGGTCTACGGAATTATTTATGTAAATCTAGCGGAGAATCCTGCCGAAACATTTAAGGTTGGTGATAAGGTAAAAATCGGTTATGATGGAACAGTCGAATATACAGCACCATTGGTAATTACTACACTTACTGTTGAATTAGTTGAGTAATATAATTGTAGCATCAGGGAAATACGGATTTATAATTATAAATAACAAAAAATGGACTACTCTGTAATGAGTAATCCATTTTTTTGTTATTAGCTCTCATTAACATTTGCAGACCGTAGCTTTAAAATTAATAGCGTAGTTACTTTTTTTCATAATCGAACATTACATTATCTTTTTTGTATAATCAAATAGAAGATCATTGAGTTGCATAGGCAGTTCTTTTTTTTTTATTGAACTCCCATGAAAGAACTTAATCATCTTTCATTTTCTGTGGTGTAGTGCTGTTTTTTGCGCTACATGGATGGCTAACGGGGCAGTTAAGTTGAAGAGTGTTGTTTAACTTATTGTTCAACAATCGGGCCAGATTGTTGAGGATGGCTTTTACCATTAGTGGGGAATCCTATCATAAGCAAAAAAATATAGTATTCCATAATTATTTTAAAAATAATAATCTATATTAAATATAAGAGGGGCCGGACAAAACAATTTAGCAACAGTAAAAAACGAACAATGGCAAGACACTCATATGGTGTTTTGCCATTGTTCGAGTTTTCTAAATATAGTGCTTAATTTATTTGAAAGTGATTCGGCTTTCGCAAAGAGCTCATTAGTTAAATCGCAGCCTCTTTGTGTTGCCAGTTATGGCAGGAATTTTGTACAAAACCTAAGTCTATTTAGATACGAAATTAATATGTCTTCTTGGGATTGAAATGACCAATGCCTTTTAATTCATAGTCAAAAAATTTAAGAATTAATTCATTTTCTAATTCAATACAGTAATATGGATTGATGTTGGGTTTTCCACCTTGCAGCTTATTTGCAAGTATAGGTGAGAAAAGCTGTAAATCGGTCAAGCTTAAATGTTTTGCCCCTTTAAAATGGGTAGTATATGCTCCTTCCAACTGTTTATTGTTGAGTTTGTTCGCTACATAAACAGGAACACTATCCAATTGTCTCCAAACATCGTCCGAATAAATGTTAAAAAGTGGGGTTGTGTAGGTTTTGCTGCTTGCTATAAAATTATCATCTGCTTTGTTATAAACAAGTTCACTAAAGAAAGGGGCATCGATATTTACTACTGCACTTACATCATCGCGCGTTCTGCCTAGCCACACACTTGCAGCACCTCCCATTGAGTGCCCAAACACACCAATTTTCTCTGTATTGATATGTTGAAAAATAGGGTCATTGTCACTTTTGACTTTTGTAAGTATTGTATCAATGACAAAATTCATATCGTCTGTTCGCAGTTTCATCCATTTTTGAATGAGATTGTACTCTTCTTCATTCGAATAAACACCCTTATTCTTATTTTCGAATTCCTTTCTAAAATCTGAATTGATCATAGTTACTATTCCATCCTCTGAACGAGTATAGAAGGAATGATAAGGGTGATCGATGGAAACGACTACATAGCCGTGGCTTGCAAGTTCCGTATAAGTAGAGCTATTGCTATCCTTAATGCCATATGCTCCATGTGAGAACACCAATAGTGGATATGTGCCATTTCCATTTTTAGGATACCAAAACCCTGCGTTCACAAATCTGTATTGCTCTTTATCCGTAAATTCTTCCATACGGTTTTTATCCGTATATGTGTAAGTAGCGGTAGCAACTTTATATTCACCAGTTACTTTTGGTGATTTATACTGCGGAAAAACAATTGCAGGTGCAAGGACGAATACTGTTACAACTATCATTACAATGGATTTCCACACAATTTTAGAAGTTTTATATTTTTTGTTTTCTTTGTTACGGATAAGAGAAACTGTCGCTTTTAACGCTAATAGGAGAAGCAGTGTACCAAGCATTACCCATTGTAAACCCCACACAATCACAGAGGAGAGTGTGAGTATGACAAATGTAATAAATGTAGAAATCCTAATATAATTCTTTATTTTTCTATGATTTTGCTTTGTGACGATACAGTAAACTGCAGATGCAATTTCGAAAATCAAAATGATAAATAATAATAATATCCCCATTTTTGTTACTCCTTTTCCAATGAATTTTTCTAAATTCATCATAATAAGCAGCTGAAAAGAAGTATATAGACAAACAGTAAGTTGCTTCTACAGGCAAATAAGATGCAAAAAAACGATAAACTATAAAGTTTACCGCGAAATAATCTGTTGCAGAAAAAAACTGCAGTATGATTTTCTTGACTACTAAATAACGTTTTTCTTAAATGTTTTTAGTTTTTCGTTAATTTTTTTGGCTTCTTTTATATCATTTTTCCATGACAACAGACGAATTATCATATAGATAACAGCAATTTGCAGTGCCATAGTAAGTACATCTAATCCGTTTTTCAGAATACCCAATATGACACCAAGGGTAATCAATAGGATCTCCAAGGTGAAAAAATGAATAACAGTTTTTATCCGCATTTTCTTTTCACTTATTTCATTAGGAGAATATAAAATAAATCCCGTGAGTGCACTCAAAAATGAAAATGCAATAATGATATAAATTGACTTTAAATCAAAGGCCATATCGGGATAATAAATTTGTCTTAAAATAGTAATAATAATTATTATAGATGCGAAGATCATCAAGAAATCCCTAATAATGTCTTGTACAAATTCAAAAAGTTTCATATATGTATCCCACCTTTTACAATCCCAGCATTATTTTTAGGACAGGCACATACTGCCTTGATATAACTGCACGTTCTCCATTATCAAGCACTGCCTCGAATCGACCACTAAAGGAAGGATGAACGGAAGAAATTTTAGCTATGTTTAGAATAGTTGATTTGGTGGCACGAAAACATCCCTTTTCTTTGCATATTTCCTCTAACTCATAAAGCTTATGTTTTACCTCAAAAACATTATCCTCGCAGTAAAGAAAAACTTTTCCGTCAACTGCCTCAAAATAATAGATATCTCTAAGATTAATACGATGAACTCTCTCATTTTGATATCCGAGTATTATGAGAGTTTCAGTTTTTAGTTTACTTACGATTTCATGTATTTCTTCGTCTACCTCATGACACTTTATGATGATTTCTTCTTCCAGTTCTCTACTTATTTCTTCTATTGAAATTTTCAAATTATCACCCTCGGAAATTTAAACTATTTTCAGGTTAGAAGTCCGTGAATTTACTAATATCATAAAGATTGGGAAATAACAACCTTCAAACCATTATAACACAATCAATTATAATTCTTATTTTCATTTTAATAAAACCTCATTTTGATATGTAATGGTAAACCGTATAAAAAATTAAATATAATAATCAGATTATGGAAATACCCTCATATTCAACAAAAGTTCTTTATTTAAATATTCGATTTACGAAATATCAAACATAAATCCAAAGTAGATTCTACACAGTTTGTAGATTAACTCTTTTTTTATGCTTTAACGGCAACTATCATTTAGAAAATAGCCTTTTTTTATTTACTCTACAAGTCCATTTACATTATAGAAAACATACATTGTAGAAAATACAAGCTCAAATGTAGAAAAATTAGTAGTAATGGTGATTGTTTTTTTGTTTGTAGGTGGGTAGTGGAGGCAATTTGACTAGCATATAGGCGTCTGCGTAGACTGTTAATCCTTTTATAGCATAACCTATATCGAAATCGAAAGGAGGAAAAGATATGCGATACGATTACGGACATGATAATTATGGAGGACAACATGGTGGGAGACATCCATATTACCCGGTTTCTCCAACTCATTATTATCCGACTCATCATTATCCAATGCATCATTACTACCCAATGCATTATTACCCAACACATACAACATATCCATCACATCATCACCACCCGCACCATCACCACCACCACTATCCGAACCCACGCTATTACTAATATGAATATAAAAAATAAACAACAATAAAGAATCTGTCGTTCATTTCCTTTAAAAAATTATTTTAGGTAGAAACAGATGGAATGTTTTAAGTGTAAAAAAGGTGACTAATTAAATTTACAGTATCCTGAAGTGAGACTATTGTTCATTAAGGTTTATATTTAGAAAGGGTCAGCGGAGGAAAGTGATCCTTAACTTATCATTTTTGGAGGCAAGAAAAACTTAGTTTTCCCTAAATGAGCATCAAGGCGAGGTATTGAGTGTAATTTAATAATAGCCTGAAGCTAGTGCCCGCGATACGTAAGGATAAAAAACGATAAATGTAAAGAATAAATTATTGTTGGCACTAGTGAAAATTTTGACTTACGTTGTGACTGGGTATTTATTGATTGAGGCCGGATCGTTTGGCAAATTTATACTCTAAAGTGCGGAGCTTTATCTCATCTTAAAAAGGTCACTCTGTGGAAGTGACCTTGAATGGATAGTGTCAATTTTACCCTGTTTATTAGTAACTTATGAAAGTAGCGCCTACAATAATTAAAAGAATGAACAGAACAACAATTAGAACAAAAGTTGAACCGTTATTGCCACCTCCATAGCTATAACCTCCGTAGCAACAATTGTTGTAATTGCCATAGTTTCCGAAGCATCCCATAAAGAATTCCTCCTTTCTACAACTATAATATGTACCTTTATAGAAAATAGTGGAGGTATTTATCCAACAAAAAGTCCTTTAGAATTAGAAACTCGAAAAAATTTAACAATAAAAAGGGCCACTATATGGAAGTGACCCTCAGTAACAATTCAAGGCGGTGTGTAAGCTAAATAATAGCTTAATTTATATTATGATGTGATAACTACTATTGTAGAGTTGATTGCCTTAGTAATGAATAAAAAATATAAAAAAGTGACTTAAAATATTGAGGACCAAGATAGCTTAATGCAATCTTGGTTATTTTGCGTTATGAATTACAAATTAAACCAACTTTAATCGTGGTTCTAAATTAAAAGTATAAAAATTTTACCTTGGTACATCATAAAAAAGTATTATGGATGTTTTGTTTCAAGTAACAGTAATCAGAATCAAAATAAAGTATTTAGAGAGGTAAAAAAATGGACATTATCCTTGCATTATTACCAGCTCTCTTTTGGGGAAGTATTGTATTATTTAATGTCAAGCTCGGTGGTGGACCATATAGTCAAGTACTTGGGACTACATTTGGTGCACTTATTTTCTCAATAGGTATTTATTTTTTTGTAAAGCCTGAGTTATCACCATTAGTGTTTGGAGTCGGAATTGTATCAGGTCTCTTTTGGGCCTTAGGACAAGTAAACCAATTGAAAAGTATTGATTTAATGGGTGTTTCCAAAACAATGCCCATTTCTACAGGGCTACAATTAGTATCGACGACTTTATTTGGAGTTATTGTATTCCATGAATGGTCGACAACAATGTCGGTTATATTAGGTGTTCTTGCACTTATAAGTATTATTATTGGTATCGTTCTCACATCGCTTCCAAATCCAGAAGAGAAAAAAGAAGAACACGGAAGCAATTTGAAAAAAGGTATTTTAATTTTACTTGTTTCAACTTTTGGATATTTAGTATATGTAGTGGTAATACGCTTATTTAATGTAAGTGGATGGTCTGCCTTGTTGCCTCAAGCAATCGGGATGGTAATAGGTGGAGTTTTATTAACATTTAAGCATAAACCATTTAACAAGTATGCGTTTCGAAATATTATCCCAGGTTTAATATGGGCAGCCGGAAATATGTTTTTATTTATATCTCAGCCACGTGTAGGGGTCGCAACAAGTTTCTCTCTTTCCCAAATGGGGATAGTCATCGCTACTCTAGGCGGAATTTTTATTTTAGGTGAGAAGAAAACAAAGAAGCAACTCATAGCAATTATCATCGGAATCGTGTTTATAGTTGCTGCTGGAATTATGTTAGGAATAGCAAAAAGATAAAAAGGAGGGACTTGTATGTATCCAGATTTAGAAGGAAAAGTTGTTGTGATTACAGGTGCTGCAACGGGATTAGGTAAAGCGATGGGTATTCGCTTCGCAGCAGAAAAAGCGAAAGTAGTTATTAATTACCGTTCAAATGAAGCGGATGTAAATGCTGTCGTTGAAGAAGTTAAAAAAGCCGGTGGGGAGGCCATTGCTGTAAAGGGCGATGTTACAGTTGAAGCGGATGTCATTAATCTCGTTCAAACAGCTGTAAAAGAGTTTGGAACTCTCGATGTCATGATTAATAATGCAGGAATAGAAAATCCAGTAGCTTCTCATGAAATGCCGTTAAGTGATTGGAATAGAGTCATCAATACAAATTTAACGGGTGCGTTTTTAGGAAGTCGAGAAGCGATTAAATACTTCGTAGAGAACGACATTAAAGGTACTGTAATCAATATGTCCAGTGTTCATGAAAAAATTCCTTGGCCTTTGTTCGTGCATTATGCCGCTAGTAAAGGGGGCATTAAATTAATGACCGAAACTTTAGCGTTAGAATATGCTCCAAAAGGAATTCGTGTCAATAACATCGGACCTGGAGCGATCAATACACCTATAAATGCAGAAAAATTTGCAGATCCAGCAAAACGTGCAGATGTAGAAAGCATGGTTCCGATGGGGTATATCGGAAAACCAGAGGAAATTGCTGCAGTCGCAGTATGGCTTGCTTCATCGCAGGCTAGTTATGTAACAGGGATTACCCTATTTGCAGATGGTGGAATGACTTTATATCCTGAATTCCAAGCTGGTCGCGGATAAGAAATAGTGATAGCTAATGACTAGGACTCATTTTATAATAATGGGTACCTGGTCTTTTTTTGTTTATTATTAACTTTAATGGGAGGTGCAGAAATGAATAATTCTTGGAATAAATTTATATATAAGATTGGTTCTCCGATTTACGATAAGTTCTTTAATTCTGGAATTTTTTTGATTGCTCGAAAACAAATATTTCAATCTATACCATTCAATAATCAACAAAGGATCCTGTTTGTAGGTGTTGGTACGGGAGCTGATTTAGAGTTAATAAATCACAATGACCTACATATAACGGCTATCGATTATTCACCTGATATGCTCGAAAAAGCAAGAAAGAAGTTTGAACATTCAACAATAACATTTTTAGAAATGGATGCTCAAAAGATGGAATTTGAAAATGAATCATTTGATTTTATCGTAGCTAGTTTAATCCTTTCGGTAGTTCCTGATGCAACTAAATGTTTTCAAGAGATGACAAGGGTTTTAAAGCCGGAAGGGAGGATAATAGTTTTTGATAAATTTGTCCCTAAAAACAAAAAACTGTCCTTATCTAAATCGTTGCTAAGACCCATTATTAGCTTATTAGGAACTGATATTGGGAGGAGCTTTGAAGAAATATTACCTGAAAATATAGTAGTTGAAGAAGATACACCTATAATGCTAAATGGAATGTATAGGAAAATAATAATTAGAAAGATAAATTGAAGATACTTTGAGGGACAAGTCTTTGATAAAATGTTCCTTTTTTTCTTTATCAAAAAACCTAAACCCTATGAATCATTCATCATATGTTAGTATTATTATCAATTGATTGAAATGAGGTAATGCGGTGATGAATTCTTCGTGCCATTGTGATTGTCACAATAATATACTTCGCTTAAATAAAGTATCTTCATGCCCTATTAGTCAAATTAGTTCAGTTCAACCTTCAGTTCCTAGCAATTTTACGACAGGTGCCATATGGAGAAATCCAGCTACAGAAACTATCGTTGTCACTCTTTTAAATAAATCAGATGTATCTCAAACAGTGACGGTATCGGTAATAGATTGGCAAAATTGTGCCCAAGAAGAGATGCCAAAAGAGGCCTTCTTATGTGGAGAATCTCAACCTTCGCTTTTTAATGGAACACCTAGTCCCCTTACTTTTACTATTCCAGCTAAAAAACTTCTTGTCGTTCATGCAACTCCGCAAAATGCCTGGCAACCCACTGATCCATGTTATGAGGTACTTGTTAAAAGCCCAGGTGATCCAGTCCTTCCAGGTGATCCAGTCGTTCCAAATAACCCTATTATCTTGAATACTTGGGGAATTAATGATATTGGGGTGCCTCAAGAAGGAAATACAGTGTTACATCAACAATTTCATCGAACTATTTTTTTATGAAAATAGGGAAGTGAACAACTTTATATTGAGCAACATAAACATGACCAGGTATTTATTAATCCTGGTCTTATTATTTTGAAAACTGATATGAAAAAGTTCTTTAAAAAGATGTTGTAAGAATTGGAATATCATACTATGTATTCTAACTTCTCTGTATAATAAGAGTAAGAATATTTCAATGTTCGTATACTCTGAAAATAAGGAGGATGTAATGATGACAATCGAGGTTTTTATCGCAACAGAGCGAGATTATTTTGCTGTGAATGAAATTGTAAAAGAAGGGCATGAAGAGCATGTAATGGAAGAACCAACGATTTTTAAAAGCGTGGAGTCTGTAATGCCCGAATCCTATTATAAAGAATTAATTGATAACGAAGAGAGTGACATTCTAATTGCGAAGGAAGATGAAATTGTAGTAGGTTTCGCAGTTATAAGTGTTGAAGCTTCTCCACCTTTTGAGTCGCTTGTTCAAAGGAAATATGCTTACATACACGATTTTGGTGTAAAAACGAACTTACAAAGAAAAGGAATAGGGAAAATATTATTTAATGCTTGTATATCTTGGGCTAAAGAAATGAAAGTTGACTCAGTCGAGTTAAATGTTTGGGAATTTAATATGAAAGCAATTGAATTTTATAAACAATTTAATATGAAAAGCGTAAGTAGAAAAATGAAATTAGATATTTAACTACTTTCAGATACTTATCTATTATCCTTCGAGCATCTTCAGATAAGGTATTTCCTTGCCATCAACAATTGCAATCTCGATTAGTGTATCGGTTTCATAGATTATAGTTCCAACGGGTAGTTTGTTAGATGTTCCGTTCTCAAAACCCTTAGCTTTATTGGTTTGTTTTGTTATTACAGCAATTTTCTCACCTATTGTGTAATCTAATTCTTTTACCCAATCTATGTTTTCAACATTAGAATATACAATGTCGTCCAGAACAAAGATGTCTGCTTTACCATCTTTAAGAAAATCCTTTGGCGTAGGATTGCCATTAGTTACACATCCTGATAAAACTAAAAGTGAGAGGCAAAGAAATAAGAGAAATTTTTCTTTCAAGCAAAATGATTTTTTCACTGTATTCCCCCTGATAATCAATTGTTCAATAAACTACTTACAATTTCTTACACTTATTTTATCAGAAAGTTTAATCATTAAAAGGATGTAATGAAAATTAATATATTGACTATAGACTTCCCGAAATTATATGGAAAAATTAAAAAAGGACTTCCGTATGAGAAATTTTCATACACGTAAGCCCTGGAGTGAAGCCAATTATAGCGTCAATAAGTTCATTCTTTAATATAACTTTTGGAATATTATGCAATACTACACACCGCTCCATACTAAAGTTCTCAATAAATAAAATAGTCCAAGGCCGGCAATTATCAAAAGAACAAATAATACAATTGCAAAGGCAAGACTCGTGCCCGATCCATAACTTGAATAACTCAAACAGTTTCCCTCCTTTATAAAATTTCTAGCAGTATTAGTTGTAGAAAGAAAAGGTTTTTATTTTATAAAAAGCAGCTGGAGCTTTACCCCATACCCTTATTGTTCTTTCGCTTTTTATATACACCTGAGCGCAATACGAAGAAGGGGAAAGGTGCTCAATTGTTATTACAAAGCATGGTTCACAAAATTTATCGTTTATTTACAAATGGTTAAAGCTACTAAAGGGATTTTCAAACTATACTTATGATCAAATCCTTTTTAACTTTATACTATGTAGTATAGAGCAAAGAAGTTAGGGCTAATTACCTCATTTGTTGGAATCATAGGCTATTTGGTAATGGGAAAACGCAGCATGAAGTAGCCACACACACATGCTATCACTCATGAACCAGCAATTACTTTAATGAAACAAATGGGGCACTTGATTTCAAAAATGCCAAGTGTATTATGCGCCAGTCAATCTGGACAATATTTTGCCATCGAATTTCTTGAATACATCTATTATTTTAAAAATTTCTAAAATAATAATGCAACTCTCACTCTTTTTATATAGAATCTAACCTATAACTTATATGGAAGTGGAGTGAAGAAGATGATTCCTATTTTAGAGACTGATCGATTAGTGTTAAGAGAACTTACTGAACATGACGCCCAAGATGTTTTAAATTGCTTTTCTAATGCTGATGTGTTGCGCCATTATGGTCAGAATCCATTAACAAGTATAGAGCAGGTTAAACAAATAATTAAAAATTTTTCAAAGAATTATGATGAAAAACGTGGTATTAAATGGGGAATTGCACTAAAAGGGCAAGAAGGTATTATTGGAACGATTGGTTTTCAAGAGTGGTCCACAGAGCATAAAAGAGCTGACATTAGCTATGCACTTTTTCCTGAGAGCTGGGGCAAAGGCTATGCCAAGGAGGCCGTTAACAGAGTGATATCATTTGGCTTTCAAGAGATGGAATTAATGCGTATTGGAGCTATTGTTTTTACTGAAAATGAAGCTTCAAACAAGCTATTAACAAAATTGGGCTTTGAAAAAGAAGGGATATTAAAAAATTATATGCACCAAAATGGTGTTCCGTTTGACACTAATATTTTTTCTTTAATAAAGAAAAAAACATCATGAGTGGCCAAAACCAAGACTGTTTAATTGCTGTCTTGGTTTTTATCGCTAAAACGATGATATAAAAGAGAAAGTGGATGAAAATATGAAGAATATAAAAAAGTATGGATTTGTAATATTTACATTTATCCTAAGCGCAATTGGATTTTTAATATTAATAAATGGTGTTGAAAATGGTGTGGATTCAGCAAATGAGTACTTAAGTACATCAATGGGTGGAAGTATGGATACAGATAGTTTTCTACTAATAATGAAAGGGTACATTTTATCGAATGTCATATTTGGTGGAATTCTGCTATTGGTTGGACTTTCATTTTTTTGTATGTCTATATATAAACTTTTAAAGGAAATGGATTTAGGGGACTAGTGAAAAGGATTTGAGTTTCTCTATATTTCAGATTGAGCAAGATCAAAGGCAACAGTATTTTTTGAATTAGTTGTATGGCTGGAATTCGATGGATTTTGCTTGATACATTTTGTCACGATATTCATAAACAATAACTATTTCACCGACAAAACTGGCAGGAGATATTTGTCCACTTACCCTTACAATAAGTTGATTGTCTTGTACTTCATAATGAATAGAACCTCCAAAGGCGATATTATTAAATAAGTTTTCAGGTTGTATTTCTAAAGGGGATATATCAATTTTATACACTTTGTCAGTCAATCTAATTTCAGCTGAATTAGTCGTTAAACTAGTTTTTACACTTTTGTAAATAATGGCAATGGGATTATCAACAAGAACGTCAATTAATCCATTAGTATGTCTATATACATGGACCTCTTCATCTAACACACCAGTACCATACCCCTTTGTTAAGATAATGATTAACTCTTTCTCCCCATCTTTATTGATGTCTTCGTAATATATTTGCGGGGCATATGCTGGGTTAGTAACGTTCATCCAATAAGGTCTAAAGTAAGATTCCCCTTTGAAGTCCAGTTTGAAATCTCGGAATAGGCTTCCTATTTTCTTTGCATACAAAGTTATTTTTTCATTGCTTAATTTTGAAACTATTTCATATTCTTCATTTTTTGCTTCTGCAACGCTAATAAAAACAACAAGAAAAAGTGTGAGAAGTAAAATAATGTGATTTTTCATATGCAACAACACCTCAATTTAGTGTTCCTTAATTAAGCCACACTATTCTTGGCTGTGAGATCTACGAATAAATACATAAAGTAGACATTCTTCTGCGCATTTTTTATTATCGAAATCATTGTACATAGAAAAAAGCAACGCTGACATTAATCTGCTAAAACTATATTAGTTATAGCAATAAAGATAAAAAACCTCACTGATATAAGTGACCCCGAATGAGGAAGAATTCGTATATAATAATTAACAAATATTAAAAGTATTCTAGTAGAGGTAGGAATAAAAATGGAAAAAGAGAAATTACCTAAAGTTGGCGTAGGAGCAGTTATCCTAGATAAGTCCAACAAGATTTTACTCGTTTTACGTAAAAAAGCACCTGAAGCTGGCTGTTGGAGCTTACCTGGTGGCAAGGTAGACTATATGGAAACAATAGAAAACGCAATTATACGAGAAATTAAGGAAGAGCTAGGTGTGGATATCGAAATAACTAAATTAGTATGTGTGACCAATCATATTATTCATTCAGAAGATATTCATTATGTTGCACCTACTTTCGCTGCTCATATTACGAATGGGGAAGTACAAAATAGAGAGCCGCATGCTTTAGAGGAAGTTAAGTGGTTCTCAATAGATGAAATACCAGAAAACATTACAATGACAACAGATTATGCTTTGAAACAGCTAAAGCTAGTGTAAAGGAAGTATCGATACAATAATCAACCGGAGTAGGCAAAATATTCTTTTCCCGTAATCTCTTTGGTTATTTTTCGAATGATTCCGTGAAATGATAAGCTTATATCTGATATCTTAGCAAAGTGAACGGTTCTTTCATCTAACATCACAAGAATCCCTTTAGCACATATGCAATTATGATATTGACTAATTAAAATCGGAATCTCCATGAATATCTGTATTAATAATAAAAGACTTTTATATTAATACAATGTAAAATTTGGATTTTAGTGAAAAAATTAGATTTAAAAGTAACGGTAACTCTGTTAGGATAATATATCGTAGGAGGTGTGTTTTGCCTAAGGAACTTGTGTTATAACAGAAAAACACAAACTACCTTTTGACAATTATTATTAATGCAAAAGAAAAAAATTGCTCTCATCATTAGCTTGTTTATTATATTACTAACAAGCTCACGAATTTTATGGCTGCATGTTTTTAATAATACAGATCAACCACATGCTGAAAAAGGTCAATTGGATTTAAGAAATTGGGATATAAATGCCGGTCATGCTGTTACACTTGATGGAGAGTGGGAATTTTATCCTTATAAATGGTTGATTAGTGAAGAACAGCATTTAGAATCCTCGAAGAATGCTAAATACATACAGGTTCCTAAAGGGTGGAGTTCATCTTTACAAGAGGGGGAGATAACACCTTATGGCTACGGTACTTATCGCTTAAAAATACTCGTTAATCCAGAAGACAATATAACTTACAGTATTCGAGTTCCGAGTGTTCGGAGTTCCTCAGAAATATATGTAAATGGTAGGCGGTTGGCAAAATCAGGACAAATAGGGGAATATGCAGAAAAAACAGTTGCCAAGAATGTTCCGCATACTGTTTATTTTGAAGCGAACGGTCACAAAGAAATCGACATTATTGTTCAGGCTTCAAACTTTAAGGACCCTCGTAACGGTGGAATTGTTCGCTCCATTAAATTTGGAAAAGAAGATATATTAGCTCGTGAAACTCAATTGTCGATAAATATGCAACAACTAGTAGCAGTTGTTTTTTTACTACATGCTATCTATTCCATTATTTTATTTTTTGTTGGAAACATGGAAGAAAGAAGGTTACTTTACTTTTCACTGTTATCGATTAGCAGTATGATTGATTTCCTGTTAGGAAGCGAAGACAAAATATTATCTTATTGGTTTCCGATTAGTTACGACTGGGCCTTTAAAATAGTTCATCTTTCTATGGTTGGCGTTGGCTTTTCAATGCTTCAATGCATAAAACATTTGTTACCTCAACATGTGAGAAAATATATTCGTTTGTTTAGTATTTTCTGTGGTATCACATCATTGTTGACAATCGTGTTGTCTACTCGCTATATAGTAATCAATCAAGGCATTTACATTATGATTTTAGGAATACCGATAGTAATAACGATTCTAACAGTAATCCGAGAATCTATTAAAGAGATTAAAAGTAATATTTTTTTACTTTTTGCCATTTTAGCATTTGGTAATAATCTTATTTGGGATGGTCTACTTCTTATTTTTGGAATAAAAGTAATCATGTATCCATTTGATCTTGTCATAACGGTGGCTTGTTTGGCTATTTTATGGTTTAAAGGTTATGCTAAAGTCCATTCAGAAACGAAAGAACTTGCTATTAAGCTCCAAAAGACTGATAAGTTAAAGGATGAATTCCTTGCTAATACGTCTCATGAACTACGAAACCCACTTCATGGGATCCTTAACATTTCAAAAGCCGTTTTGGAAAGAGAAAATCATGTGCTCAGTGATAAAAGTGTCAAGGATATAGAAACAGTGCTGTCAGTAGGACGACGTATGACACTAATGTTGAATGATTTACTAGATGTTATGAGCTTAAAAGAAAATAACTCCAAACTAAAACTTCAAACTTTTTCGATTCATTCAATTGTATCGGGTGTATTAGATATGCTCTATGTTATGAGCGAAGGAAAGCAGATTCAGTTAGTTAATCAAATACCTGAAAATTTTCCAAAAGTAGTTGCTGATGAAAATAGGGTTATTCAAATTGTTTTCAACTTACTTCATAATGCAGTGAAATACACGAACGAAGGTGAAGTGAAAATTTCAGGTCATGTGAAAAACGGTATGGCAGAAATTGTAATTTCAGATACTGGTATTGGTATTGATGAGGAAACCATTCAACGTATATTTGAACCGTATGAGCAGGGTACCCTTAGTAAGGCAATGATTGAAGGCGGATTTGGGCTAGGACTAAATATTAGTAAACGTTTAGTTGAACTACATGGGGGAACATTACAGGCAAATTCAGCTGTAGGAAAAGGGTCAGAATTTACTTTTACCTTACCCATATCTGACTCAACTGATGAGCAAGTTGCTACAGAAAATGTGGCGCTGCTATCGAGTATGAAGGAAGATTTAAGAGTAGTACCTTCTATAAACCCATTCGATTCTCAGGCAGAGAACGGTTCAATCATTGAAGCAAATCGCCCTAAAGTTTTGGTCGTCGATGATGATCCAGTTAACTTAAGAGTGATCGAAACAATACTTTCAATAGAGAAATACGACTTAGTAACTGTCACAAGTGGAAGTAAAGCCCTCGAAAAATTAATGTCTCAAGAATGGGATTTGGTTATTTCAGATGTGATGATGCCGAATATGTCTGGGTATGAATTAGTTCGTACAATTCGTCAGCAATTTACTATAACAGAACTACCTGTGTTACTTCTTACGGCGAGAAGCCAATCTCAAGACATTAAAAATGGATTTTTATCTGGTGCTAATGATTACGTCACTAAGCCTGTAGACGCTTTAGAGTTAAGATCAAGGGTGAAGGCTCTAACTGACGTTAAACAATCTGCACAAGAAAGACTTAGAATGGAGGCAGCTTGGCTTCAGGCACAAATACAGCCTCATTTTTTATTTAACACATTAAATGCCATTATTACGTTAAGTGACATTGATTTCGAGCGAACTAGTAAGTTACTTGAAGCACTAAGTGATTTTTTAAGGGAGTCATTTAAGTTCCAAAATATTGATGAACTTGTTCCAATTGAGGATGAGCTAAATCTCGTTCGATCCTATCTATATATTCATAAGGAACGTTTTGGGGAGCGGATAAATGTAACGTGGGATTTGGAAGTCTCTACTAACGTCTTGATTCCAACACTAATCATCCAACCATTGATTGAAAATGCTTTGAAACATGGTATTTTGCCCCGTGAAAATGGAGGGCATATTCATATTCGCATTGTAGATTACGACACTTACATTGAAATAACTGTGTCGGATGATGGTATTGGTATGGATAATGCGACGATGGAACGTTTACTTGTAAGAAGATCGGAGACATCAACTGGAATTGGGTTACTTAATACAGATCTTCGTTTAAAACAACATTACGGTAAGGGACTTCAAATAAAAAGTGACCTAAACCAAGGGACAGCAATATCATTTGTTGTTCTTAAAAAGAAAGAAATATCAAAGAAATTTAAGCCTGAATGAAGGTAAAATAAGGACATTCAATATGAGCTGCACCTCTTAAAATGGAGGTGCAGTTTTTAAGTTCTTTCAGCATTTTTTTGTGGGGAAAGCGAAGCGTCAGCTACATATGTTTGAGCAATGATAGTTACAGATGTCTCACACCTATATATGTGTAGAGATAAAAGTGCATTTAAGCTACTTTTCAGCGGATGTCACGGGATTTTCGATAGTGGAATACGAAGATCTATCTGCTTTCCGTACGTAAATAGCATAAGATACGAATATGACTGATCATAATTCACATGATAAGATTGATTGTTATAGTCAGGTTCTTATATAATTCGCAAGTTGTTGGAATATGAAAAAATACACAAGAAAGAACAGATAACTTTAATTAGTTATCTGTCCTCTTCAACTAATTTGTAAACGGATCTTCTGCTTCATATAGAAAACTTTTCTCAAGATTTTCTTTTGTTTCAGCATTGACTGTTTTTTCTTTTGCTTCTGCTTGTTCACTTGCTGGAGCTTCGTCATGAGAAGAACAAGCAGTTAGTAAGAATGCTGCCATTGCTCCGATATACAAGAATTTTTTCATTGCTATAACCTCCGTTATTGTTTAGTTACGTTTTAGATTGTGCAATTACACTTAGAATATAACGGAAAAGACAATGATAAATTATGTAACAAAAAATGGGAAACAGAGGTTGCTCTCATAAAGAATCACAGTAAAATGGTTCGAGACATGTTGGAGAAGTTCTAGCAAAGGAAAACGAGTGGAGAGAAAGCGAGTACTTTACTTCTGAAAACTTAAGCCTGATCGGTGAACCACAATTATTTGGATTTACGCATACTAAAGTAGGAAAATTATTTGCTAGTAAACCAGGAAAATAAGGTTGGCACTTTTGGGGAGAAAGCGTCAAAACAGGAGATTTTCTTAGTGTAAAGGGTACTCACCAATTAACACATAAAGAATTTGAGTTGGTTACAGATGCTAAGTTACTTGGACCTAATAGTGGGGCAGATAACCATGCTCCAACAAATATGACTTTCCCAACAAGTGGCATGTGGAAGCTTGATGCATATATTGATGGGAAATTAATTGGTAGTGTTTATGTGAAAGTGGAGAATTAAATACCAGGCTTACTTCGGTGCGAGCCTGGTATCTCATTATTTACTTATGACAATAGACAATTTATAGTTTGCGTGCTTATTTAAATCAATTAAAAATTGATCTAATACTTCATTTGACGGAAATTTGCATTCAAGAAGATAGCAGCTATCTCCACTGATTTTAAAGTTATTAACAATAAATTGCTGCTGTGTTTTTAAAAACGACAGATAAGGTTCATGGTGCGGACTTTTAGTATAAATATTAATAAATGCATGGACATTGCTACCTAATTTTATAGGATTCACATTAATAGTATAGCTCTCGATGACCCCATTATCTTCAAGTCTTGCCACCCTCGCTGACGCCGCTTGCCCAGTCAAATGAACCTTCTCACCTAATTCCTTCATTGTAATACGGCTGTTCTTAGAAAGTTCATCTAGTATACGCAAATCCGTACTATCTAACATGTAGTAACTCCTTTCATTATTCAAGTCAAATCGATAAAAGACTTGATTTTATCTATGTAATTACTATTTGGACATAGTATAAACTAAATGTAATTTAAATAAAAGGAGTTATAAATATGAAAATCCAACAAATTCGCAATGCCACTTTAGTTATAGAATATGCAGGGAAAAGGTTTTTGATTGACCCAGTTTTAGCAAATAAAGGTGCATATCCTCCTGTGCAAAATTCGGTGAGACAGGATCAGAATAACCCATTAGTTGATTTACCAACATCTATTGACAAGCTCATTAATGTCGATGCAGTAATCGTAACTCATTTACATTTAGATCATTTTGATCCAGTCGCTAAAGATGTACTACCGAAAGATCTTAAAATGTTTGTGCAAAATGAAGAGGATGCCAATGAAGTTAAAAAAGCTGGCTTTTTCAATGTCGAAGTTTTACAAGAAAATACTGTAATTGAAGGTATTCAATTAATCAAAACAAAAGGTCAACACGGCAGGGGAGAAGTTTTAAAATTTATTGGTCAAGTATGTGGAGTTGTCTTTAACCATCCAAACGAGAAAAAATTATATATCGCTGGAGATACTGTATGGTATGACGGAGTTCAAGAAGTACTCGGAAAAAATCATCCAGAAATTATTGTCGTTAATGGGGGAGACAATCAATTTTTGGAGGGAGGCTCTCTCATAATGGGTAAAGATGATATTTATGAAGTTCACAAAGCTGCTCCAAACTCAAAAATTATCGTTAGTCATATGGAAGCGGTTAACCATTGGACATTATCAAGAGCGGATTTAAAAAGCTTTATACATGATAAAGAAATTGCTGCAAATGTATTCGTACCGGAAGATGGTGAGGAGTACACATTTTAAATAAAGTGTTAAAAACATTAGTCAAATCCTGTGAAATTATTGCAGGAGGGATCTAATGAAGCATTCAGTTTATACTAGTGAAAAGGTAGATTGGAAATTTTGAATCATAATGAGCAGTATTTAAATTCTTATGATTTTGAAGTTGAAAGAGCTTTTTGGATACATCATCAGAAAAACACAATTTAAAAAAATTAATAAAGTTATCATGTTTTTTAAAATAATTATTATTGAATATGATGTTAAAAAATAGAAAATGAGTAGTGTGTATAATTGACAAAAAAATTAATTTATGCTATAATTTACAATAATTGATTTGAAGTGTAAAATAGGATTCTCCTGGCCAGGAGAATCCTATTTTTTGTTTTATTTAGGTTAATTAACTAGAGAATCCATTCAAAAAACGAATTATAACACTTGCTTTTTCTAGGAGATGATTGTTTTATGGAAAAATTACCTTGTAAAGGCTGTAGAGGGATGTGTTGTGGGCCTGTTCCAATTACAGAACAAGAGTTAAAGAAAATAAAAAAGAAAATCAAAGCGATGCCTAAAAAGATGAGCTTAGATTTAAAAAATCAACAACGTCTTTATGGAACCTGTATTTTTTATGACGAAATAAATGACCAGTGTGGTATTCATTCGGTACGTCCGTCCGTTTGCCGAGCTTTTGGTTATTATAATAATCTTGTATGTTTCCGAAAACCAAAAGTGGCCGTTGGAGAAAACTATATAGCTAACGAGCTGCCAATTGGTATTTTAAGTATTGATTTTAAGTGGAAAGATTTTATTTAATTGAGTTTAGAGGTTTTACATTTGACCTAATTTATAAGAGCCTGCTTTTTTCAATGCAGGCTCTAATACAGAGTTTTAAAGTTCTAAACGCAAAGTACGGCTCGTTTCTTTAAAACCATGTTTTTCATACAAGGTAAAAGCACCGTTATTTTCTGCTAATACACTTAACTCCAAGTAATCTAATTTACGCTCTTCTGCCCATTTTTTTGACTTTCGTAGCAATAGTGAACCAATTCCTTTATTTTGATATTGACCTCCTACAATTACATCCATTATATAGGCATAATTATACTGAACGATACAAGAATATGGTGGAGTAGACAATTCCTGAATTAGTAAAAATCCAGCAATGTTATTATCTACTTCAGCAACAAAAATGTCTGATTTTTCTTCCAAAATAATGTTTTTAAGAAACGCCACATCTTGTTTTGCAGGCGCGATGTATTTAGGTTGTAATTTTGACATCTCTAAAAACAGTTCTTCATATAATATTTCTATTTGTGGGATATTTTCTTCTGTAGCAATTTTAATATTCATGTGCAACCTCCATTCGAAGTTTATACCATTTATTTTACTATATTATTCTATTTTGTGTATAATATGTAAATAAAATAAAAAACTCACAGTATAAACCGCATAGGAATTCCAATACTAAAGCTGTTTTAAAATATTCAGTATGAGAAAGGAGAATTTCATCAGTGAGATTTTTAACATGGGGAATTATAGGTGCTGCGGCTATTTTTGGTGTAATGAAACGCTTTGGGGTAAACAATGCACAAGAAATGACACCGTCTGATCAGCAGGGCACTACACCAGTACAATTAGTTGCAAACAGTAATCCATTTACCGCAAATACACCAAAACAGTAAATAGTAATAGCCAAAATTCAGCTAATAGACCTTTGACTTGTTTAAGGTCTATTAGCATGTACATAATAACCACATTTATAAAGCTATAAAGCAAATACTCTTTACAAAAGTATCCAGAAAAATGTATAGTGATGATAAATACAATGTTGAAATGAGGGTTTGATTTTTTATGATGAAACTTATTAATTGCTAATGGAAATTCTACAGAATTTTATAGTGCAATATGGCTAATTAAGGTTATTCCTTAGTTCTTTTTAGTTTGCCCATTTGCTCATTATCGATTAGAAGTCATCGTATCTTTTCAAATCAAATATTCAATATTATCAATAAGTCTCAGCAGGTGTCAAAGGCAAAATCCGGTCGCATAGTTTATATCGGCAGAAGCCAAGGCATTAGCAACAATATGTATCTGCGCGAAATTGAAGCGGCTGCTTCAATATTAATTTGTGTGCAACAACAATTACGGAGAGGCGTAATGATTTATATTGAATTTAAATTTGACTATGAGAAGAATTTCTTCTTATAGTCTTTTTTATGTTTTTAAGTAGGTTAGGGAGCGATGTTTTAAATAATCTTGTTTGAAGTAACCAAATAAAGAAATGAGGCGTCATTATGACAAATTGTCAATTAGTATATGATTACAAGGACATTCTAAAATATAGAGAAAGCTTCAATGAATTAGCAAAGTTAGTTTTTAATTTAGATTTTAGAAAATGGTATGAAAAAGGATGCTGGGACGATCAATATATATGTTATTCATATATAGATGGAGATGAAATTATTGCCAATGCTTCAATAAGTAAAATGACTGTATTAGTAAATGGTAAAGAATATAAAGCGATACAAATTGGTACAGTAATGACACATCCAAATTATCGAAATAAAGGCTTAGCACGAAAATTAATGGATCATATCATTGATATATATCAGGACCAATATGAATTCATCTATTTATTTGCGAATGAAACAGTTCTTGATCTTTATCCGAAGTTTGGGTTTAAGAAAGTACAAGAAAGTAGATATTTTTTAAATGCGGATAATTTAAAGAAAAAATCAAATACAACGATCCGTAAATTAGATATTGAAGATATCAAGGATTTATCTTTATTGAAATTGTGCACAACGGAGAGGATTCCAACATCATCAATTTTAGATGTGAAAGAAAATGAAAGTTTACTTATGTTCTATTTTCTTATTGCATTTCCTAATTCAATTTATTTTATCGAAGAAGAAGACGTTATTGTAATATTCGAAAGAGAGGATGAAGATTTGCATCTTTTCGATGTTATTAGTCGCAGTAAAATTGATATTGAAGAGGTTTTAAGTTACATTACATCCTCAGAAATAAAAAGAATTATTTTTCACTTTATCCCTGATTGTAAAGATGCTGAATCTGAAGTAATAGACGTTGAAGACGATGTGTTGTTTATTCGACCGATGATAAACTTCGGAACAGAACGACCTTTATTTCCATTAACATCACATTCATAAGGTTAGATAAAATTAGAGCTAGAAAGGCTAAAGTCCTTTTAAACTATTAGGCTGTTTTTGAATAGATTGTTGCTATTCACTAACGGAGCAGTTAATTGAATAGTGTTATCTAACTTATGTTCCACAATCGTGCCAGGTTGTGGAATAACACTTCTTTATAAAAAAGGTCCGCTAATCACTTCACAAATTCTTTAAAAATAATATTTATAATCATTTCAGTCTAATTACCGATAGCATTTTAAATGATTATCCTTTATGGTTAATAAGTCGTAAAAGACACTATCAGGAATATCCTGCAAATATTGAAATGATAGGTGGAAAACAATGAATTATCAAGTTTTATTATATTACCATTACACGAAGATTGAAGATCCAGCTGCGTTTTCGGAGACGCACTTAGCTATGTGTAAAGAAATCGGTTTAAAAGGTCGTATTTTAGTAGCCAATGAGGGCATTAACGGTACTGTTTCAGGTACGATTGAGCAAACAGAGCAATACATGGCAAACATGCAAGCAGACTCATTATTTGAAGGCATTGTCTTCAAAATTGATCCGGTAAATGACCATGCATTCAAAAAAATGCACGTACGCCCACGACGTGAGTTAGTAAACTTAGGCTTAGAAGAAGACGTAAACCCACATGAATTAACAGGTCGCTACCTGTCACCAGAACAATTCCTTGCTGAAATGCAAGATGAAAATACAGTAGTATTAGATGTGCGTAACACGTATGAATACGATGTCGGCCATTTTCGTGGTGCGATTCGACCAGATGTACTGAACTTCCGTGATACACCGGAATGGGTACGTGCAAACCGCGAGCTATTCGAAGGGAAAAATGTTTTAACATATTGCACGGGTGGAATTCGTTGTGAGAAGTTTTCGGGCTGGATGAAACGTGAAGGCTTTGGCGATGTCGGTCAATTACATGGCGGTGTTGCAACATACGGAAAAGACCCTGTTGCGAAAGGCCAATTATGGGACGGTCAAATGTACGTATTTGATGAGCGTTTAACGGTGCCAATCAATCAAGTAGAGCATGTGATTATCGGTCGTGATCACTATGACGGTGAACCTTGTGAACGTTACATTAACTGTGCAAACCCTGAATGTAACAAGCAAATCATCGCATCTGAAGAAAATGAAGCAAAACATTTAGGTGGCTGTACAATCGAATGTACAAAGCATGCGCGCAACCGCTATATCGTGCGGCACAATTTAACAGAAGAGCAAGTAGCTCAAACAATTGAGGCGTTACATGCAAAAGCATGAAAAGTTGTCTAAACATAAAAAACGTCATTAAATATCTTTCATAACCTTAACCAACTATATATAGGTAATTAAAACACTGTATGTAAGTGTTCAAACTATCCATTTCAAAATTGGACTAGTCTGCTCGCTTACATAGGGTGTTTTTTCTTTTGTAAGGAAAAAGTACTTACCTTCAAATTAAACATCATCAGCATGTTTGTGGCCTTAAAAGCTGCCGATGGACATCTGGAACCAGGAAGTGCGATTAGGAGCAGTTTAGTGGAATAGCCAGTCATTTTCAGTTGAGTAAAAAAAGCGTGTTATGATCAAATTTTTTTCAAAACACGCTTTTCTATTTGCTCTTTTATTAAACTTTATTCCAGGGACACACCTTAACAGGGTATCCGTTTTGATAATAGTATAAGTATGTCCAAGATTTAAAGATTACTTGCCAATTATCTCAAAGTTTTTGCACCAGAATATTTCTTTAGTACAGGTATAGAAAAGTTTCCCTTTCCAATGATATCAATCAGCCTTGTTCCAAACCATTGGCAAATCAGGGCATACATGATCACTTTCCAATCGATCACGACACCGGCAACAAGTAATATCAAACTATTAATCCAAAATAATATGCTTCCGGGAGGTCGCTTAATAAAAGATGATATAATAAGAGCTAAAATATCCATTCCTCCTGAAGAAGCCCCCATTTTAAATAAAATTCCCACACTAAAACCAAATAAAAAGGCTCCAATTACTAAATCGATCCATACATTCCCAATAGGATGATGAATATGTGGAGAAATTAAATGGATAGTGAAGGCAGCTGAGCCGACACAAAACATCGTCCACACTGCGTTGCTTGTTCCGAGCCACTTGAAGGCTGCGATCACCATCACTGCATTTAATATCCAAATGCTCGTTGCATATGGCACATCCCACGTGTAATTTAATAACACACCTATTCCGGCAGCACCACCGGATGGAATGTAATGAGGAAATAAGAAAATAGACATAGCTGCTCCTTGAATGGCAGAAGCAAATGCAAGAATGATTACTTTAAATAAATGTTGCGACAAACTACTACATCTCCTTGTATTTCACAGTATTTCTCTTTTGCTTTACTTTATATTAGTTCAATCATTAAGTGAAATATAGATTAGTGATAGTTATAATTAGAAATATTTATGATTAGGAAATGGTCATAGGGGGAGGTTACTTGAAGTTCATTCGGCTGTTTTGACAGCTCCTTTTTTTAATGAGCTAACGGGGCATGTTAGCTCAACTAGAAACACTGAATTAAGCCAATTAGTAATCTACAAAAGCCTCATGTTCTCATACATAAAAATCTTCCTCAAAAGGTTTAACGATATTTAATATAGAATTACTAATTAAAAACATTTTGTTAGGAGGGAAGCTATGCATAACTTATCAGGAAAGGTTATTCTCATCACAGGCGCAAGCTCAGGAATTGGGCTTGCCTCGGCCGAGTTGATGGCATCTAAAGGAGCTAAAGTAATTATAAATTATAATACAAATGTAAAGGGTGCCATGGAAGCCGTACAACGTATTCAAGAAAAAGATGGAGACGCCATTGCAATTCAAGCTAATGTTATTAATAAAGGAGAAGTGAACTCAATGGTTGAACAAGCTATTTCTTCATTTGGAACAATTGACGTTTTAGTTAATAACGCTGGGGGTGGAATCCGCCAAAGTACATTTATGGATTTGAGTGAAGAGCTATGGGAAGAAACGTTTAAATTAAATGTAAATAGTGTTCTCTTATGCTCCCAAGCTGTATTAAGACATATGATTCCGAAAAAAGGCGGAAAAATTATTAATGTATCTTCTGCGGCTGCACGTATTGGCGGGGCAGGAGAAAGTATTCATTATGCATCTGCTAAAGGTGCAATAAATACAATGACGATTGGAATGTCCAGAGAGCTAATTGAATATGGAATTATCGTGAATGGGGTAGCACCTGGAATGGTAGAAACACCTTTTCATGATAAATTTGCTCCTGGTGATAATCGACTCGAGCGTATGGCTTCATCTGTACCTATTAAACGGGCTGCTACACCTATGGAAATAGCAGAGGTAATTGCCTTCCTTTCTTCCGATGCTTCAAATTATATCCTCGGAGAAATTATGAATGTTAGTGGTGGGAGGTAATTAAAAAGCAGGAATTTTAAGTACGTAAGTTGGCTTTTTTGAATAATACATTTTCTTGTACTAAAGGTGCAATTTGTGCAATAAAAAACAAAAATAAATTTATATTTAAACAAATCATTTTTGATATATTATTGAAATATCAGAAATGATTTGCAAAGCTTCGATATAATGATTTTTGCTTATCAAAGAAAGAAGGGTTAATAAAATGATACAATCTATTGTACATATTGCTTTAGTTGTTCATGATTATGATGAAGCTATTGAATTTTACACAAAAAAACTTCATTTTACTTTAATTGAAGACACGTATCAACCAGAACAAGATAAACGATGGGTAGTAGTATCCCCAGCTGGATCGGCTGGAACTACAATACTACTTGCAAGGGCTTCAAAACCAGAACAAACATCTTTTATTGGAAATCAAGCAGGAGGAAGAGTTTTTCTATTCCTTGGGACAGATGACTTTTGGAGAGACTATAATGAAATGATAGAAAAAGGAATAGAATTCGTTCGAGAACCACAAGAACAACCATATGGTATTGTTGCTGTATTTAAAGATCTATACGGAAACTTATGGGATTTAATTCAATTCGAAGAAGGTCATCCTATGTTTCAACGAGTAAAATAAGTTTAAGCTGAATCAAAAATAATGGTTCTAAGTCAAATGTTGGGGTGCTGAACTCTTTCAGCACATTAACCCAGATGAACCCCAATTCCTTTATACTTTAAATTTAATAAGATTTTTGCTCGAAAGTGATCGAAGCGTCGAAAGCCATAT
>Ga0102589_1001364_pt1 | contig 34121 bp, 39 predicted proteins | sample AraplaMF_Col_mLB_FD_76858 | JGI IMG/M metagenome (GOLD analysis project Ga0102589, IMG submission 76858) | Arabidopsis root microbial communities from the University of North Carolina, USA - plate scrape MF_Col_mLB | ecosystem: Host-associated > Plants > Roots > Endosphere | place: USA...
ATAGCCTTCATGCGTTTGATTCATATGTACTAAAATACCACTAGAATTCACCATATATTTTGGGACTGATATGTAATAATAGACAATCCAAAAACAAAGCTTTGCTATTATTTCCTCTTCCTGCTTCTCTAAAAACTGGTCGAACAATTTTTTGAAAAATTGTTGAATCATAAGTATCCCTCCCTCGTACATTTTAAATTTATTCCAATTTATTTTCTAATATGTAAATTTGATTTTTCAGCTCTATAAAAGCAAAGTTTTATCCAAATCAAAAAGATTGAACTTTCATTATCAAACACGTAATATAGACTCTGACTCTAAAAAATAATGATTCAAATGTATGAATGAAGAGGAGGATTTATATACGATTTTTCCTATTTTATAAGACTGAGAGGTTTTGTTATGTGGCGTAATAAAAATGTCTGGATTGTTCTAATCGGTGAGTTTATCGCTGGGCTTGGTTTGTGGCTTGGGATTCTTGGCAATCTAGAATTTATGCAGAAGTATGTACCTTCTGATTTTATGAAGTCGGTTATTTTATTTATTGGATTATTAGCCGGTGTTCTTGTTGGTCCGATGGCTGGTCGTGTTATCGATCAATACGAAAAAAAGAAAGTCCTTCTTTATGCTGGTTTCGGCCGTGTTATCAGTGTTATTTTTATGTTCTTCGCTATTCAATATGAAAGTATCGCCTTTATGATTGCCTTTATGATTGCCCTTCAAATTTCAGCGGCTTTTTATTTCCCTGCATTGCAGTCTGTTATTCCGCTTATTGTTCGTGAACATGAACTATTACAGATGAATGGTGTCCATATGAATATCGGAACAATCGCTCGTATTGCTGGAACCTCACTAGGTGGTGTTCTTCTTGTCGTTATGAGTTTACAGTACATGTACGCGTTCTCAATGGCAGCATACGCTTTATTATTCCTTTCGACCTTTTTCCTACGATTTGAAGATCAAAAATCAAATACATCAAGTAAAAAAGCAGCAAAAGATAATAGCTTTATGGAAGTATTTCGGATTTTAAGAGGAATCCCAGTTGCATTTCGGGCACTTATTTTAAGTATTATTCCCCTTTTATTCATCGCTGGTTTCAATTTAATGGTTATTAACATTAGCGAAATGCAACATGATCCGACAATTAAAGGGTTTATTTATACCATTGAAGGTGTGGCTTTTATGTTAGGAGCTTTCGTAATTAAGCGTTTATCTGATCATTTCCCACCTGATAAATTACTTTATTTCTTCGCCTTCTGTACTGCTTTTGCGCATCTCTCATTGTTCTTTAGTGATGTGAAATGGATGGCACTTGTATCATTTGGTCTATTTGGATTTAGCGTTGGCTGTTTCTTCCCTATCATGTCAACAATTTTCCAAACAAAAGTTGAAAAAAGTTATCATGGACGTCTTTTCTCATTCCGTAATATGTTTGAAAGGGTAATGTTCCAAATTGTCTTACTTGGAACTGGATTCTTCTTAGACACAATTGGGTTACGATATATGGTTCTTATTTTTGGCGCTATTTCATTATTAATTATTTTCATGTCGTTATCAAAGCACAAGCAGGCAAGTAAAAACACTTCCCAAGTATCGAACATGTAAAATCCATCTCCAAATTGAGATGGATTTTTCTCTTATTGTAAGAGATGACCTAAGTCTCCTGTTGTTATATTCCCACTATTTGCTTCATCTGTATCAATATGCATATCTAAGGCGTATGTATCTTTTACACGAATTAACACTTGATTAAAAATCAATCCTCTGTTTCCTTCTACTTTCACACTTGCATATTGTCCATCTTTCACTTGAAATTTTTCAGCATCTTGAGGTGTCATATGGATATGGCGCTCAGCGATGATTACACCTTTTTCAATTTTTAAAGAACCCTTTGGACCAATAAGAGTAATCCCTGGTGTTCCATCAATATTGCCTGATGCTCGAATCGGAGCATCCACTCCTAATTTACGTGCATCTGTTTTTGAAATTTCAACCTGTGTAAACTTTCGAATAGGACCAAGGATACGGACTTTTGGGATTTCCGCCTTTTCAGTCTTAATCGTTACTGTTTCTTTCGCTGCAAACTCTCCTGGTTGTGAAAGTTCTTTTGCAACCAGGAGCTCATATCCTTCCCCAAAAAGTTTTTCTAAATCTTCGCTTGTCAGATGGACATGCCGATTTGATACACCAATTGGAATTTGTTTCACCTTTAACACCTCTTCATTATGTGGTAGTATTCATACTCTTTAGCCTTCCCTTCTTTTTCTTTTTACACAACTGCGTTTTGAATTCTGACTCAAAAGTGATAAAATATAATTATGTGTTTTCAGAATAATAAAAGAATATAAAATTTAGAAAATGAAAGCACAGTTTTTTAGGAGGGGTTTTGATGACTTATACGTTAGCAGCTAGAATGAAAGCATTTCAATCTTCTATATTCAGTGAATTAGCAGCTTATAAAAAGGAAAAAATTGCAGCAGGTCACAAAATGATTGATTTGAGTATCGGCAATCCAGATATGCCTCCTGCTGATATTGTAAGAGAAGCTATGGTACATACAGCAAATGAAAAAGAAAGTTACGGTTATACTTTAACAGGTATTCAAGAATTCCATGAGTCAGTAACTGAATATTACGATAACAATCACAATGTTAAATTAGATCCAAACAATGAAGTTTTATTATTAATGGGTTCCCAAGATGGACTCGTTCACTTGCCTATGATTTTTGCAAATCCAGGTGATCTTATTTTAGTACCTGATCCTGGATATACAGCATATGAGACGGGTATTCAAATGGCAGGTGCAAAGCCTTACTTCATGCCTTTAAAGAAGGAAAATGATTTTTTACCTAATTTACAAGACGTTCCTGAGGAAATTGCTAAACAAGCAAAAATGATGATATTAAACTTCCCTGGAAATCCAGTTCCGGCAATGGCTCATGAAGATTTCTTCAAAGAGGTCATTGCATTCGCAAAACAGCACAATATCATTGTGGTACATGATTTCGCCTATGCAGAATTTTATTACGATGGAAAGAAACCAATCAGTTTCTTATCTGTTCCTGGCGCCAAAGAAGTTGGTGTTGAAATTAATTCCCTATCCAAAAGCTATAGCTTAGCTGGTAGCCGTATTGGTTATATGATTGGAAATGAAGAAATTGTAGGTGCACTAGCGCAATTTAAATCAAACACAGACTACGGAGTGTTCTTGCCAATTCAAAAGGCCGCATCAGTTGCCTTACGTAAAGGGGCCGATTTCTGCGCCAAAAATCGGATTATCTACCAAGAACGTAGAGATACTTTAGTTGATGGATTTGCTTCTTTCGGATGGCATGTTGATAGACCAGCTGGTAGTATGTTTGTTTGGGCTGAAATCCCAAAAGGCTGGACCTCATTAGACTTTACCTATGCACTAATGGATCGTGCGCATGTTGTTGTAACCCCTGGTCATGCTTTTGGACCACATGGTGAAGGATTCGTTCGTATCGCACTTGTTCAAGATAAAGAAGTGTTACAACAAGTTGTTGAAAATATTGAAAATAGCGGTATTTTCTCTCCCGAAAAGGCAGATGCATTAGTCAATAATTAATTACAAATCCCCTGCTTATTTTTAGCAGGGGCTATTATTTTCCCATTTAAGGATTAAAGATCGGAGACCTTTATGAATATCAAAAATATTAACGATACACTTCCTCATCGCTACCCATTTTTAATGATTGATAGAATCACAGAAATTGAAAATGAAAAATCCGTAAAAGGATATAAATTAATCACAAGTAACGAATGGTTTATAAATCCGAATCAAAACAGCATGCCACACATGCTAATTGTAGAGGCCCTTGCACAGCTTGGAGCATTTGTAGGAACAAGTGAGTCTACCGGATTAGGATTCCTCTCCTCATTAGACGGTGTAACATTTAATGGCACTGCTATACCTGGTGACAAGCTAGATTTACAATATGAAGTTCTGCGGAATAAACGAGGATTTGTTCTCGGGAAAGGAATTGCTTCTGTAAATGGTAAACCCATTGTTATAGTTGAAAAGTTATTAGTTTACATTACTTCATAAAGAGTGAATGATAGATGTTCATTATTATTACACAATGATAAGGAGTACAAAAATGAAGAGCACCGTCGGTATTGATGCTGGAGGAACACTAACAAAAATTGCTTATTTTAATGAAGAAAATGAATTGCATTTTAAAAAATTTTACTCTCATGAACAAATCAAAATTCAAGAGTGGTTAAATAAAAATAAGTATATAAATAGATTGTCTCTGACTGGTGGTAAAGCTGAACAGTTACAAACATTATTTTCTGCAACATACACTATAGAGTATGTTGCAGAATTCGATGCCACACTTGCAGGCGTTCACTATCTTATTAACAACGGAAATTATTCCATAAACAACTTTGTTTTAACAAATATCGGTACAGGAACATCCATTCATTATGTCCATAATAAAAATTATATTCGTGCTGGAGGAACTGGTATTGGTGGAGGCACTATCATGGGCTTGTCGAAACTATTAGCGAATATAGATCGTTTTGAAGAAGTAATCCAGCAGACAAAACTAGGTTCTAGGCAGAATCTCGATATAACAGTTGGAGATATTTATAGCGGGATTCTATCTCCTATTGATAGTAATTTAACAGCTAGTAATTTCGGAAAAGCTGCTATGAGTGAAGCTGATTATAACAACCCCGATTTACTCGCTACCCTTCAAGGTCTTGTTGGTGAAGTAGTTACTGCATTAAGCCTTCAATTTGCAGAAGCAAAAGATATGGATCATATCGTTTATATTGGATCTACACTATCAAATAATACACATCTACAAGAAATTATAGGTAGTTATACTTTGTATCAAAATAAAAAACCTATCTTCTTAGAAGATCACGGTTTTAGCGGGGCTATTGGTGCCTTACTGAGTATAGCCAAATAAATATATTACAAAGAAAAGAGCCTCTGTGAAAGAGAAAACATGAGTCAAAATTTCACATAATAAAAAAGCTGGTTTTTAGACCAGCTTTTTTATTTGAACTATAGCTCTACATATCCTTTTTCTCCACCAAGATATTGAAAACGATTTACACCAAACGCTTGCGCTACATATCCTCTCATCGCTTCAAACCCTTCACCAAAATAAGGAATAGGGTTTTTCAAAAACGAGATTGTTTTTTCTCCATCATAAATTTTAGCTTTTATTATATCTTTGTCTGAATGAAACGATATATATATTCCCTTATAATAATATTCATAATATCCCTCTTCATCCTGTTCACTCTTGTCTTCAAAAGGTATACATTCCATTTTATAAGTATCCCCATTAATATTTATTAATTCCATGTAATCCGCCCCTTTAAGGAAAACTTAGGTACATTAACATGTAACAACCTCTTTTATTCCGCTTCTATATTTTCTTGTAACAATACGTTTTTGGAGAAACAGACTGTAAAAATTCATTCATCTCCCCTACAGAATAAATATATAACTCATGCATCGCACGCGTACAAGCGGTATAAAATAACTTACGTTCACTTTCTCGGCTGTATTTTTCCTCTGATGCATCGTAGATAATGACCGCATCAAACTCTACCCCTTTCGATAAATACGATGGGATAATCAAAATACCTTCATCAAACGAACTCGTTTCTTTCTTAATGAGGCGAACTGGTAATGATGTTTGTAGGGCATAGTACGCATCTTCGCTTTCTTCCGCTGTTTTACAAATAACCGCGATTGTTCTGTGACCACTTTGCTTCAATTGTTCGATTTGGTCCACAATCTTTTTATGATGAGCTTCTCCTTCTTTCACTTCTGTTATAATCGGTTGTTTTCCTTCACGCTGAAACGGTTCAATTTCATCACCGTCAATTAACTGCTTCGTAAATTCAATAATTTGCTTTGTAGAGCGATAACTACGCGTAAGAACAATTTTTTCACTTAGTTCTTCCCCATACAAGGTACTTAACTGTGAAAATTCATTCTCTGACGCATGTTCATAAATGGTCTGATTAAAATCGCCTAGTATCGTCATTTTTGTATGAGGGAATATTCGTTTTAAAAATGCATATTGAAATGCAGAATAATCCTGCGCTTCATCAATAAATATGTGCTGCACAGATGTATTTTTTTGTAATTCTTCTAGTTGGTCTTTCATGTATAAATAAGGCGTTGCATCTTCATACGCCATATAAAAACCTTGCATTTTTTCTATTGTTTCTCCGCATATTTCATCCCATTTTTGTGGTAATTTATATTCTTCTACAAGTTGCTTAGCAAACTCGGGATCTTTAAATAACTGTATATAGAGTGCTGATGTATGAATAAATTGTAATTTTTTCACACGTCTTCGGAGCGGTTTAAAATATTTTTTCACAACAATAGCTGCTAACATATTTTGTTCACGTTCAAAATCATCAAACGTACCATCGGAATATTCTTGTCTTTTCTGTAATTTCCGATGAACTTTTGCGTATGTTTCTTTATCTAATAACTGTACTTCTTCTTCCACCCAAAGTTTTTTTCTCTCTATTTTTTCTTGCTCCTTCAGCTCCTTTAACAACCACTCAGAAATTAACTTTATTCGATTCGGAATCCGTATTGAAGGATCAAATTTATAAAATTGTTCTTTTATTTGTTCTTTAGAGATTAATACTTCCCCTCTAAATTTTATATCTTTAAATAACATACCTTCTCGTTTTAAATAAGATACATACTGATCTACTACTTCAATAAAATCAGAACTTGCTTTATATCTAATCCCTTCTAATCGTGTTTTATAACTCTTTTCTTCCATTCTTGTCAGTACATATTCCATTTGTGTAAATGGATCTTCTAATTCAAATTTCTTATCAATATGACGCTCTAAGTATTCTTGGAATGTCGTTTGCTTCATATTGTCTTCACCAAGTTCCGGCAATACTGTAGATACATAGCTATTAAACATCGAGTTTGGAGAAAAGAGAACGATTTGATCGGCGTGTAATGTCTCTCGATAACGATATAATAAATATGCAACGCGCTGAAGAGCTGCCGATGTTTTACCGCTTCCTGCAGCTCCTTGAACAACAAGTAAACGACTCTTTTCATTCCGGATAATTTGGTTTTGTTCCTTTTGAATTGTTGAAACAATGCTTTTCATTTGTGTATTGGCGTTATTTCCTAATACTTCTTGTAGCAATTTATCGCCAATCGTCACTCCTGTATCAAACATACTTACAATTCGACCATTCCGAATAACATATTGCCTTTTTAATGTCATTTCACCCGAAATCGTATCATTAGGTGCTTCGTATTTAGCTCTTCCTACAGAATAGTCATAATACAAACTTGATATAGGGGCTCGCCAGTCATACACAAGAAATTGTTCTGTCTGTTCATCGTAGAATGAGTGAATACCAAGATAAATAGCATCCTCACTTTTTTCACCGTCTTCTAAAAAATCTACCCTTCCAAAGTATGGTGATTGCTGTAATCTTTGTAATCCTTTTAGTTGATTGTAAGCATGGCGGTGACTTTGCTCTCGTTCAGATAATAACTCTGCTTGTTGTTTGATACTTGCTGCCGTTTCGATAGCCTCTTCTGTATTATCAACATTCACAGTTACATCGTCCCAAAAATGTTTTCGAATCTGGACAACATCTTTTGTTGCTGCACTTGTATATTGCTCTAATGTATCAATATGTTTTTCAATCTTTCCAACTACTTCTTTCACACGATGTTGTTCCTGTTTCCACTCTTGACCTGTTTTCCCCATATTGCCACTCCTTATCAACTAATCGTTCTGATGCTCATTGTTTGATGCTATAACAAATTCAATAAAAAGTTTGACAAACAAGCATTTAATTTGTTATAATTAAATTGGGTAATTATTGAGTTTTCGCAAAAATAAACAATGAGCGTTTTTCCATTTTAACACATATATATGAAAAATCAATAAAAAGGAGATACAAATTTGTATCTCCTTTTTATTTTGGAAGTTCCACTTCAAATTCTATTATTGATTCTCCATCTTCTCCAATACGTTCAACACTTACTTTTTCAATTATACATTGCAATCGCGTGCTTAATTTCAGCATCTTCTCTGCGATTTTTATTGCCCGTTGTTCATTTTCTTTTCGTCCAACTGTAACGTGTGGTATATAAGGTATATCACTTCGCAAAAATTCCGTCAAAGGCCCTTTGTATAACTCATCATGTAACTCTCTTACCTGTTCCCTTCCCTTTTTCAACATGTAAGAACAAGTACTCACCTTCATGACTTATTCGATCAATAAGCTCAATTTCTATTGGATGAATCCCTTGCAATTTCCGGGCTATATGCGCTCTTAGTTCATCATTAGAAAGTGCACTTTCAAAAGGAAACACAAGTGTAATATGTGGTTGAATGAATCCAAATAAAGGATCATGCTTTTTTCTAATTGCTTCAATTTCATCTATTTGCGCCTCACCTAGAAAAAGTAAAATAGTACGCACTCTCCACCCTCCCTCCAACGAAACAAAAAACTCAGCTCTATGAAACTGCACGAAAAACTTTTCTAAACTTCATATAACAAGCAATTCTCCATGGAACTATATAAGAAATCGCAACAACATAAAACAATAACCCTATCGTTTGCTGATCCAAATCAATTATATATTGCCTAGAAACGTACCTTAAAATTACAATCCCAATAAAAGTAATGAGAAAAGCTACACTTTTCTTCGTATAGACATTCCCATCTTCCCTTCTCTCATAATTTGTAAGTATAATAAGTGGAATCGCGAAAAAAATTCCAAATAACATCGCAAAGCCAATGTATACTGCAGCCGGATGAATAGGACCAAAAAACATTAAAATTCCTGGTGATAAAAAAAGCAGTGGTAATAAAATTCGTTTACCATTTCCCTTTATCGGTCTATGCATAGAGCGATAACGCCGCCATAAAATCAATAATGCAATACATAAAAACATCGTTATTAACGAAGATGTATCTCCCATATGTTTTCCTTCTCTCCTAAAATATTTTATCTAACACTGCTATACAATTTATTAAACCGTTTGTTCTAAAGAAATTTTTCGAATACATATGCCACTAATCACAAAGTAAAACACAATTAGCCCACTGGAAATGATTATGAACGAAGGTATATTCATCAAAACTTCAGTTTTTGTAAGGGTCAATTTTAGCCCACTGTCATAACATACGCTTGTTAAGCCTATAAAAAAGATTGAACCAACTCCACATCCAATCCAATTAAATCTCTGCTGAAAAATAACAATTCCTTGAAAAAGACTCGCTATAGTAACATAAAGTAAAAACTGTACAAAAAACTGCTCAATTGAACCTCCTATCAAACTAGCACTTTCCACACGATAAAATAAGTCCTGTAAGAAAACCATTTGAAACAGTGAAAAAAACGCTGCTTGTAAAGCAATATAACAAACTGATCCAATGAAAAACTGTAACCTTGTTGTCCCAAACGAAACAGCTAAGCGAAATACATCTAGCTGTATAAAGAAAGTGCTCACTACAATAAAAAATATAATGGCAATAGAAGGATTGTTGAAAACATCTTGTAAAAAGCCAACTCGTATATCTTTTATATCTATTAAACTCGTTGAACCTTTTATGATTAACGCTACAATCCAAAATATTAAAATAGCTTTATAATGATAATTAATGTGTAATTTCAACTGATTCATTAGCATCTTCACTTTACGTCACCATCCGTTATATAAATAAATAATTTCTGAAGCGACACTCCCTCAATTTCTAACTCTTCACTTTCAAGATATTTATAGTCTTCTTTAGAAAGCTCTCCCCATATAACACCAATCCTTTTATTTCCAAACAATTCTCGGTATACAACATTTTTATTTATCATAAATTCATCCACTTTATCTTTTCGCCCTGATATGTAATGGCCTTGCTGTAATAAATCTTCAACTGCTGATTGAACAACTACTTCCCCTTCTTTCAAAATCAGCACATCTTCTACAACATGCGCTACCTCTTCTACTAAATGCGTTGATAAAATAATTGTTCGGGGATGATTGCCATAGTCTTCTAACAACATACTGTAAAATAATTCTCGGTGCGCTGCATCCAAACCGGTAGTCGGCTCATCAAAAATGGTAATAGGTGCCCTACTTGCTAATCCTTTAATGATTCCGACAACAGTCTGCATGCCATGTGATAATTTATCGTACTTTTGGTTTACATCTATTTGAAACTTTACTGCAAGTTCCTCCGCAAACTTCTGATCCCAATTTTTATAAAACATGTTACATAACTTAAAAATTTCTTTCACTTTATAATTCGAATAAATCTCTTCTTTCACTTTTACAAAACAAATATTTTGTAAAAGTGACTATTTTCATACACATTTTCATTAAATATTGATACACTACCTTTACTTGAAACGATTTGTCCAGTAAGAAGGTGAAGTAGCGTTGTTTTCCCCGCTCCATTTCTACCAAGCAAACCATATATCTTATGCTCTTCCAATGAAAAGGTTAATCCATTTATAGCCATCTTTTTCTTATATTGTTTTGTCAATTCTTCAGTTTTCACTACAATTGTCATTCTTTTCCCTCCTTTGTAACCATTTGAATCATTTTGATTAGCTCTTCTTTAGAGATTTCAAGTACCTCCGCTTCCTTCCACACTTTAGGCAAAAATTCATTCCTAAAAGCACTTTGTCGCTTCTTTAGTACCACTTCCTTCGCTCCCTTTGCAACAAACATCCCAATCCCTCTCTTTTTATATAAAATACCTTCATCGACTAACAAATTTACTCCTTTCGCCGCTGTCGCCGGATTGATTTGCAGCAATTTTGCAAATTGATTTGTTGACGGAACCTTTTCTTCTTCAAGCAGTATTCCCTTTAAAATATCCGACTCAATGGTTTCTGCAATTTGTATGTATATTAACTTATTTTGTTCAAGAGATTGTTTCATACCTTCCCCCTTAGGTTCATAGGTTCATTACTTATGCAATTAACCATATCACAAGAATATATTTCCATTCAATATTTTTCCATAATTTTTTCGCAAAAAAGAAGTATCATACCTTAAAGAATGATACTTCTTTATAAAACCGTTGTATTTTCTATACTGAACCTCAAGTTCTTTTCATTCAAACCATTTTGACAAAAATCAAACTTCTTTCCCTTTAATAATTTTGTTCGATCTACTACCTGTCCTAGATGATAACTTGTATGCTCAATACCTTATCAAAACTTCCTTTCAAAACATACGCATTTTAATCAAAATTAAAAATTTTCATTTTTTATGTTTACAATTATCCATTAATTGTATATACTTACTAACGTAAGAAAAAAATTCTAAAAGGAGGTCGAATAAAATGATGAAATTACAATTACATGTTGCATCTATTTTACAATTAAATATGAATTCGACCACCCTAATGGAGAATTGAAAATCGTTCGGTATTTTCTTTAATTAGCAAATTCGCCACAGGAGGTCGTATACTTTCCTGTGGCTTTTTCATGCCTGTCACAGGAGAATTATATCTTCCTGTGGCTTTTTTGTGCGATTTTTTAATCTCTAACACTATTTCTTTTCGGAAGGAGCAAATATTCAATGACTTTTCACGTACTTTTTTTCAGTATTAAAATCCAACGAAAGCAATTATCTGAAGTTGAAATGTTACACGATCAACACATTCAAAAGACTATGAATGACATAAAGGAGCGTCAATGTCCTTACAGTAGTCACCTGTAATTCCTTTACGAAAGGAGGAATTCATTTATGACGATTCATATTTTCTTTTTTACGTTTGCTCTTCAGAAAAAATCTTTATCTGAAACTGAGATTTTACGTAAACAACAATTAAAAGCGATTACGGACGAAGTAAAAGATCGCAAGAGTTCTTATTATAATCAAATGTATTAAAAATTAATTTATAAAAGGAGCAATCTTCTGATGAAATTTCGAGTATTCTTTTTAACCATTACTGTTCACAAAAGTAAAGTCTCTGAAACTGAAATTTTACAAGAACAGCAAATCAAAAAAATGATGGATGAAGTGAAAGAACGTCAAGTTTCTTATTACAACGATATGTACTAAAAATTTATATAAAAAGGAGCAATCACCTTATGAAATTCCAAGTTTTCTTTTTAACGATTACAATTCACAAAAACAAATTTTCCGAGTTCGAAATGTTACACGATCAACACATTCAAAATGCTATGGATGAAGTGAAAGAACGTCAAGTCCCTTATTGTAGTCACCTATAATTCCTTTACGAAAGGAGGAATTCATTTATGAAATTTCATGTTTTCTTTTTAACGATTAGCATTCAAAAGATGCGGTTATCTGAAGCTGAAATTGTGCAAGAACAGCAATATAAAAAGATTATGGATGACATTCGAGATCGTAGAAGCAAATATTATACACATCTATAATGATGCGATTTAAATCTTATGAGAGGAGAGGATTAAGATGTTAATGGCGCGTTGTAAAGAAATGATTTGGATTATTGAGAGGGATTCCACATAGTCCAATGTATGATATTTTAAAAGGCTATTTTTTTCAAATAAACACGAAAAAATCACACAATAAAAACGCCTAATTTCCATTTAAAACTAGGTGTTTTTATTGTGATACCTAAAGTTAACTTTCATCCTCATTTATAACAAGGTAGTAATTTTCTCTAGTATTCCCACGTCTTCAAGTAATCTTTTAAATCATGCGGATGAACTTTCGCACAGCCCCCACCCCAATGCGGGTATATACTTGTGCAATTCCCTCTTCTATTAATCTTGAGTTTTCAACCTTCAAATCGTTCAATTGCGAAAATGCCGTAAATAACGTCTCTGTGTCTAGATTATTTGGTGAGGAACAAAATGCGTATGTAAAATCATAAAATAATGACCCCACCATCGGCGAAGGATCAATAATTCCATTCAACACTTCATGATGAAACAAAAAATTATGAATACTGGCGTCATCATGTAGAAAATATTTTTCTTCTTGATCTTCCCATTTTGATCAGGAATGAACAAAAGCTATCACTTTCTCATAGTCTTCTTTTGGTAATACGCCACTCGTGATACCTCCCCTCTATAAAATCAAAAAAGATACATCGCTTAACAAGCAATGTATCCTTCTTGATTCATATGAATTCTTTTTATTTCCGATTATTTCTTTTCATCTTAAATAATCTCACCAAGTTTGAAACAACTGTTTTTGTCACAGCGTAAGCTGGTACTGCTAAAATCATCCCAATAATACCCGCGAAATTACCTACACCAAGAATTAACACAATAATTGTTAAAGGATGGATATTTAATTTCGAACTCATAATACGCGGTGAAATGATGTTACTCTCAAATTGTTGTACAATTGTTACGATAACAATTACCCACAATGCTTGCATTGGAGATACAAATAATCCAACAATTACAGCTGGTGCTGCCCCAATAAAAGGTCCTAAATTCGGGATAATATTTGTAAATGCCGCTATAATACCTAAAACAAAAGCATATGGCAAATCCATGATGACATATCCGATAAATGTAAATGCACCGACGAATAAACAAACGAGCGCTTGCCCCTGAATATAGGCAGACAACGTTTCACCTGTTTCTTTTATAATACGAAGTCCTTCTTCACGATACGATTCTGGTAAAAAACTAACAGCTTTTCCTGGAAATGCATGACCATCTTTAAACATGTAAAACAAGATAAATGGTACTGTAAATACGACTAATGCAACGTTTGTAATAATACCGAATAAAGCCGTTGCACTCGACGTTATTGTATTTGGTATCTCTTTTAAATACTCAATTGCGTTTTTTTCAATCGTTTCAATTGATACATAATCTTGTGTAGCCAGCCATTCAAATAGCCTATGATGAGATAATTCTTGTATGTATACTTTCCCCTCTTTAATATATGTTGGCATGTTTTTCACTAGGTCCATTAGCTGCTGTGAAATCGTTGGAACGACTACACCAATTGCAACTGCTGCCAGTGTAATGATAAAAACATATAACAACAATATCGCTAAACTTCTAGGAACTTTTTTCGCCTCTAAAAACACTAACACTGGATTAAAGATGAAATATAAAAACATAGCAATTAAAATTGGGAAAAATAAAGTGGAAATGAATATGCCAATCGGTTGAAATAAAAATGATATTTTTGTGCAAATAAATATAATTCCTACAACCATTAGCACTTCTAATGTCCAAAAGTGCACTTTCGATTTCAAAAAAACGTCCTCCTTTAAACTAGCACTTCCCTATATTGTATCAAAACATCCATGAATTTTACATGCTATTTTCACCTTCAATGTTCCAAAATGCGAATAAATACACTACAATGAGATTACATACAAATTTGCAGGGTAAAAGGTGATAAATATGACGCAATGTATTATTTGCAGAAAAGAAACGAAAGAACTTAGTGAACAACATGTTATCCCAGAGATTTTATGTGGACATTATTTTACAAATTCAATTTGTGATACTTGTTATGAACATCTCATAACAAACGTGGATCGACCATTAATTCGGCATAAACTGATTCAATATAAAATCGAACAAATGAAACAACAAATTGATTCTCCTCTTTATACGAATGAATATGGTCAAGAATTAGCTGCGGCAGAAACTGAAGAAGTTGAAACAAACGATGAAATATACTATTCTAATGAATTAATTATGAAACTATGTAAAAAACATGATATTTCATTGCATAATGAAATTTGGAAAGAAGAGCGCGTAACAAAAGTAGCAAGCTCAATTCAACGTGAATTACTTTTAGATAACCGTAAATATAAAATGAGTATCTTAAAAATGGCTTATACATTCGCAGTACATACAATTGACGGTTATTTTAATGATCCAGATGCGATTGATATTTCTACTATTATATCGAATGTTGACTTTATCGAATTAAAAGAACGAAGCATTGTTCGTGATCTAAGTAAAAGTTCATTGTGGAATACCCTCAATACAACTAGCGATAATCACTACTTTATTTTATTAAGTGACAAAGATGGTCTATTCTGCTTCATTCGTCTATTTGATATTTTTGATGTTGTTGTCCATCTTTCTAGAAAAAAATATCAACTTCCATCTCCAATTGTTGGAGTGAATGATATAGAAAAACAAGAATTCTATATTGAAAATTTAAAACAATACATGGATAAGTTATTTAAACAAAAAAGCCCAAAAACTCATATCTAATTACAAACTAGAACATACGGTCTCCTTTCTTGATGAAAAGACACTATGTTATAATGTGTATGAAAAGAACAATACAATCACATAAAACAATTATAAATTGTATATAAATAAAAAAGACTAGTGTGCGGCTACACACCAGTCTATGTAACTTAGCAGATTGGATTGTTCATTTATCCTATTTGTTTCTTACAAACGAGACAACCCACATTCTATTGGCATAGGTGGGTTGTTATTTTTTGAGCTTGTCAATTAATACGACAACAAACGTTAACAATGCAACGAGAAATAATCCGCCTTGCAGTAACAACGCAATTTCACTCATTTATTATCACCTCCCTTCTATCCGGAGAAGTGATAATTGAACAACCAACCATACCATAAGTTACCTCTTAATTTTATCATATTTTCTAATCTTTTACGATGAAAACCGGCAAGTCTCTCGCTTGCCGGTTTTACTGATTCCTATTCTTTTATTCTCCATCTTGCACTAGTTTTCCAACAATCGCTTCATAAAATTCCCGCTCATCATCCACATTTACATGTACACGATTCACCTTTTTGGTAAACCCATATAATAACTGCGCTGTTAACGGCTCTTTTAATTTTATTTCAAAAGTAGCCGGTTCCTTTATAAATTCCATTACCGTTGCTTCGAATACTTCTTTTCCTTCTTCCTTCGTTAATACCTCGCCTTTATAAAATGTAATCTCCTTTATTTGAGTAAATGGGATTATGATTTTCTTCCCAAATCCAACTTGGATAATTACTTCCGTTTCCGTCATCATATATGGATTCGTACGAATTGCTTGTATCTCAGCTAAAAAATAAAGAATTCCATATATATTTACAATAAGTAAGCCCCAAGCAACTACCTCATTCCACTGATGAAGTAAATAATGAAATCCAATTGATTCAATTAATGTTGCGTGAATCAGCATAATATAAAACGGGATTGCTCCGGTCTTTTTATGATATGAAAAAACATGCTGACTTTCCGGCATCTTTGTACGCCACGAGAATAAAGCGTAGTAAAATAATTTACATTCCGAAACAATAACATCTACTACAGTATTTCTTTTCAACACAGTATCAAAGGCTTTATCAATTGCAAAGGAGAATGATGGATATTCGTTCTTATATTGTTTATAACATCGTATAACCGTAGGCAAAGCTCTAGCAATCTTATACAGCATAAATAACTCTAAACCTATAAACGCAATTTCTCCTGCCACTAAAATATAAGAAACAAACGAAAACGACTGTAAATAATCGCTTGGAATAACAAATCTTGCGGCAATATAGCCTGCTATTACAACTGGAAATATATAAGTTAACGAATAGCGTTTACGTATAATAAAGAAATACGTAATGACTGGAATGACAATAAGAAAATCTAACAAGGACCCTAACACCATTTCCTTCGGTACAGCGGGTACAATAGGAAGTGTATATGCTAGATAATTTGATATTACAATTAAAGCTATAAAACCAATCGAAATATTTCTTCTTTTACGTGAAATGGATTTACTCATATAATCCCACCTTTTTATTTAAAAATCTCATTAAGATGATCTTTATAGAACAAAATAGCTCGTTCATATTCTTTTACACCTTCTAGTTTTACAACAGTTTCAAGCAATAATTTCATTGCTTCTTCATATTCTTTAATGTTATATTTGGCAATGGAAAGAAATACTTTCATGGTATCATTGTCTGGAAACTGTTTGATTCCAGCTTCTAACGTAACAATCGCTTTATTATATTGACCAATACAGCGATATGTGCTACCGAGTCCAATATATGCCCCACATAATGATTCTCCTTTAAGTCCATTTACAATTGCTTTTTCGTAAAATGGAACAGCTTCTGTTTCAAGTCCCATTACATCATGTATACAAGCGCATTCATAGAGGACTTCTGGATTTTGAGTAAAGTTAGTTAACCCAATGAGTATGTCCCTTGCTTGTGCATATTTTTTTTCATTCCGAAATTGAATCGCTTGCTCAAATAACTGTTTCACCTGCATCGCTCCTTATTTGATCCAGAATAGATGCTACACCATCATCTTCATTACTATCCGTAATATAATATGCTAATTCTTTTAACTCTGAAATTGCATTTTCCATTGCAATTGGATAACCACATTCTTGGAACAAACCGATATCATTCCAATCATCACCAAATACCATGACTTGCTCTGCACTTATCTCATGCCTTTGGCACCAATTTAACACAGCATTCTCTTTCGAAACATTGCAATCCATAATTTGAACGAGCTGATTTTGATCAGTACAGATTACATTTACTTTATGCCGAAATTGTTCTTTTAATTTTTCATAGTGAGAAAAAGAGTGTAACAGTATTTTAGATACAGAGCGTTGCTTCATTTCTTCATTTGTAATCACAATAGGCTTTGTTGCTGTTATAAAATTTGTTTTTATATTTTGATTAATGTAACATGTATCTTCCACCTCAATAGCGATGAAAGAATCAGGTTCCTTCTGCGTAACAAAATTGATAATTTCTGCGGTATACATAGCATCAATTGGGTAATGGTAATTCATTTTTGTTATTTGATCCCGTAATAGAGCGCCATTGTAATACACCATCATGCCAATATTCTGTAATTCCTTGGAAAGAAACTGCTTTACAGAACGAGGAGCTCTTGCTGTCGCAAAAATGATATGTATACCTTTTCTATGGCAATCCATAACCGCTTTTATATTTCTCTCTGATACCTTCTTTTCGTTATTTAATAATGTACCATCTAAATCTAATACAATAACTTTTATATTTTTAAAAAGCATAAGCTCCTCCTTCTATTTACATATGACCAATACTTATTTCGTTTACACGATTACACAAATCTTCTAACCTGTTTACAATCTCTTTCGCTGTTTCATCTTTCCCTTCACAAACCCAAACATTGCCATCTTCTCCAATCACATGATGAATGGCTGCATGTGAATACAGTGAATGCGGAGAATTTGCTATCATCAGATTTGCTTTTGCCTGTTCCATTCTTTCACTTGCTCGTTGGATTAATCCAGCTTCTGTGACATCGCTTTCAAGTTTAAATCCAACTAAAATCGTTTCCGGATCCCATTGTTTAATTTGTTTTAATATTTTAGGTGCCTTTTGAAAATGAACGATTGGTGCTATATCACTCGAAATCTTCCCATTCTTATCAAGTTCATTTCCTTCTTGATCACAAATTTTATCAACAATCCAATCCGATCCAGCTGCCGCCATAATCACAGCATCGATTTTCTCATGTGTAATGATACTTTTCATTTTATCTTGTAAATCAATAATACCTTCAAATGGATGTAATTCTAATTCGCTATTTGTAGCATTCGGTTTTTCAGCAAAATAACCATGTAAGTATATGACATGTGCTCCTTTTGACATCGCTTCTTCAGCAAGAATTTTTCCGATTGTACCTTTTGCTAAATTCGTATGACCACGTACTTGATCCCATTTTTCTAAACAGCCACCACTCGTAATTAAAATCTTTTTCCCCTTCATCATAACCATCCCTTACTTATTTTTCGAACGAAACCATTGTACACCAAAGTCAACAATTTCTCGTTGTTTCATTAATCTACACGTTGCATTTCCCACTTTACCAATTGTTACAGCGTTTATATGTTCAAACTCTTTTCCAATCTCAACAAACAAGTCAGAATCATAGTCCATTTCATCGAACTCTTTCCACGCCCTTACGTTATTTTCTATAATGGGTGCTCCAACTTTTATTAATTCACGTGCTCCTGTACGTATTTCAGATAAGTGAATCGATGTATTAGAATCGTAGCCTACACCTATCAACAATACATATCCATCTAAATCATATATTTTCTTTAGTGGTGAGTACTCTCCAAAACTAATTGAAAGTGAATGCTCCGCTATAATAGCCTCCGCATGTTTCCCCCATGCAGCAAAACTATTTAACGGATGCTTACTACGTTTTACATTTGGATATGTACGAAAACATTCTACAACTTTCCCCATCGCGCGTGTTGGAGTTATATCCGGATGAAACGCTGGAACATTGTCTCGAATAATTTGCCACCAGTTTTCTGGAACGGGTGGCCTTACCCAGTTTTTCGGATCAGACAAATCCGACGTTTGAGTTGGCATGATAATCGTACCTTCTTCAGTAATTACATTCATTAAAGCTTCAACTACGGCGACGGCCCCACCAGATACCCAGCCAATTGAGCTCAAAGAAGAATGGACGATCACTGTCATTCCTGTTTTAAGTCCTAATGCCTGTAAATCATTCGATACAGTTTCAATTGTATTTGGTAATTGCGTTTCTGCCACAATGTCGTTTATTTTCATGATTACTCCCCCATAAGGTTCTCTCTACGCTTATAAACTATCAAATTGAATTTTAAATCTCATCAATATATTATCATATTTTTCTTAATTTTTAATCCAAACGCCAAAGAGACCTCCTAAAAAATTCTGTTCATACTGACTTATGTATCCTAGACAACTGAACCATAGCACTACTCCATATACACTTGTATTATTATGGTAAATATTATACAATAAAACCGACTGGTCGGTCTATAAAAAGAAGAATTATGAAAGACTATCACAACCTTGCATAGCGTCAACATACATAAAATGTCTTTCTTAGTCTATTTTCAAGGGAGATGAAACCATATGTTCAACTGGATCTTTGTATTCAGCATTGCTATACCAGGAATTGTTACAATGAGCTTAGCGGAACAAAAAATAAACAAAAAGTTAGAAAACACTCCAGAAACACCCTCTATCTACCTAAGTCTTTTTATCCATACTCTACTCGTTTTACTTTTTTCCGGAATGGGTGCATTTTTCTTATCAAAGATCCAAGATGGAAATATTATTTTACCGAGCAACATTGGTGAAGCAGTTCTAATTGGAGTAATTTGCTCCCTCGGACACGTTATTATATATTATGGATTCTTTAGAAAAGTTATTGATAAAGAAACGTTTCTACAAATTGAACATCAGCGCCATAGTGTAGGATTAGGAGCCAGAGTCCTATATGGCGGAGTTGTTGAAGAAATCATCTTCCGGTGGGGTCTTATGTCACTTTTCATCACGTTGATGAGTTTTTTTCATGCTGTCACTCAGATTATTGTAGTTCTTGGAATTATCCTATCTAGTATTCTATTTGCAGTCACACACTTTCTAGGTGTAAAAGGAATGAAAAAATCAAGATGGCTATATTCTTATGCTGTATTAGGAAATTTGTGGGTAGGTATTTTTTGTGGCTGGCAATTCTGGTCGAATGGTTTAATTGCCGCTATCATTGTTCATATGCTTTTCCACCTCTTATTGTACCCTTGTGAACTGTGGTATCGTAAAAAGCTAGGGAATGATGAAACGACTGCTGTAAACATGTAACATTTTTCTTGCCCCATTAAAGGTGCAATAATTGAACATGTATGAATTACCTACATATGATAAAAGCCCCCTTTTGTATTCACTTTAGAAGAAGGCTTTCAATCGTTTAAAAATAATCAAAAAAGCATGGCGGTGAATCCGGAATTAAATTCTCAAGCACCTCTATCATTTCATGACTTCCTTTTATTCTTCCGATATCATACAAAAATGCAGGGCTTTTATAACTTAATAACATAGTTGTTAATGTTTGAATCGTTAAGGACATTCCCTCCATATTATTTGGTTCTTTCTCATATGTTATATGTAATTGTTTGTCATAATCCCACTTTAAAGAAAAAGTCCCTTTATTCCACTCCAACATTGGATCATCTATATGTAAAATTAGCTTTTCATTTTTTACATGTTTAAATGGATATTGTTTCAGAAAACCAACTACATCGACAATTCTTCCCATATAGTAAGGGGCGATTGTCTGTTTTATTTCACTATCTTCAAGTAAGAAAGCAACCGGTTCATGAACGCATGTCTTTCCTTTAACATAATACACCATTGAAAAGTGTGCACTAATGAAATTCCATAACCCTCTTCTCGCCTCTTCATTTAAGTAAATCATTTCTTCTATATAAAACTTCTCTTCAAGGACACGATAAAATAAATAGCCATGTGGAATATCTTCATCTGTATAATAAATTGCTAATTGCAAATCAATTGTTTCCTCACGAAATCGTTCTTCCCATGCAAGTGTATTTCGAACCATCGCTCCATTTGTTTTTCTAGCAAACTCATCATAAACTTTTTCTTTTTCTTTACTTTTTAATCCAACTCGCCTTACTCGGCCACTAATGTTTCCACGATACTTAGGAAGCTGTGTATCTTTAATTTGGTATTCGATGATATCAGAAATAATTTCCCAGCCTTTTTTGCGATAATAAGGAATCGAGTAAGGGAACAAATAAGAAATATATTGTCCATTTTCTCTCATCGTTTTTAAGCTTTCTTTCATTAATGAGTTCATTAATCCATGCCCTGCATATTCTGGATATGTACCAACTCCAGTAACTCCTCCCATTTCATAAATCACACCATGGATATTTATTTGGAATGGCAAAACAACAATTTGAGAAATTAATTTATCATGATCAAACCAGCCTAATGCAGTCCCTGGCTTTAATTGATGGCTTTTCTTTTGTACCATCTTTTCTTCATCATTAATCATCTTTTTAGAAACTTGAAACACATATTTCATTAAGTTTGAAAACTGATCCACTTCACTTTCCTTAATAGGTCTCATAATCAAACCTTTATAATACTTCTCATTCATTTTCATATGCTCCTTTGTAACACAAACTAAAATATCATATTATTTTTATCATTTAGTTAGTATATACAAAAGATAATGAAAACACGCATACAGTATTATCAAGACTGTATGCGTGCATTTTTATAATTCCACAATTTCTCTTCCTTTTTCAGCATAACTCATATCGCCAACAGATTCGACTTTATATGCCCCATCTTTATAGAGAATTTTAGTTACACTTGCATTTTCTACTCCCATTTTTGTTTTACTACTATCAAGCATTTCTACTAATGTAGTGATCATCAGTCCATGAGATACGACTAAAACGTTACCTCCTCCATTTTTAGCGGTGTCTTCACTAATTTTATCGATTTCTTTTTTTATACGAGTTGAAAATACTTCCCAATTTTCAGCTTGTTTCGTAGTGTCTGCTTCTGCAATGAAATTCGTAATTTCTTTAATAGAGAACTTCATTAATTCAGATACTGCTTTAACACCAGCAGTATCTTGCATAGCCTTCCACATATTTTCAATCTTATCGCCTTCAAAAATCCCAAAATTCAATTCACGTAAATCTTTCCGTTGTTCAAATTTTAACTTTGATTGTCCACTATACTTTAGTACTAAGTTAGCAGTTTCAATTGCACGGCCACTATCACTACTATACGCATCAACAAAAGGTATATCTTGTAGTCCATTTCCTAAACCCTTCGCTATTTCAATGCCCTTCTCTACTAATGGAGAATCTGCCCAGCCTTGTACACGTTCACTAGTGTTTAACATTGTTTTTCCATGTCTAGTAATATATAAGGTAACGGTATTATCCTTGTTATTATTTGTTAAGTTCATATCTTTTTCCATATTCATCATTCATGTCTCTCCCTTTAGAGTAATCCATTGCTTGTAAAGTCACTGCTTCTTATCGACCAAAACTTAAAAATCTACTTCCTTTACTAACAACTATATTATAATTTTATCAAAATAGTTTCATACGTGGATAAAATATATAATTTTAGTTTCCATCAATTCATATTTTTCAAACGAAACAAAAAAAAACAGACCCTTATAATTACGAATCCATTCCTTTTCTATCTTTCATTTTTTATGCTGTTATCTTTTCTTCCTTTTTCATAACAACTGCAACATAACTATGCAGAATCATTCCTACAACAACTAAACTCATTCCAATCCATGATAATGATGATGGAAATGGAGCAGATAGCCAGATTAATTCTCCGAGTAATGCAAATAAAACTTCACCTGACTGCGTTGCTTCTACTGTTGCCAATTTCTGCGGATCATCCTTTACAAGATCTGTTGCAAAGAAAAATAATACAGTCGCAATTAAACCAGAACTAATTGCTACGATGAAGCATTGAAAAACTTGGTCACTTGATGGTAATCCATTTGTAGAAACCTCATAGCCTGATAACAAAAACCAAAATGGTAAACTTGCGAGTGTCATTCCAAGAACTCGTTGAAAAACATCTAACTCTCCTTTACATACTTGCATCATTTTTCGATTTCCAAGCGGGTAAGCAAATGCTGCTACAATTACGGGCACCACACATAAAACTGTTTCACGAATCCCTAAAGAAGAAGCATGTTCCACTTGCATAAGAAGCACACCTAATAATATGACAGCAGACATCATCAATTCTTTCATTGGAATTTTTTTATGTAGCGAATTTGTTGCAAATAATGGTGTTAATAAAATCCCTGCTATAATTGTAATTTGCCATGTTGAGGCAACGAGCCATCCTGGTCCAAATGCACCTGCGAAACTAAGTGGTGCGTAAAAAAGACCGAAGCCAACAATACTCCATAACAACCACTCTTTCGGATTACTTTTCATATATTGAAAGAGTTGCTTTAAATTCCCTCTATACATGACAATAATTAAAAGTAGTGGAACCATAAAGTAATATCGTAACGATGCACTCCAAATCCAGCTTCCGCCTTGTAAATCCATCGCACGGTTTAAAATAAATGTAAAGGCAAAGAAAAACGATGCCAATACCCCCGCTGCAATTGCTTTCATCCTAAAACCCCTTATACATTTTTTCTTCTACTATATAACAGAACACAATTAATTTAAAATAAATTTCATACTACAAGTGATATCTTTGTACATTTATCTAGAATCATATCGGTACAATTTCCGCAATCGACTTATATGAGCTTGATGATACCGATTATGATCAGCTATATGCCAGATTCCCCACCTAATCGTAGCAGTTTCACCATCTTCATAATATACTTCTCGTGTTAAGTCTGCTTCTGTTAGCTTCATACATTCGTCATAAAACATATTTTGAACATCTTCATAATCTCGCATGATTTCTCGCAAAGAACCTTTTGTTGTATTAGGTAATTCTCCTTTTTCATCAAGTATAGGACCATATTTTTCATGTAATGATAGTGGAACTTGCGCACCTTTCAAGCGATATACCCAATGTAAATCTACAACTGCTAGATGTTGAAGAATCTGCCCAATGTTATTTTCATCATTAGAAGAACCTTTGTAATGTAGTTCTTCTTTCCCTACATCCTTTACTAATTCTCTTAATCTTTTGAATGTATCACTTACAGTAGCATATAACACTGCAACGTGAGGGTTCATATCCCTTTCTACATATAAATCTTTCACTGCAATTCTCCTATCCAACTCTTAATCCTTTCATTGATCTCATGTGCCTTTTCATGATGAATATAATGCTTTGTATTTGGAAATATAATCTGTTCCGTTCTTGAAGATATTTTTAACAGTTCATTCTGCGTTTTCTCCCAATTTTCATATCCATTATTTGTTGCGGAAAATTGCAATACTGGCAGAGTTCCTAGATCCCCTTGTTCTATTACCTTTTTACCATTTCTACTCATCCACTCTAATTCTTCTTTCATATTTCGATTATTTGTATTTTTAAGAGCCATTGAAATTTTAAGTTCTTGTAATTCTTTTGGTAAATTAGGGATATCTATAAATACGTTATCCATGATTCCAAACAATGATAACGTACGCAAGATGCCGATATTTTTAGCTGTATTCATTGTGTGCCAACTAACTTTCATACCTATATTCATTTCAAAATTCTGTGCGTATTCCGGACTAATTCCATCGATAAAAACTAATCCCTCAATTTCATTTGGATATAATTGTGCATAACGAATACTTTCTAATGCTCCCATTGAATGTCCTACTAATATAAAGGGAGGTTTCTCATCAGACTCTATTAATAATGCATGCAATTCGCTTACAACTGTATCAATATCCCTACTTCTCTCTGTTTTTTCACTGTATCCGTAGCCAGGTCGCTCATACACAACTACTCTATTTTCTTTTTCTAACTTATTATACAGTGGATAAAAATCTGCATACGGTGTAGTCGTTCCACTTCCTGCTGTCATGACTATCACTGGTTTATCCTCACGTTTTCCTGTTGCAAAAATGTGCATATCATGATTGTTAACTTCAATTATCTTACCAGGTACTTCCGTATAATTATTTACACAAATAGCTTGATACAGTACACTAGCAATAAAAACAATTAACGCAATAAACAAAACAATACGCTTCTTGTTTTTAAACATCAGATACTCCTTTTGGATATATTTTTAGAGAAATAAAACCATATGTTCATCATCGCGGTATATGCCATTCATTTTTAGTGCCTTTTTTTCTATCCCATACGTTGTAAAACTCATTGATTGATACAATTTTTTTGCTGCTTCATTATCTGAAACAACCCCTAAACTAATTTGCTCTATTTTTAGTTCTCTTGCCTTTTCAATTAACGCTCGAATTAAGCATTTTGCTAAGCCTTTCCCTCTACTTTGATGATCTACATACATGGCAACAAGATGCCCCTTATGCTTATATGCTGCTTTTTGTTCCGTTAGTAACGTTACTACACCCATTAGTTGATTCTCTTTATTAAAAGCACCGAATGTGTAACTAGTTTTTGAATTTAAATTTCGAACAACTTCCTCAACAGGGTTTTCTTTTTGCATCGCTTCTTCATAAGTTGTCACGAATGATTCTGGATTCATTTGTAGTGCTTGTAAGCGTAAGTTCCAATATTGTACTGCATCTGAGTCTGATAAAACTCGAATCATTTGTATGCATCCTCTCATCATTAAATTTCTAAACTTAATCCACTTTTGTTTACATAATAATATTATATGTTCAAAACTTTTTTATTAATAATTTCATATTCTTCTTTCAACATACTAAAACGATACCGATTAATAAATGCACCTTCTCGTAATCTATCATTTCTCATGATTCCTTCACAAACAAACCCAGCCTTTTCATAACTTTTTATCGCATTTATGTTATCCGCATCAACACGTAGCCACACTTTCTCTAGACCAAATTCATAAAATCCAATTTGTAACATGCTGTATAGCGCCGCAATACCATATCTTCGCCCCCAATATTCTTTGTTACCAATTGCAATTCCTAATTCAGCATTTTTATTCGTTGTATCAAAGTTTTTTAAATCGACCCAGCCGATATGCACACCATCTCTAGTAACAATAGCTCGTTGTTCATACCCATTTTCTCGATTCATACACATCTCAATCCATCTTTTTGTCTCATCACGTGTAAACGGTGGATATTGATCAGGTACAACTAAATGTTTTGTTACTTCTTTATCTAATGACCATTGATATCGATCTTCTATATCTTCTAGTGAAAGTTCTCTTAATTGAACAATTGGTACATTCATTTTTCCATCTCCCTTTTATTTCCCTATAGAAAAACCTTCAAACAACCTGCCTCCATAGTTTTCTAAAGTGTTCTCTACAAAAGCAATAAGTTTCTTCTTCTCTCCAGTTATATAAAAATGATCAAAAGCTTCAACAAATTGCTCTGCAAATAATTCATCATATTTTCTTAACATCCTAATAAACCATTTAGAATTTCCAACCCATTGTCCGTTTACTCGAAGTACAAATTCATGAACTAAATCAGCCAACAGATTAGCAATAAACAATTCTTCTTCCCTCTTTGTCGCACCAATAAAATCGTCTAGTGCATCCGTAATAAAGTAACGCTTCTGTCTGATAAGTTCTTCTGTCCACTTTTCAGGACCTTTATCTAATAGTTGTTGTGCTTCCTGCTTCAAGTTCGTCACGATTTTCTTTTCTCCTTGTAAAACAATTCCCTCCGCAACAAGTTGAGGTAAAGAAGGTCGTCCTCGCTCACAATCACTTTTAAAAAATTCTTTATATGTTTTAAAATTATGTACAAAAACTTCAACTGGCCAACCATTGCTAAAAAAAGATTCACGATAACAATTAGATAGACTTTCATCAAATATTACAATATCAAGGTCAGATGTTTTGGTTGCTTCTCCCCTTGCAATACTTCCTCCTAATAAAGCGACGTCACAATGTGGAAATTGTGATTCAATAATTTTTTGTGCAGCGTCAATTGCTTTCATGCTGTTCTCCTTCTTTCATTTTCTTTTTTTATTTCTTTCTCTATCCCGTGCTTTTTTAATATATGCCTCTGCATCAGGTGTTTTACATGAAGTGGCACCATGCTCAACATCAACCTTTCCAATTTCACGTGCAATTGTGATTGCTTTTTGCTCAAGCTCATCATTTCGAATTCCAATCGCAATAAGTGCACTATTCATTGCTTCTTTTTTTCGATTTTTTTCAGTATGTATATGAGCCTTAATTTCTTTTAAAAATGGTAGGAAAAATTCATCTTCTAACGATTTATCCTTTATAGCAACATGAGCGAGTAAAGACCAACCCGCTCTACCAATCCATTCATCTTGAGATGCTGTCCACTTTTTCAATTTCTCTATTGCAATTGGAGACGAACTTACAGCTGACATAAGTACATCCATCAAACAATAATAATCAACCTCTTGTACCCATTCATCCAACTGCCCTGACGTGAATTTTTTTGGATCAACAATCATTGTAGCTAATGTCATTGCATCCATATTTTTTGTTTCCCATAATGACATGGCTAATTCATGATCTTTTTTGATTTTCTTCTTTAATTGTTTTAAGTTTGCAAAACTAACACCAAATAGTGGCTCTTTTGCCCCATGGTTCCTATATGTTTTACGATTTTGTTCTGTTCCACATTCCTCAAGCTGATGCATGACTTCTTCTAATATCATTTGGGCACCTCGTTTTTATGTTAGTTCTCCTTGCCTTAAATACGCACTTAAGATATATTCGACATTATTTATTATTTTCCTAGTTTTCATTTTTAAATACGGTATGTGAAATTAAATAAACCTAAAAAAAAAGATGCAATGAAATATCTTACCTAACTAAAGAAGGAATTTTGATTTTTATGTTATATAATATTACACATTTGCAATGAATAAGGGGGTGAATGATACATTGCTTTCGAATTTTGAATTAATGTCTATTCAGACTGAAGTTTTATTTTCTCATAATCAATTTGGAAAAATAACAAGTATTAACGAACCTGAAAGCACAGTTGCACCTCGTTTTTTTCTTGGTCATACAAAAGATGGTACGATTAGACGATATCGCTTTGATCTACCCAACGTTCTAACAAATGAGATTGAAGAATTATTTACCAATCATCCTAATCACATAGATTTAGCAAAAATTATGCACATACTAAGCGGAGAACAGCCGATACATAAAATCTGGATAGGGCCTGCTTTTGTATTTCCAAATAAGCTAGATAATCCTATCCGAGCAATAAAGATTACGGAGACAAATAAAGAACTTCTTCAATACAGCTTTCCAAATTTATTACATCAGTTAAAATGGCGACAACCTTGTTTTGTAATTCTTGAAAACGAAATGATTGCTTCTATATGCTGTAGTGCAAGAAATACAACTATAGCCGCTGAAGCAAGTGTAGAAACATTAGTGTCCTTCCAAGGGAAAGGATATGGCTATAATGTTGTATCAGCTTGGGCGAAAGCCGTACAAGAGGAAGGTCGTATTCCTCTTTATAGCACTTCTTGGGATAATTTTGCTTCACAAGCAGTAGCAAAAAAATTAAAACTGATTAACTATGGAACTGACATTCACTTCTCTTAAAACTGCATCTATATTACTTTCTGCTATCCATTTCAGCTGATTTTTCAACTTGTTTTGAGCTTGAGCCCTTCCAAACCCCTTATCATTTTCTATCCTCCTCGACAAGATGGGATCCACAAAATGAATTAATTCTACCTCCAATACTTCAAATGCTCTTTCTATATATTCAACATTTGAATGATAGGCATGTAAACAAGCTATTTTTTTCACTTTTATCACACCTTTTTCATTTTAAAAACGCATATGTACAATTATAGAATTTAGATTTTTTAACCAACGCATTACTGTTTTTTGTCCATTTCTCTTTTCATTCTCAAAAACCTGCTAAGCAAGAATAATTATCACAGTAAAAACAACAAAATCTTGCATACTTTTTTACAAACTTTTTTGTACTTGTAAAAATCTTTTTTTGCATTTACCTACCTAAAATTGCTAATATAGTAGAGTAGAACTATTATAGAGAGAAGGAAAACTATGCACAATGGAATTCGAATGACAACCTTAGTAAAAAGGGCATTGTTAATTTGCGTCGGGGTATTATTTTTATACGAAGCAATGTACGGTCCAACTCATATTGCTCGGGCAAGTACGGAAGATGAAACAAAATCTGTTCAACTTGTAAGTGAAATTCAAACTGCTCTAGCTCCGAAAGAAGCTCCAAAACAATATAACGGGCAAGTTAGAAAAGTTGCTTACTTAACATTTGACGATGGTCCTGGAAAGTACACTGCTGAGCTATTAGAAATGTTGAAAAAAGAAGATGCGAAAGCTACATTTTTCCTAATTGGAGCAAACGTTAAAGCATTTCCAGATCTTGTGAAACAAGAATTAGCCGAAGGACATTATGTTGGTATGCACAGTATGACACATAACTACAAAAAGCTATATACTGAAGGACATTATGTGGATGAAATGAAAGAAGATCAAAGTTTAATTGCTGCGATTATCGGAAAATCCCCTATCTTAACACGTCCACCATATGGCTCAATGCCAGGATTGAATGAAGCGCTCCGCAATAAAGTTGCTGAAGGTGGTTTTAAGGTTTGGGATTGGACAATTGACTCTTTAGACTGGAGATATAATAAAATGCCAGTAGATGCTGCCTCGGCGCAAATTGTACAAAATGTTCTTGCTGGTGCTACAAATCCAATCGAGGTCGTGTTAATGCATGATATTCACCCACAATCAGTAAAAGCTGTGCCTGGGATCATTAAAGGTCTAAAAGAAAAAGGTTATGAACTGGAAAGTTATCAAGAAGATGAACATTTCCCATTAAACTTCTGGCATGATAAACGTATGTAATAAAAAAAAGACTTGATTTTCTTTATAGGAAAATCAAGTCTTTTTTTATTTTTATTTGTTTAGAAAATAGAAGTTATTAATTTTACAAGTATAGATACTAACTTTGCAAAATTAGATTGTTCCAATCACTTTCTACTAATATAGTATCTTGTATCCCCCATAAAATTAACTCCAAATTATCGTTTCTGTAGTGTGCAATAATTGTACTCTTTTCATACATTTATTATACTTTATCAATGCGGTATGTGAAATTATCAAATGTCTCCAAAATAAAAAAGCCTCCTTACAAGGATATTTATCCTTATAAGGAGGCTAACGTTGATTTATTTTATTACGTTTAACCTTCTTGCGTAGTTTTTACTTTCGTCTTATTTATATCACGATGATTATAGTTATATTTCGAACGATCTACTGGTGTAAATCCTTCTGGTGTGTAGAATCGTAATAAATCTCCGTTTACAACTTCATCAGAAAATTTAAGTTTCTGTTGAACCATTTTTTCATTTTGTTTGATTTCATCCGTTGCTTCTACTGGTTTTCCAGTGGTTGTGTCATAATACTTTCCATTAAGCGCAGTAACGGTCGGACTTACATAGTTACCATTACGGAAAGGAACAACTTGCTGATGCTCTGGTGATAATAAATCTGTACCAAATTGGATATAATTCTTTGTATCGGTACCTAGTAAATGTAACAGCGTTGGAAGAACATCGATTTCTCCGCCATATTGGTGTTGAACTCCGCCCTTCATTCCTGGAACATGAATGATTAAAGGTACACGTTGTAATTGTGCATTTTCAAATGAATTAATTTCTTTACCCATGATTTGTGACATCGCTGCATTATGATTATCTGAAATACCATAATGGTCTCCATACATCACAATGATCGAATTGTCATATAAACCAGATTGCTTCAAGTAATCCATAAAGCTTTTTACAGATTCATCTAAATAACGTGCTGTTTGGAAATACGTATCTACAGATGAATCACCAGTTTTTGCTGGTTCAATTGTCGCTTCATCCTTATTAATTGGATAAGGGAAGTGATTTGATAACGTAATAAACTTCGCATAGAACGGTTGTTTTAATGTTTGTAACATTGGAATAGACTCATTAAAGAATGGTTTATCTTTCAGACCATAGTTTACAACATCTTTTTCATTCATATCATAATATGATGCATCAAAGAATTTATTAAATCCAAATGATTTATAAATATCATCACGATTCCAGAATGTTTTATAGTTACCATGGAACACCGCAGATGTATAGCCCTGCTGTCCTAAAATAGCTGGTGCTGCTTGATACGTATTATGAGCTTTGTTTGTAAATACAGACCCTTGTGGTAAACCGAATAATGAGTTCTCTAACATAAACTCCGCATCAGATGTTTTACCTTGTCCTGTTTGATGGAAGAAGTTATCAAAATACAGTGTATTTGCATCTTGTGTAAATGAATTTAAGAATGGTGTAACTTCTTGTCCGTTCAACTTGTAATTAATTAAAAAGTTTTGGAACGACTCTAAATGAATATAGATAACGTTCATACCTTTCCCCTTACCAAAATACTCTGGGTTAGGGCTTGCATAGTTCGATGTAATATAGTTTCTTACACCTGTCATGCTATCTCCATCCGCTAAAGCACGTTCTGTCGATGCTTTCATACTTTGGATGCCATCATAAATTGTATAGTTGTACGCACCTAAGTATTTCACAATGTAGTTGCGGTCAAACGTTCTTGTTAGTAATTCAGGACGATCAGATTCTGCTAAACCTAAGTTGATGCTAAAAATCAAAATCCCCATAATAAATACAAGTGACAATTTATATTTTGCAACACGAATTGGTTTTGGATTAGCGAATTTTGTTATTACCAACACAAGCAAGATAATTGTGTCTAAGAAATATAATGGATCATATAGATGTAATAACGCTAAAATACTACCACCTAAATCTCCAAAGTTATTCGTTTGTGTTAATGTCGGGAACGTAATAAAATCGCTGAAAAAGCGATAATATACTACGTTTGAGTATAAGATAATTGACAGTAACAAATTAATAATAATTAACCAAATATAAGATCGTTTCCCTTTTGCAAATAATGCAAGTCCTAAAAATAGGACAGCTGAGCTTAGCGGGTTAAAAAATAGCAAGAATTTTTGGATTGTGTTCGATATTCCTAAGTCGAATTCTGTAACATATGCTGCATATGTTTTTAACCAGAATAAAACAACTGCAAAAATAAAGAACCCAAAATGATTACTTAACACACGTTTGCTCTTTAATAATAATTGTTTCATCTCTCCACCTCTTTTAATCATCCAAGGTTTATTTTTTATAAGTCTACCTCTGTTTTGAATTTACTTTCCCAAAACAACCCTCACTTTTCTTTAACCTTATGAAGAATATTAGTAATTATAAGTTTAAGGTTGTATTTATTCAACTATTTCTTATTAAATATGTTGACCTAGATATATATTTAATAAAATGCATTTGTAACATTTTTTATTTCTATCTAACTTTCTAAAAATCCGTCCGGTTATTAGGACACTCCCCACTATAAACTTTTATTCTTCACTCCGCAAACATTCTTATTTCCAAAATTACCAATTGGATTTATTGCTGCTAATTTATTCATTCTGAGAAAATTTCTTCTTACTGCGTCCTTTATATGTAAAAAATTATAATTCACATACATATTTTTTATTATTAACTTCTATAAACAACATTTAATTCTATTATTTCTCCTGTTCATTTAACATTAGCTTTGTGATACGAAAAGAATATATTTAATCTGAACAGACCGGTTCCGTTTGGAAAGACATGTAATTTTTCATTATATGTAACTTCTTTTCAATAAAATTCCATGAATATTGAAAAAATTATACACATTTATATATACAAATACCTGCTATGCAGAATAAAAAGTAACTTACACTCGTTTGCTCTTTCTGTTTTTACTTCGCATGTGGCAGAAAAAGGCCCTGACTGCTTCTATGCATGGCCAGAAGCTCTCCCCCACCTAAAAAAAAGGGGTTTTATGTCGGTTTTTTAATTGATGTACCTATAGTAAAAAAACAAAACCCTCGCTCTATTCTAAGTGCGAGGGTTTTGTTTTACAGATTATTTCCCCTGATACATTGCATCTACTTGCTTTTGAAGTTCTACATTTTCTAAGAACTCATCGTATGTTGCTTCTTTATCGATTACACCGTTTGGCGTCACTTCGATAATACGATTTGCAATTGTTTGTACGAACTGATGGTCATGAGATGTAAATAGTAATGTTCCTTTAAATGCGATTAAACCGTTGTTTAATGCTGTGATAGACTCAAGGTCTAAATGGTTCGTTGGATCATCAAGTGTTAATACGTTTGCTCCGCTTAACATCATTTTAGAAAGCATACAACGAACTTTTTCTCCACCTGACAATACAGAAACATTTTTCTTTACTTCTTCACCAGAGAATAGCATACGACCTAAGAAGCCACGCAAGAAACTTTCTGTTTCATCTTGCGGAGAGAACTGACGTAACCATTCAACTAAGTTATATTCACTGTTCTCGAAGTACTTAGAGTTATCTCTTGGGAAGTAAGCTTGAGATGTTGTAACGCCCCACTTAAATGAACCGCTATCTGGCTCCATTTCACCCATAAGAATTTTAAATAATGTTGTCATCGCAATATCATTGCGTCCGATAAATGCAACTTTATCACCTTTAGATAATGTGAAGTACACATTATCTAACACTTTTTCTCCATCAATCGTTTTTGAAAGACCTTCTACAGTTAATAAGTCATTTCCTACTTCACGCTCTGGTGTGAAGCCAACGAATGGATAACGGCGTGAT
>Ga0102589_1001365_pt1 | contig 34089 bp, 31 predicted proteins | sample AraplaMF_Col_mLB_FD_76858 | JGI IMG/M metagenome (GOLD analysis project Ga0102589, IMG submission 76858) | Arabidopsis root microbial communities from the University of North Carolina, USA - plate scrape MF_Col_mLB | ecosystem: Host-associated > Plants > Roots > Endosphere | place: USA...
GCCCGCCCAGCAGGTCCGGGCCGGACAGGCGCCCATCACGGCCCACCACGATGGCTTTCTCGCCAAGTTCTACGGCGGCCGACCCGAAGGACAGGCCGATATAACGGGCCACTTCCGGCGTCAGCGTCTTGCCGACAATGCCGCGGATGTCATAGGCCTTGAAGATCGAGGGATCAATTTGCATGTGGCTTCCTGGAGACAAGGTTCATCGTGCGATTCCACCCCGTGGCGGGACACCTCGGGAGGGGCGCGGGCAGGGCGCCAAAAAGCCGTATTGTGCCGGATTGCGCGTGGCGCAGGCGCTATAATCGGCGTCAACCGCCCCTGCAAGGGAATTTTTCGACCCTTTTTGGTTGCCTTCGGTTTGCTCGCGCACGGAACGACGTGGCATCCGGACCCATCAGCAGGCGCTTGACGGGATTCTGCAGCATCCGCTGCGCGCCCCCAGCCCGAGACCTCCGCCCTTGTCCCTGATCTCGTTGCCCGAACGGCCACGCCTCGCCCTTCTCATCACCAATTCCGAGATCGGTGGCGCCCAGACCCACGTTGCCGACCTGCTGCGCGCCCTGCGCGGGCAGGCCGACGTGACGTTGCTGGCCGGCGGCGACGGGCCGCTGTTCGACCTGGCGCATGAACTGGGCATTCCGGCAATCCGGCTGGCGACGCTGGACAATGCGCTGTCGCCAGTGAAGGCCGTCGTGGCACTGCGCGAGCTGATGGCCGCGCTACGCGACGCCGCCCCCGATTTGCTTCACACACACAGCGCGAAAGCCAGCGCCCTCGGCCGTATCGCCGGCAGGCTGCTGCGCATACCGGTGGTCTATACCGTGCACGGGTTCGCGTTCAAACCGGCTGCGCCGTGGAAACAACGCACGGTGGCGCGGATCGCGGAATGGGTGCTGGCGCCCTTGGCAAGTCAGGTCATCTGCGTGTCGGCCGCGGAACGCACCATGGCACGCAACCTGCCGATTGCCGATGACCGCATCAGCACCATTCCCAATGGCATAGCCGATGTGTCGCAGCGCGCCGATCCGGCCGCCGCGATGCGGCAGGTCGTGACGGTCATGCGGCTAGCGCCACCGAAACGGCCCGACATTTTGATCCGAGCGTTCGCCGCGGCGAACCTTCCCGATTGTGAACTGGTGATTGCCGGCGACGGCCCGCAGCGCGGCGCGCTTGAGGCACTGGTCGGCCAACTTGCCCCGGCGCGCGTGCGTTTTGCCGGCAACATCGACAACGTCCCTGCTCTGCTTGCCGGTTCGCAGATGTTCTTGCTGGCCTCCGACCATGAGGGTTTGCCGATTTCCATCCTGGAAGCCATGCGCGCGGGCCTGCCCGTAATCGCCAGCGACCTGCCCGGCATCCGCGAGCAACTCGACGACGGGCGGTGCGGCATGCTGGTGAACGACAATGAGCCAGGGCGCTTTGCCGACGCCTTGCGCGCGCTTGCGGCCGATGCCCCGGCGCGCGCCGCCATGAGCCAGGCGGCCCGCCAGCGCTGGCAGGACACCTACGGACCGGAGCGCATGGTCAGCGCAACGTGGGCAGTCTATCAACGCGTGCTGGCGTGTCGCCAGCACGCCGACACGCGAATTTCCGCATCATGAACACCCTTCCCGGCGACGCCCTGCGGCGCAACGGTCCTGGCTCACCGGCGCGCTCCGAAACCATCCGGCGCGCCAGCCGCATGATTGGCTGGGCCGCCCTCGGGCTGGTGCTGTTTGGCATCAATGCCGCGTTGTCCGAAGTCGCGCATCAGGCGGGGCTGGTCACCTACGTGTTCCCCCGCACCCTGTTGTGGTCGGTTCTGCCGTACCTGGCCGCCTTCCTGTTGTTGCATCGGGCGCTGCATCTTCCCGCCATGGAGGGCGCCAGCATCGTAGGCGTGGCCACCACCCTGCCCTTTGCATTGCTGCTGATCGTCTATGCGGGATTTCACATCGAGTACTCGCGCGGCGCCGTGCTAGTTGGCTACATCACCTCGCTGGCATGGATCTGGTTCGGCTATCGCCGGTACGTGCAGAAGTACGTGCCGCTGTTCGGCTACCTTGACCCGGAAACACTGCAGCACCTGAACCGCATCATCGCCATGCCAGGTGCCACCCCGCCAGCCACCACGCGTTTCGAACAGATCAGCTCAGTTGACGAAGCCATGCATTGCGATGGCATCCTGGTGGAACGCGGCCTCACCGCCGACCCGGCGCGCACGCGGCTGCTAACCCAGTACCGGCTGGGCCATCTGCGCATGTACTCTGTGGAGCGAGTGGGTGAAATGCTCACTGGCCGCGTGGGCCTGGACCATATCGACGAGAACTTTTTCGACGACTATGCCGACCACTACCTGTTTGACTACGTCAAGCGGCTGACCGACATCGTCGCTGTCGTCGTGCTTGCCCCGCTGGCCGTGCCTGTGGGCTTGGCCGTGGCACTGGCGGTAAGCCTGGAAACCGAGGGCGGAGCGCTGTTCCGGCAACGACGCGTGGGTCTTTTCGGCAAGCCGTTCACGATGCTGAAGTTCCGCAGCATGGGCGTGGACAAACAAGCGCCGGCCCAATTCGCGCTGCAGCGGGACCCGCGCGTGACTCGCGTGGGCCGCATCATCCGCAAATATCGCCTGGACGAGATTCCGCAACTGTGGAATGTGCTGGTGGGCGACATGAGCTTTATCGGCCCGCGTCCCGAACAGGTGCCAATGGTCGAGGAGTTCACCGAGACCATTGCGTACTACCCGTACCGGCACCTGGTGCGCCCCGGGCTGTCGGGCTGGGCACAGGTGCAGCAAGGCTACGTCGGCACCCACGCCGAAACCGTGACCAAGCTTAGCTATGACCTGTACTACGTCAAGCACTGTTCGTTCGCGCTTGACCTGCTGATTGCGGTGAAGACCGTCCGCACGCTGCTGACCGGGTACGGAGCGCGTTGATGACATCAGCCGCCGCTGCGGAACCTTGCTCGATGCGTATTCTGCTGGTCACCACGGGCCTTAAGGTCGGAGGCGCCGAACACCAGGTAGTGGCGCTCGCGCGCGCCTTCCTGGCGATGGGCCATGCCGTCGCCATCCTGAGCCTGTCGGCCGGACGCGAGATCGAACTCCCTCCGGGCGCCCATGTCATCGAACTCAATATGCGCAAAACGCCAGGCGGGATGATTCGTGCCCTCTGGCAGGCCCGCGCAGTGGTCCGCGCCTGGCAGCCCGATGTCATGCACGCGCATATGGTGCATGCCAACCTGTTCGCCCGTGCGCTTACGCGCATCGTGAAGTGTCCACCGCTGGTGTGTACCGCGCACAGCTTCCGTGAGGGTGGCCGGCTGCGCATGGCCGCCTACCGGTTGACGGACCGCTGGACAGACATCACCACCCATGTCAGCAACGATGGGCGCCTGGGCATGGTCACCGCGGGCGGAGTGCCGGCGTCTCGCATCATCGTCATGCCCAATGGCATCGACACCGGGCGCTTTCAGCCTGACCCGACGGTGCGCCGCGCCGTGCGCACGCAATTGGGCATGGGTGCCGATACGCGCTTGCTGCTCAACGTCGGCAGGCTGGTGTCCGAGAAGGCCCAGGACACGCTGATCCGCGCCTTTGCCCGCATCGATCCTGCCATACCCGCACATCTGCTGATTGCTGGCAACGGCGCGCTACGCCAGCCGCTGTCCGATCTCGCGACGTCACTCGGCATCGCATCCCGCGTAACGCTGCTCGGTCAGCGCAATGACATCCCTGCCCTGCTGAACGCCGCCGATAGCTTCGCGCTGTCTTCAGATGTAGAGGGCCTGCCGATGGTGCTGGTAGAAGCGCTGGCCTGCGGTTGTCCGGTCGTGTCCACCGACGCGCCCGGCGTGACGGAAGTGATCGGCGAACTCGGTACGGTCGTGCCGCGCGGCAACGTCGAGGCGCTGGCCGATGCGCTGACCCACACCCTGCCCATTGGCCGAGGCGCATCGGCCGACCAGGCCGAGCGACGAGCGCGCGTACTGTCGTTGTTTTCGATCGACGCCGTGGCACAGCGCTGGCTTTCCCTCTATACAAGCCTTTCCGCCGAGGCCGCCTTGCCTCGCACGGAGATTGCCTGATGCGCCGACGCGTTGCAGGAAATCTCCTCTGGATGCTGGCCGAGCGCGGGCTGCAGGTAAGCGTGGGGATCGCAGTGGTGGCCATGCTGGCGCGCGCCCTGGGGCCGGAGGGGTTCGCGCACTTCCAGTATGCACAGTCCATCGTGCTGATTGCCGCATCCGTGGCACTGGTATGCGGCGCCGAAGTGGTAGTGCCACGGCTCGTGGCGGCGCCCTCGCCGGCGGCACAGCACCAGTTGCTGTGGCAGGCGTTCCTGTTGCGACTCGTGGGCGGCGTTACCGGCTACGCCTTGATGTGCGCTTATCTCGGCATCACCGCGCCAGTGACGGACATCTGGCATGCCGCGCTGTGGCTGGGCATCGCCATCTTGCTGCGCGAGCCATTCGGCGTGGTCACCGCCTGGATGCAGGCTCACACCAATAACCGTCCTGGGACACTGTTCAGCCTGGCCGCGCTGGCCATCAAGGCAGCGCTGGTCGGTGCGCTGTTCGCCCAACACATCAGCGACGTGACGGGATACGCTGTGGCTTTTGCCGTGGAGGCCATCGTGCTTGCCGCGCTACTGGCAAGCTACTACCTCCGACGGGGCGCAGCCGGCCCCGTGCGCTGGCAGCCCATGATGGCGCGAGAGTTGCTGGGCGCCGGCGCACTGTTCTGGATAAGCTTCATCATGATGATGGGCGCACGCCGCGTGGACCAGTTGATCCTGCAGCCGGCCGTGTCAGCCGCCGAGTTCGGCGCCTACGCCGCCTGCATGCAGATCCTGGACAACTTCACGATGGTGGCAACGATCCTCGCGGCCGGTATCGCACCGAGCTACGTCTACGCGCGACAGCGCTTTGACGATGCGCACGCCAGCGTCGGCCGCATTGCACTGGGCCTGGGTGGCCTGGGGCTTGCCGGCGGCATTGCCATTGCCGCGTGCGCGCCGTGGATCGTGACACTGCTATACGGGCACGCTTTCTCTGCCACGGTCGGGCTGCTGCGCATGGCCGCGATGGTCTCCACACTGGTGTTCGCCGATGTGTCGCTGACGCTGCTAGCCGTGCATCTGCGTCGCCCACGCTGGGTGGCCGCCAAGTGGGCGCTGGTACTGGCCACGATCCTGATTTGCGACCTGATCCTGATTCCGCACTTCGGTAGCTGGGGCGCCATTGGCGGTTACGCGTTCGGGAACGGCGTTGCGGTACTGGTCGGCGCGGCACTCTGGTGGCGATACCGCCCGATACACGGCATGGCATCGGCATGAGCACCCGCCCGACAGTCTGCTTCCTGACCGGCACGCTGAACGCCTTTGCAGGCGCCGAACGCATGACGGCAGTCATCGCGAACGCGCTGGCGGCGCGCGGTTACCGGGTGCTAATACTGAGCCTTTGGGACCGGGCCAGCGTCTTTCCACTGCATCCGGAAATCTTGCACGACACCCTGTTCGACAAACGGCCCTCGTTCAAGCGCCAGTACTTTGCCACGGTGGCAGGCATCCGCCGGTTCGTGCGTCGGCATAAGGTCGATGTGCTAATCGAAGTGGATACGATGTTGACGCTATTCACGCTGCCCGCGACCATCGGCCTGAAGGTGCGGCGGATTGCGTGGGAGCATTGTCATTTTGATGAGGATTTGGGGAGGCGGGCTCGGCGGGTGGCGCGGTGGGTGGCGGCGCGGACCAACGATACGATCGTGGTACTGACAGAGCGGGACCGTCGGCGTTGGCAAGATGCCCTGCATCCGCGCGCGACGTTGGTGATGATCGGCAACCCGTTGCCCTTTCCCTATCCCGTGCAGGCTGCTCCCCGAAACAGCCAGATCGTCCTTGCCGTCGGACGCCTGGTGCACGCGAAGGGTTTCGACTTGTTGTTGCAGGCCTGGGCGCTGTTTGCGCCGTCTTGCCCGGGTTGGCGCCTGGTCATCGTGGGGGATGGCGAGGAGCGTGCAGCCCTGGAGAAACAGATTCATGTCGCCGGCATAGAGAAATCGGTGCAAATGCCGGGTGCCAGTGCCGATATTGAGTCTTACTACCGCACTGCCGCAATTTTCTGCCTCAGTTCCCGTTACGAGGGATTCGGATTGGTTTTGCTGGAAGCAATGGCTTATGGATTGCCGGTGATTTCCACCAATTGCGAAACCGGTCCCCAGGAGCTGGTTCGAGATGGCGAAAACGGATTGCTTGTCGAAAATGAAAATCCTGCAGCCATTTCCGCAGCGTTGCGCCGCCTGATCGACGACGCCGCGACACGGCAAGCGCTTGCAGAAGAGGGACGTCAGACGGCATGCATGCGGGACGCCGCCAATCTGTGCATGCTATGGCTGAATGTGCTTGAGAACGGCAAAAAGCCAGACGAGCGAGGATAGCAATGTGCATGTCACGCGATCCAGTGTTACTTACATAACGATTCAAAGCGATACCATTTGATGCGGGTATTTAAGGAAACTCAAGTTACAATCCGTTCCAAAGTCAGAATTCCTTTACTCCATTCGCATGACAGAGATTGCAACCGACCACGTAAACTTGTCCGCGCCGACGCCCTCAGAACTACTGAAGCGTTCCTGGAAGCTCATTGTCCTGCTGGGTGCGATCGGCGCCTTGGCCGGCGCGACGTCCGCGATGATTATCAAACCCAAGTGGATTGCAAAGGTGACGGTTCAGGTTGGGCAACTTTCAGCAGCCAGCCCTAACGGTATCAGCTCGCGGCTGATCGAAAACCAGTTGACAGTGGCGGATCGCTATAATGCGCCCACGCTCCGACTGGAAGTGATCCGTACGATGGGCTTTCCCTCCCCCGCAAGCCATCGTGATGCGAAGCTTTATTTCGACACGCTTCGGGCCGGAACGGGCCGAAGCCCAGACACGGTTAACCTTCAAGTATCGGGATACTCCCGTGAAGGGGCGCTCAATGCAATGAACACCTCATTCAAGGTCCTCGCCGCAATTCATAACCAGTTGTTTGATCCAACCGTCTCGCGCCTGAAAAGCGAACTCGATGACGTCAATGGCAAAATGGCGACGGCTCAGGACGAATACGAGAAGAGCCTCCGGGCTTTGAAAGCGAGCGCGGCCAGGTCGTCGAGTTCGGCACAGGATATCCTAGTCACCAACTTGACCAGCGTGCTTAACAATCAGGTGATGGACCTCAAGCGACAGTCGGCGCTTGCCCAGGAGTCCCTGGAACCAGCGCGCACCTATCCCACGCGCATGCTCGGCGAACCCTATGCAGCTGACGAGCCGAGTACCCCTGGTCCGTTCCTACTGACACTTGCAGGTACTGCGCTGGGTCTCGTGCTGGGCGCCTTGATCTCCTTCGTGCGTCGCCAGCGCATCTGAGTCACACGCCTGCTCAAAAAGAACGACACGCGCGAGGGTGTCGTTCTTTTCTTTGTCAGGTTGCCGTAGCAACCGGTAACGGACGTGCCGCCCCCACCGCGGTCGGCGCACCGTATCCATGAACGTGCTCAGCCAGAATCGCAGTAATCGTCTGTCTGTCATTCTGTTCGGCAGCCAGACGCAACCTGGCCAGTACCGGCGAGAATTCGCTCCACGGCACGAACACCTCGCGCGCCTTCATGATGCGCTGGTGCGCCGTCGGCTCCGGATTGTCACCAATCAGCAGCTCCTCGTAGAGCTTCTCCCCAGGCCGCAAACCGGTGATCTGGATCTCGACGTCACCGCCCGGATGTTGCTTGTCTCGCAGCGTCAGACCAGACAACTGAACCATACGGCGCGCCAGGTCAATGATCCGGACCGATTGCCCCATGTCGAGGACAAACACTTCGCCGCCATGCGCCATCGCGCCGGCCTGGAGTACCAGTTGTGCCGCCTCCGGGATCGTCATGAAGTAGCGGGTAACTTCTTCATGTGTCACCGTGAGGGGGCCGCCTTCCGCGAGTTGACGACGGAACAGCGGCACGACGCTGCCACTGCTCCCCAACACGTTGCCGAATCGGACCATCGCGAACACCGTCCGATTCCTGGCCGAGCCGCCCGGCTCTGCATCGAGCGAAGAAAAATCGACGGCGGAGCTGGCCGCCATGGCCTGCAGCGCAAGTTCCGCCATTCGCTTGGATGCGCCCATTACGTTGGTCGGGCGCACGGCCTTGTCGGTCGAAACAAGCACGAAATTCTCCGCCTCGTTTTCCAAGGCTGCACGCGCCATGTTCAGCGTACCGAAGACGTTGTTCAGGATGCCCTCGGCAGCATTGCCCTCTACGAGCGGCACATGCTTGTAGGCCGCCGCGTGGTACACGGTAGCCGGCCTGAACTCCGCGCAGATCTCCCGCATCCGTCGCAAATTGGCCACACTGGCCAACAGTGGGATAACTTCGGTCTCCAGTTGGTGCTCGCCCAGCAGCCGTTCCAGTTCATGATGAATCGAGTACAGGCCAAACTCGTTGTGCTCAACGAGCACAAGCTGACGCGGACGCTCCAGCACAATCTGGCGACACAATTCACTTCCGATACTGCCCCCGGCACCGGTGACCAGAACCGTCTTGCCAGCCAGGTTGCGTGCCAGCAGGGCTGCGTCCGGCGGCACGGGCGCGCGCCCCAGCAAGTCCTCGATATCGAGTTCCTGGATATCTCGGATCGTAACGCGCCCTGAAGCCAAGTCCGCCATGCCAGGCAGCGTTCGCACGTGAACCGGCACCTCGCGCAACTTGTCGATCACGGCATTGCGCTGCGTACGCCCCATAGAGGGTATGGCCAGCAGGATGTCGGTGACACCCATGCGGTCGACCGCGTCCGCCACGTCGTCCGGCGAATAGATATCGAGGCCATTGATCGTGCGACCGATCTTCGCAGGATCGTCGTCGATGAAACCCAACAGCAAGTATTGCCGAGTCACGGCCAGCGCCGATGCAGTCTGCACCCCGGCATCGCCCGCGCCATAGATCAGCAGACGCCCTTCGTGCGAGCGAATCTTGGCCATGGTGCCGGCCAGCCAGAAGCGCGCCAGTGCGCGGCTTGCACCGACAAGCAGCAGGAACAGCATGGGCTGTATCAGGCCGACACTACGCGGGACGCCGTCGAGCTTTAGCAACAACAGCGTGCTGAAAAATAGCGCACCGTACAGGCCGACAGCCTTTGCTGTGCTACCCAGTGCCGCCATGCCCGTATATCGGAATATGGCTCGATACAGGCCAAGCCGCACGAATATCGGAAAGGCCAACAGGGGTGCCAGCAGATATACATATCCCTGCTGCAGGATCGGCAGCCCGGCCTGGTCGATGCGCAGGTAGAACGCCACCCACACGGACAGGAGGGCCAGGCACAGATCCAGCACCACCACCACGATGCGCTTGGCCGCTCGTGGCAGCGCAAGCAGTGGAACCGTCAGGTTGTTCACAGGCTGGCCCGTCCCAGTACTTCCGCCAGCACGCTGCACGTTTTGGCGATCTCGACGTCGGTCAGCGTGGGATGCACGAGGAACATCAGGCTCGTTTCACCCATGTCGCGCGCCACAGGCAGGCGTTCGGCGGGACGCCAGCCGGTATTGTCGAAGGCCTTCTCAAGGTACACCTCCGAGCACGAACCCTGATAGCAGGGCACCCCAGCATCGACAATGGCCTGCACGATGGCATCACGCGTCCAGCCCGGTGCAAGCCGGTCGGGGCGCACATAGACATAGCATTTGTAATGGGCATGAACGCTGTCTGCAGACAGCGTGGGGACACGCGCCGCCGCAAACGGTCGGGCGGCATCCAGGATGGCTTCGGCACGCGAGGTTCGGCGCGCCGTCCAGTCCGCCATGCGACGCAACTGGATACGGCCGATCGCTGCCTGCATCTCGAGCATGCGCCAGTTCGTGCCAAAGGTCTCATGCAGCCATCGAAAGCCTGGCGCATGCTGCCGCTCGTACACGGCTTCGTAGCTCTTGCCGTGGTCCTTATAGGCCCACATGGTGCGCCAGACGTCTTCGTCATTGGTGGTGACCATGCCGCCTTCGCCACCCGTAGTCATGATCTTGTCCTGGCAGAAACTCCAGGCCGCCACGTGGCCGATCGATCCGACACTACGACCCTTGTAACGCGCCCCGTGCGCTTGCGCGCAGTCCTCGATCACCTTGAAGCCATGCTGAGCCGCAAGCGCCATGATTGGGTCCATGTCGCAAGGCCATCCGGCCAGATGCACCACGATGACCGCCTTCGTGCGGGGCGTGAGTACTCGCGCAATTGTCTCCGCGGACAAATTGCCGCTATCGGCATCGACGTCTGCGAAGACCGGCGTCGCACCGGCGTTCACCACGCAAGATGCGCTGGCGATGAACGTGCGCGGGGTGACCACGACTTCATCGCCAGGGCCAATGCCCAGCCCCTTGAGCGCTAGGTCTAGTGCCAGCGTACCGTTTGCCAAGGCCACCGCGTAACGGGTGTCGGTCCACTCGGCGAACTCCTTCTCGAAGTCACGGCACTCGTTGCCGGTCCAGTAGTTCACCTTGTTGGACAGCAACACCTGCTGGACAGCATCGGCCTCTTCCTTCGTAAAGCTTGGCCAAGGAGAAAATGGAGTATTCAGCATAGCGTTATCAGACCCTCAGAAGTTGCCTCAACCTGCCTGTTTGCGTCGTTGCGAGGCCGTCAGACCCTCCAACACAGGCTCACATTTGTTGCCGTGCCGGATTGCCGACCATTGTCACGCCATCCAGCACATGTTTTACCACTACCGCGCCTGCACCCACCATTACGTCAGTGCCGATCTCAATACCCTGCCGCACTGAGGCGCCCACGCCCACCCAGGAAAAAGCGCCTACGGTGACACCGCCGCTAAGGTTCGCACCTGGACTGACATGCACTGCGTGGGCCAACGTACAGTCATGGTCGACGGTGGCCCCCGTGTTGACGATGCCGGCATCACCGATCGAGGTGTCGACATTAATCACGGCCCCGGCCATGACTACAGTGCCCAAGCCCAGAACGGCGAACCGGCTGACGCAGGCGTGCGGATGCACCACCGTTGCCATCGGCACGCCGGCAGCAACCAATGCCTGCTGCTTTTCCCAGCGCGCCCGGCAATGGCCGATCGACACGAGTGCCGCATCGAACTCCCCGGAACGGGCAATCAGGTCGGACAGGCCACCCAACACTGGCCAATGCCCGTTTCCACTTTTCGCGGGCCAAGCGTCGTCGAAGAACATCACGCTCTGCCAGCCTGCCGCCAATGCGGCATCGGCAACGACCTTGCCATGCCCGCTGGCGCCAAAGAGCGCAAGACGCTCACGCTTCATCATTTCTTGCCCGTGAATTTCGACATCGTAGCCTCCCCTGCGGCACTGATGCCCTCGCGTACCAGCACTTTGCGGACGGTAAGCCAAAGGATACGGATGTCGAGCCAGAGGCTCCGGTTATCGACGTACCAGACGTCGAGCGCGAATTTCTCGTCCCAGCCCAGCGCGTTGCGGCCATTGACCTGCGCCCAGCCAGTGACGCCTGGCCGCACTTCGTGACGCCGCGCCTGCTCTGGCGAATACAGGGGCAAGTATTCCATCAGGAGCGGCCGGGGTCCTACCAGGCTCATGTCTCCCTTGATGACATTCCAGAGTTCAGGCAACTCATCTAGACTGGTCGCGCGCAGGAACCTGCCGAATGCCGTCAGGCGCTCGGCGTCGGGCAACAATTGGCCATCCGGCCCGCAGGCACCGGTCATGGTCCGGAATTTCACCATGACGAAGGCCTTCCCATGCAGCCCGGGGCGCGTCTGCCTGAAAAACACCGGGCTACCCAGCCGCGTGCGCACCATCCAGATAAGGACGAGCAGCGGCACGCCGAGCACTATCAGTGCAAGACTGGCCAGTAGCAGATCAAAAAGCCGCTTCATCGGATATCCATTTCACTCAGCATGACGGCATTCACCTTGTGCACGTCATACTTTTCCTCAGCCACCTCCCGCGCACGCCGCCCCATCCGGTTGGCAAGCCCGGGGTCATCCAGGAAGCGCAGCATCGCGGCTTCCAAGGCGTCGACCGATTTCACTGGCACCAGGAAGCCGTTATCGCCGTCGACGACGGTCTCACGGCAGCCGGGTGCATCGGTGGTGATGACCGCCCGCCCCATGGCCATGGCTTCGAGCACGGTGCGCGGCGTACCTTCCCGATATGACGGCAATACGTAAACCGTGCTCTGGGCAATAGCTGGCCGGACATCACTAAGCTTGCCAAGATATTCCACGACACCATCGCGCACCCATCCGTCGAGTTCCTCCTGGGCAATGGCATCGGGATTGGAATCGATCCACCCCACCAGCACAAACGTCGCATCGGTGCGGCGCGCCCGGATACGCCGTGCGGCCTCGGCGAACTCGCGCACGCCCTTGTCTCCGAGCAGCCGCGCGATCAGCAGGAATCGGGCGTTCCCCACCGGCAGCGGCGCCACGGCAAAGCTCGACACATCCACGCCGGACCCGTTAACTACGCAAGCCGGCGTATGCGTCGCCAAGATGCCGCGCTGGCGGAACAGGTCGCGATCGTCGGGATTCTGGAAGAAGACCATCTGCACCCGTGCCAGCGCGGCGGCATACATGCACTGCACAAGGGCGCGCATGCCGCCACGCCCGCTTTCCTGCTGAAACGCGTATCCCAGCCCGGTGATCAGCGCAAAGCGTCGCGGCACACCGGCCAGCCACGCCGCAAGTGTTCCATAAATCACCGGCTTGATCGTGTAGCCCATGGCACAATCGGGTTGGATACGGCGCATCAGGCGGTAGAGCTGCAGCAGGGTGCGCAGGTCCGCCACCGGATTCGTGCCTGTGCGATGCATGTCGACATCATGCACGGTCAGGCCTTGGGCCTCTAGCCGTTCCCGCACCGCATTCGCAGCGGACAGGCCGGGGGCGACGACATGCACATCGAGACCCTTGGCCTGCAGTGCTGCAATCAGCGGGGCGCGGAAGCCGGTCAGCGATTCCGCGAAACTCGCGATCATCATGAATCTCACGCCACCGTCTCCGGTTGGGCGGCAGTGACTGATTCCTTCTCGAGCCACGCCTGGAACATCAGGACACACCAGAGAGGATGCTGCCAGTTGCGCTGGCCGCTCAGGTGTTCCTGCCATTTCTTGCGGATCGGCGCCGGGTTCAGGAAGCCCTCGCGACGCAGTCGCGACGCATCGAGCAACTCCTCTGCCCACTCGCGCAGCGGCCCGCGCAACCATGTATCGATCGGCACACCGAATCCCATTTTGGGCCGTTCGATAAGCGCCTTCGGCACATGCCGGTACAGCACCTGCCGCAGCGCCCACTTGGTGGTATAGCCGGCCGCTTCTTGGCGAAGCTTGTAGGCCAGCGGCAGCTTCCAGGCAAATTCGACCACCCGGTGATCCAGGAACGGCACGCGCGATTCCAGGCTGCGTCCCATTGCCGCGCGATCGACCTTGGTCAGGATGTCGTCAGGCAGGTAGGTCAGCATGTCAAGCGCCATCATGCGTTCCACATGGCCCAGCGCGTCGAGTTCGCCCTTCGTGGTGTCCAGCAGCGTTCCGGGTTCGCGGCCACCGATCACGATGGCCTCCGGGTCTTGCCACTGCGAAACCATGCCGCGATACAGCGCTTCCGCAGACTTCGCAGCCATCACGCCAGCGCCCTTGTGGATCTTCTCGCCGATATTTGTCCAGCGCGAGGCGCCGGGAATGCTGGCGGCCAGGCTGTTGATCCGTTCCGGCGAGGCCCGCGTGAGCACCCATGCCATCGCCGACCGGAGGCCCGGCGGCACGGATGACAGGCGGTTCCACAGCGTGGCAGTGATCTGGTAGCGGTTGTAGCCCGAAAACAGTTCGTCGCCCGCATCGCCCGACAACGACACCGTGACGTGCTGGCGGGCCAGTGCGCTCACCAGATAGGTCGGGATCTGCGACGAATCGGAAAAAGGCTCGTCATAGAGCGTCGGCAGACCGGGAATCACATCGAGCGCCTGCTCTGGCGTGACATACAGCGACGTGTGCTCGGTACCCAAGTGCGCCGCCACGGCCTTGGCGTGCTCGGCCTCATTGTAGATGCCCTCGTGAAAGCCGATCGTGAACGTCTTGACCGGCCTGGACGACTGTGCCTGCATCAGCGCGACGACGGTCGACGAGTCGATTCCTCCCGACAGAAACGCTCCCAGCGGCACATCAGCCATCATCTGGCCGCGAACGGCGGTGCGCAGGACGGCCTCGAGCGCGTCGACAGCCTCCGCTGGACTGCCAGTGAACGGCTCGCGGGTGCCTTGCAGCGCCGCCTCGATACCGGACCAGTACGCACGTGGCTGCGTCTCGCGGTGCGTGGCGGAAATCTCCAGCAGATGCCCGGGCAACAGCTTGTGGATGCCTTCGAAAATCGAATACTCGCCAGGGACGTTGTTGTGCCGCATGAACAGGCACAGCGCGTTCCTGTCGATCTTGCGCTCGAAGGCAGGATGGGCGTGCAGGGCCTTCAGTTCGGAGCCGAACAGGAAAGCGCGGACCGCTCCTGTGCCCTGCCATCCGTAGTACAACGGCTTCTCTCCCAGCCGGTCGCGCGCCAGCGTCAGCACACGCTGCTGGCGATCCCACACGGCAAACGCGAACATACCGACGGCACGCCTGACCGTAGCTTCAATGCCCCAGGCGTCGAAGCCGGCCAGCAGCGTTTCCGTATCGGAGTGTCCGCGCCATTGGGGTGCCAGGCCGCCGCGCTCGAGTTCCGCGCGCAGATCCATGTGGTTGTAGATCTCGCCGTTGTACGCCATGACAAAGCGACCGCTGGCGGCCGCCATGGGCTGGTGGCCGGCCGGCGAGAGATCCACGATGGCCAGACGCCGATGGCCGAACCCGACCGGCGAATCGCCGTCGCTCCAGGCGCCGCCATCGTCCGGGCCACGATGAAGGATGCGGTCCGCCATGGCCTCGAGCAGATCTATCCGGTCTGCCGTGGCCGCAATGTTGCCGCCAAAAAATCCTGCGAATCCACACATGATCAATGGGCTCCCGCCTGCTTCAGCAGCCGCGCCAGCCTGGGCGCAACTTCCTGCACGCAATATTCCTTTTCTACGCGCTGTCGACCAACGCGCCCCATCGCGGCGCTACGCCCGCGATCACTCAGCAGCGCTTCGAGCGCCTGCTCCCAATCCTCAGGGCTGCTCGCCAGGTAACCGTTCTCGCCATTGCGCACGATCTGTTCATTGACACCGACCGGCGAAGCGACCACCGGCAACCCACATGCCATGTACTGGATCAACTTGTAGCCGCACTTGCCCCGCTCCCATGGCGAATCGCGCAGTGGCATGATGCCGATGTCGCCTTCCGCGATCGACGCCACCTCGGTATCCTCGGTCCAGGGTACGCATTCCACGTCGACGCCGGCCAGGGAGACTTGGGCGCCAATCACGCGCAGCTTGAAAGCATGGCGCTCGGCTAGCCGGCGCAATGGCGCTTCAAGTGCATGGAGATAGGCGGCCGTGGTTGGCGAGCCGATCCAGACGATGCGGCGCATGGTGCTTTCGCGGGCGTCCACGTCTACCACCGGATAGCGGTCGAGGTCGATCACCGTCGGCACAATCTCCACCCACTTCGCCCCTGCATCGCGAGCGCGCTGCGCCAGGTATTCATTCCCGACCGTCACCAGTGCGGCGCCGGCCATCAACGCATCAATACGGCGCCCGAGCAGCTTGCGCACCAGTGGCATACGATGCAGATCGTAGTTATGGAAGAGGGCGTCGTCGTAGTCCAGCACATATGGCACACCACGCAGCATCGCGCGCTCGACCGTCGCCGGGAACCACGGTAACGCTTCCTTTTCGATCCAGACGAGATTGGCGCGCCGACGGCGAATCATCGATCGAACCCGTGCGCCGTAGGCGGCAATCATCGCGCCTCGCCCATACCCGCCCGCCCGGTAGCGTGACGACAACATGCTGTCATCCAGCAAGGCCTGCGACTCTCCCTCCAGCCCTGCTTCGCGCAACCAAGGCAAAAACTGCAGCATGCGCAGCCGCGACGAGGCGCCCAGCCGGCCATAGCGGGTCAGGATGAGCGCTTTCATCGCCGGGACGCCTTGAGGATCTGCGGCAGGGCTCGCGTCAGCATGCCATAGCCCCGCAGCGTGTTGCGGATATCCTGCATGCCTCCGCGTGCCGCCGAGAATGCCGTTCGCGCGATCGGCTCCAGGCCGACGGTCACACCAACCAGCGCCCAAGCGCCAGCCCGGGAAAAATGCTTGAATCCGTACAGCAGCCGGCTGCGCAGTGAATAGAACAGGCGCGTGGCCTTGATCTGACGGGAAGTGCCGCCGCCGGCGTGAAATGCCTGGGCATCGGCCAGGTACACAATGCGCCCGCCAGCCTGCCGCACACGCAGGGAAAGATCGAGATCCTCGAGGTACACGAAGAATCGCTCGTCAAATCCGTCCAGCGACTCGAACACGTTGCGGCGAATCAGGTAGAACGCCCCGATGACATGGTCCACGTCGCGCGTGGTGCCGTGATCCCAGTCGGTCATGTGATGGCGATAGTTGCGCAGCCACGGCAGGCGATCTAGGCCGACTGCGGCGGCCGAAAACATGCCCAGCGACGGAAACCGCGCACAGGCACGCTGTACGTGACCGGTCTCGTCGATCAACTGGATGCCGGTGACCGAAACGCCAGCATTTTCGGCGCGCTGCATGAACGCCAGCGGCGTGGCCAGCGACTGCTCGTAGACCCGGGTGTCGGGATTCAGAAACAGGACATACTCGGCATTACCCGTACGCACCCCCTGGTTACAGGCAGCGCCAAACCCCCGGTTTTCCGGATTGCGCACGTAGTGGATCGGGAAGACCCAGTCCGTTCGTTCCGCCACCAGCTCCAGCGAATTGTCGGTGGATGCGTTATCGACAATGGCTACCGACGCAACAACCGCGCCCGCATGCTGCTGCAGGCTCTGCACCGCTTCCAGCAACTGCGTGCCGGAAGACCAGTTCACGATAACAATATCTATACTCTTCATTAGCCCAGAAGCAACGGATCATAGACCGTCATCGCGTAGAGATTGAGCATGCCGCTCCCCAACGCAAAAACGACGGCCAACAACTGAATGACTCTCGATTCCGACGTGAAAGCCTTCAGGACATATATCAGCACGAAAACCGACAGCAGCTCCCGAAACCGGGCGGCGACAATCGGAAACTCAAGCATCGAGAAATGCACCGCCACGCTCAGCATCATGCCGATCAACGCATATTGCATCGTCACGTCATTATGGCGGCGCAAGCACAGCGCGGCACCAATCAATGCGATATCCAGCATGAACGGCAACGGCACGATCGTGGTGGATACCTGAACATCGAGATACGTCCCAAGCACCGGAAAGACAGACTGGAACTGGGCAAACAGCAGGTCACGCAGCCCGAAACCGACAAGAAAGACGCCGAATACCACCAGCGACGCCAGCTTGAAATTGAACCGGCCCAGCACATAAACCGCCAGCAGCACAATGGCCGAATAGTGGAACGTTACGGCCAAGCACAGCAACAATATCTCGCCGAGCCTCAGTTCCCGCTTTTCCTTGCGCCAGAACACGTAGAACGCGATAGCGAAAGCGATGGACGCCCGCAGGACGGTCATCTCAAACAGGATGTAATAGCGGCTCAGGTAAAAGAAAACCAGAATGACGATCAGCCCGAGACTGAGTTCCGTTGTCCGGATGGCTACGCCCTTGAGCATGATGCAAAGAGCGCAAATCGTGCCGTAAATCGCCACATTGCCCAGACCCAGGCTAACCAGAAGATAAACCAGCGCGGTAAAGCCAAATTCGAAGCGCGTATCGACACTGCCCAGCCCATCGCTGCCTCGCACGAGTTCGAAAAACTCGACGTAATTGGGATAGTCGCGGCTGATACCAAGGTACTGATGCCCGGCGCAAATACCAAGAATCACGGCGATCACGCCGAGAAACGCGATCCCGGACGCGAGTCTGACGTTTTCGAGCGACTTTTGCATCACGTATCTTGCCTCGCCAGGAACTTCATGCCCAATGCGTCAAAGACCATCCGCAAGGACCATGCGATGGCCGCCCCGCTCACCCCGAACAGCTTGGTCAGGAAGACCAGCGCCGCGATATACAGCGGCACTTCCACCACATGCAGGATAGCCGTGGCGCGGGTCTTGCCCCTGGCATGCAGCAGCGCGAAATACATCGATCCCACGGCATTCGCCAACACACCAATACAGAGAATTCGTCCGATCTTCACCGAGTCCGGGTCGGCGGGATGTCCGAGCCACAGCGTCAACAGCGGCGGGAGAATCAGCGCAAGGACAATCAGGCCGACCACCATGGCCCCGACCACCCGCAGCATCCACTTTCCGAACAGGCGTTGCGCGCCTTCCGGATCGATAGCGAGCAGGCGGCTGATGGCCGGAAATGCCACCGTTGTCACCGCGCTCGACAGTATAAGCGTCTGCACAGTGAGTTCATAAGGAATCACATACGTCGTCACGGCTGCTGCGCCGAGAATCGCAGCGATCAGGAAACGGTCGGCCTGCGTCAGCAACGGGCTCAGGACACTGCTGATCGTGAACCAGCCGCCAAAGCTGAACAGTTGCCGGGCCACCGGCCGCAGATAGGTGCCCTGCGGGCAACCGGGTGGCAGGCACTGCAGCGCAAAGACACGGTAGAACCAGAGCGCCAACGCGCGCGACACCACCAGGCTGGCGATCAGCAGATCCACCCGTACCGAATACAGCGAAATCAGGTAAGGAAGTCCGAAGTTGGCCGCCCCGAGCATGATGCGCAGCACGCTGATATTCCGAAAGCTCAGGTACGCCTCGTTCACGCCCCGGTATGTGGCGCTCACCGCCTGCATCGGCAACGCCAGGCCCAGCAACAAGATGGCCGTGCGGATCTCGCCCTGCGGCACATCGCTAGCGTGCACAAGCTGCCCGACGCCAAGCACGGCGGCCAGCATGATCAGCACCATGCCGATACCCCCCGTCACGAGCGTAAGACGCGTAGCCGTTGCCAGTACGTCCGGGACGGAACCCTCGTCATGCCCATCGCGCAAGGCCGCTACCCGCTGCGTCGTGGCACGGCCGATACCGAGATCCAGCGCGCTGGCGTAGCCGATCAAACCCCATGCCAGCGCCAGCAAGCCAAAGCGCTGGCTGCCCAGACCAGAAAGTAGGTGAGGCACCGTTACCGCTGCAATCAGCAGCGGCAGGCCAAGACCGAACAGGTTCCAGGAGATGTGTGATGCCCGCATCTATTGATTGATATGACTTGCCCATCCCCCCTCCAAAGCCCGATACCGCGGAGGGGACTTGAGCCTCGCCGTCAGGCCGCTGCAGGCTTGGTGTGGCGATTCACATACCAGCCCATCGCTTCGCGCAGGCCGTCGCCGATGCGATGCGTGGGAGCATAGCCAAGCAGCGAGACCGCCTTCCCGACATCGGCCTGGCTATGCCGCACGTCGCCCGCGCGGAAATCGCGATAGTTGGGCTTGACCTCAGCAGGCACGCCAAACGGCCCCAGATTCGTACGCAATGCATCGAACAACTGGTTCAACGTGGTGCGGTCGCCCACGGCCACGTTGTAGACCTGGTCGGTCGCTTCATCGGCGGTGGCATTGGCAGCCAGCAGGTTGGCCTGCACGGCATTGGCCACGTAGCAGAAGTCGCGGCTCGTTTCGCCATCGCCGTTGATATGGACGGTTTCGCCGCTCAGCAGAGAGGCCGCCCACTTCGGAATCACCGCCGCGTAGGCGCCATTAGGGTCCTGGCGCGGGCCAAATACGTTGAAGTACCGCAGGCCGATGGTTCGGAAGCCGTAGCATCGCGCGAAGACGTCCGCATACAGCTCGTTCACGTACTTGGTTACCGCATACGGACTCAGCGGCTTACCAATCCGATTTTCGACCTTGGGCAGCCCAGGATGGTCGCCGTACGTGCTGCTACTGGCCGCGTAGACAAAGCGCTTGACGCTCGCGTCGCGCGCGGCAACGAGCATGTTCAGGAAACCGCTGATGTTCGCCTCGTTTGTGGCGATGGGATCCTGCAAGCTGCGCGGCACCGAACCCAGAGCGGCCTGATGCAGCACGAAATCCACACTCCGCTCGGCGTCCGCGCCGCGGAACGTGCAGGCGCGGCGACAGTCCTCGAGATTGCGGATATCGCCCTCAATGAACTGGAATTTTTCCCACTGCGCCGGCGACACGAGGCCGCGGACTTCGCTGAGATTCGCCTGGTGACCCGTGGCGAAGTTGTCGAGGCCCACCACGCGCTGGTCCAGCTTGAGCAGCGTCTCCAGCAGGTTGCTGCCGATGAAGCCGGCCACGCCGGTAATCAGCCACGTGCGCGGTGCCAGAGGCAGTTCGCGCTTCAGGTTTTCATACGCCGTCTGCTTGGCGGAGTTGTCGTTCATCGTTTCCCCTCGCACCCCGATTACAGACGTCCGTCCGATGCGCCCAGCGGCAGGATGCCCTTGACGTCGAACAGCACTGCGCCGGGTGCGCCGAATGCCTTGATGCCGGCTTCACCCATCGCCACGAACTGCTCATGCCCCACGGCCAGGACCACGGCGGCATACTCGCCCGTCCGGGGCATCTCGGACAGGCACTGCAGACCATACTCGTGTTCCGCGTCGGCGAGATTGATCCAGGGATCGAACACGTCGACCTGTGCGTTGTAGGCCCGCAGCGCGCTCACGATGTCGACGACCTTGGTGTTGCGCACGTCAGGGCAGTTTTCCTTGAACGTCAGGCCCAGCACCAGGATCTTGTCGCCGAGCACGTTCAAGCCCTTGCGCAGCATCAGCTTGATCGTTTCGTCGGCCACGTGCTGCGCCATGTTGTCGTTGATGCGACGGCCGGCCAGAATCACCTCGGGGTGGTAGCCGACTTCCTGCGCCTTGTGCGTGAGGTAGTACGGATCCACGCCGATGCAATGCCCGCCGACCAGACCCGGGCGGAACGGCAGGAAGTTCCATTTCGTGCCGGCGGCCTCGAGCACCTCGAGCGTGTCGATGCCAAGCCGGTGGAAAATCAGGCTGAGTTCGTTCATCAACGCGATATTGACGTCGCGCTGCGTGTTCTCGATGACCTTTGCGGCTTCCGCGACCTTGATGCTGCTGGCCTTGTGCGTGCCGGCCGTAATGACCTGGGCGTAGATCTGGTCAACCGCCTCGGCCACGTCCGGCGTGCTGCCGCTGGTCACCTTCTTGATGGTCGGCAAACGGTGCTGCTTGTCGCCCGGATTGATACGCTCGGGGCTGTATCCGCAATAGAAGTCCTTGTTGAACGACTTGCCGCTGAATTTTTCCAGCACAGGCACGCAGACTTCTTCCGTGGCACCCGGGTACACCGTCGATTCGTAGATTACGACGGCCCCCTGGGGCATCACTCGGCCCACCGTCTCGCTGGCGCGCACCAGAGGCGTCATGTCCGGGCGATTGGCCTTGTCGACCGGCGTCGGCACGGTCACGATGAAGACTTGGCAATCGCGCAGCGCTTCAGGATCGCTGCTGTATTTCAGGTGCGACGCTTCCACCAGCTCTTCGGCACTGACTTCCAGCGTGCCATCCTTGCCGGCATTCAGTTCGGCAATACGAGCGGGATTGATGTCGAAACCGATCACCGGGCGCTGCTTGCCGAATTCCACCGCGAGCGGCAATCCGACGTAGCCCAGGCCAATGACTGCGATTTTTGCTTGATTCAGATTCATGCGCGTTTACGAGAGAGCATCGTTAGCAGACGGGCGACATGCGCGCCGCCCTGCCGGTTCATTCGAACAGTTCGGCCGTGGAAAGACTGGCGCCGGTCTGGTCCTTCGCGGACAGAAGCGGGGCCATGCCAAGGTCGGGCCATTCGATGCCAATCTCCGGATCGTCCCATGCAATGGTCCGCTCGAACTGCGGCGCGTAATAATCGGTGGTCTTGTAAAGAAAATCCGCCGATTCCGACAGCACGACGAAGCCGTGGGCGAATCCGGGTGGCACCCAGAACTGGCGGTGGTTATCCTCGCTCAGCTCCACGCCCACCCACTTGCCAAACGTGGGCGACTGGCGGCGAATATCGACCGCCACGTCGAACACGCTTCCGCGCACGACGCGTACCAGCTTGCCCTGCGGCTGCTGGATCTGGTAATGAAGGCCGCGCAGCACGCCCCTGGCGCTGCGGCTATGGTTATCCTGCACGAAGGACACGTCGAGTCCCGTGGCTTCGGCGAATGCCTTCTCATTGAAGCTCTCGAGAAAAAACCCCCGCGCATCGCCAAACAGCTTCGGATCGATGATCAGTGCCTCCGGGATCGCGGTACGAACGATACTGAGGCTCATTTGATCGACTCCGAAATAATGTGCTGGAGATACTTGCCGTAGCCATTCTTGAGCAACGGCTTGGCCAGGCGCTCGACCTGTTCGGCGGAAATCCATTTGGCGCGGTAGGCGATTTCCTCCGGGCATGCCACCATCAGGCCCTGGCGATTCTGCAGCGTGGCAATGAAGCTTGCCGCTTCCAGCAGCGAGTCGTGCGTGCCGGTGTCGAGCCAGGCATAGCCGCGGCCCATGATTTCCACTTCGAGCTGCTCCATCTCCAGGTACCGCTTGTTCACATCGGTAATCTCGAGTTCGCCACGGGCAGAGGGCTTGATATCGGCAGCGATGTCGCAAACCTGATTGTCGTAGAAGTAGAGACCCGTCACCGCATAGTGCGACCTGGGCTTGAGCGGCTTTTCCTCGATCGAAAGCGCCCGGAAGCTGTCGTCGAACTCCACCACGCCATAGCGCTCGGGATCGTGCACGTGATACGCGAAGACCGTGGCGCCCTGCTCCTTTTCCGACGCCCGCTCGAGCTGGCCAACCAGGTCATGCCCGAAGAAGATGTTGTCGCCCAGAATCAGCGTCGACGGATTGTTGCCGACGAAGTCACGCCCGATGACGAAGGCCTGCGCCAGGCCATCCGGCGACGGCTGCACCGCATACGTCAGGTTGATACCCCAGTTGCTGCCGTCACCAAGCATTTCGCTGAAGCGGGGCGTATCTTCCGGCGTCGAAATGATAAGGATGTCACGAATCCCTGCCAGCATCAGCGTGGACAGCGGATAGTAGATCATCGGCTTGTCGTAGACCGGCAGGAGCTGCTTGGACACCGATCGGGTAATCGGATAGAGACGCGTGCCGGATCCGCCGGCCAGGATAATGCCTTTGCGCATGGTGCGAGTATCAGGAAAGAATCTGGTCCAGCAGGAGGTCGATGCCCTCCTCCCAGGCCGGAAGATGAATGTCGAAGGTGTCTCGCAGCCTGGTCGTGTCAAGGCGCGAATTCGCCGGCCGTGGTGCTGGCAACGGGTAGGCGGTAGCCGGGATCGGCTCGATGCTGGCGGCGCTTGCCTTCAGTACGGCACCTCTTGCCGCAGCCCCCGCAATCACATGGGAAGCATAGCCATGCCACGTGGTCTCGCCGCCAGCGGCAAGGTGATAGATCCCCGCCGGAAATGCTTCCCGCCGGCCGTGCAGCCAGTGGCGCGCAACGATCTGGGCCGTGACATCGGCGATCAGGGCGGCGGTCGTCGGCGCTCCGAACTGGTCCGCGATGACACGAAGGCTGTCGCGCTCGCGCGCCAGCCGCAACATCGTTTTGGCGAAATTGCCACCGTGAGCGCCTGCGACCCAGCAGGTTCGCAGCACCAGGGCAGCAGCTCCGCTAGCGGCAACCGCCTGTTCGCCCGCAAGCTTGCTCTTGCCATAGACCGACTGTGGATTCACGGCATCGGTTTCGGCATACATGCCCTGGCCGGCGCCATCGAATACGTAGTCGGTGGAGTAGTGAACTAGCAGGCTGCCCAGTTCCCGGGCCACCTCCGCGAGCACGCCCGGCGCCACGCCATTGACCGCGAAGGCGGTGTAGGCATCGGTTTCTGCTTTGTCCACGGCAGTGTAGGCGGCGGGATTCACGATCACATCGGGGCGAAGCTCGCGCACGAGCGCACGAAGCGCCTCGGGCTGCGTCAGGTCACATCGGCTTCGGTCCAGCGCCACGACATGGCCCAGCGGCGCCAGGCTGCGACGCAGTTCGAAGCCGACTTGCCCCTTGCTTCCTGTTACAAGAAGCGTGGGCGCCGTGGATGCCTTAGGCCGCATATTGCTTGGCCACCCAGTTGCGGTATTCGCCCGACATGACGTCCTGAACCCAGGCCTGGTTGTCGAGGTACCACTGCACGGTCTTGCGCAGCCCCGTCTCGAACGTCTCTGCCGGCTTCCAGCCCAGTTCCCGCTCGAGCTTGCGCGCATCGATCGCATAGCGGCGGTCATGGCCGGGCCGATCCTTCACAAACGTGATCTGGTCGCGATACGAACCCTGGGCCTTCGGCTTGAGCGTATCGAGCAGGTCGCAGAGCGTATGCACGACGTCGAGGTTGGTCTTCTCGTTCCAGCCGCCGACGTTGTACGTCTCGCCCAGCCGGCCACGCGCCAGCACTTCGCGAATTGCCGCGCAGTGATCGCCCACATACAGCCAGTCCCGCACATTCTGGCCGTCGCCATAGACGGGCAGCGGCTTACAGCTAAGCGCGTTGGCGATCATCAGCGGAATCAGCTTTTCGGGGAAGTGATAAGGACCGTAGTTGTTCGAGCAGTTCGTCGTCACGACCGGAAGGCCGTAAGTATGGTGATAGGCCCGAACCAGATGATCGGAAGCTGCTTTTGACGCGGAATAGGGGCTGTTGGGTTGATACGGTGTAGTTTCCGTGAATTGCGGATCCTGCGGACCGAGCGAGCCAAAGACCTCGTCAGTAGACACATGCAGGAAACGGAAGGCCGACTTGCCGGCGTCGTCCAACGCATCCCAGTACGCACGCACAGCTTCGAGCAGCGTAAACGTGCCAACAATGTTTGTCTCGATAAATTCGCCAGGTCCGTGGATAGAGCGATCCACATGACTTTCGGCCGCGAAGTGCACCACCGCACGCGGCTTGTAGGCGGCCAGCAGTTGATCAAGCGCAGCGCGGTCGCAGATGTCGGTCTTGGAAAAGACGTGTCTGGAATCACCTTCCAGCGCGGCGAGCGTCTTCATGTTGCCCGCATAGGTCAGCTTGTCGACATTGACGATACCATCGGCATCCTCATCGCGCAGCCAATCCAATACGAAATTTGCACCGATGAATCCGGCGCCGCCAGTGACCAGGATATGCGACAAAACTCTGTACTCCCTGCTATCGATATATTCGAGAACCCGGCGAATGCCGGGGAACCCTCCTGTCCGCGAGGTGGGGGACGGAGAGAGATTAGGTGTCTGTGGAAGTGGCGGTATTCTATCCGACTCGCCCAGTCACTCAGCGAGGCACCGTCATCTTTTTGTAGCGTGTTGTAACGAATCTTCCTACCTCTCTCGTCTGGCTTGCCAAAGCGAGCGACCTTGTATGTGACACTTCATGCCCTTCGATAAAGATAATCATACGCCACTTTACGCAATCGGCGACTTGCAGGGATGCCTCGATTCGCTCAAGCAACTCGTCAAGCGCCTGCCGCCGGGAGCTGGCCTGCGTTTTGTCGGTGATCTCGTCAACCGCGGCCCCGAATCGCTGGGTACCTTGCGTGCTGTGCAAGCGTTGGGCACGCGAGCGCGGGCCTTGCTAGGCAATCACGATATCCACCTCCTGGCCGTGGCCGCAGGCGTTCGCAAAAAAGGACGCTCCGACACGATGGACGACATTCTTGCGGCCAACGACCGCGCAACGCTGGTAGATTGGCTGCGGCGCCGGCCTCTCGCGATGCGGGAAGATGGCTTCCTGCTCGTACATGCCGGAGTGCTGCCACAGTGGACGGCCAGCCAAGTCATGGACCTCGCGCAGGAAGTTGAAGAACAACTGCAGGGCCCGAACTGGCAAGGATTCCTGGCCGACATCTTCGGCAACGCCGCCGATAGATGGCACAACGACCTGCAAGGCATTGAGCGTCATCGAGTGGTGGTCAACGCTTTGACGCGCCTGCGGTTCTGCACGGCAGACGGCGTCATGGATCTAGCAACCAAAGAAGGCCTAGGTGGGGCGCCGGACGGATTCTTACCCTGGTTTGACGTGCCCGGACGCCTCACATCGGACGTGACCGTGGTCGCCGGACACTGGTCCACACTGGGCTTGCTCATGCGTCCAAATCTCATGCTGCTGGACACGGGCTGCGTATGGGGCGGACGTTTGACGGCGGCACCGTTGGTAACGGGCCCAGTTGCCCGCACGCCGGTCCAAGTCCAGTGCCCTCAGTACCGTGATCCGTTGAATTAATCGACTCCCGCTTTCGCGATCCTGCGCAACACACCCAGTACAATGCCGCCCGACGTCCCAAGCGGACCTGAAAATCCCGAGCCGCTTGCGGCGACCACGAGAGCGGCCCTTTTTCAATGAACCAGATCGCACTGCCATATGCGTCGGAACCTCGATCCCGGCGTCATTTCATTGTTTTCCTGCTAGCTTGCGTGGTCACGCTTGCGATGTTTTTTTGGCAGGGAAACAAGGGGTTAAATCTGCCTGACGAAGGCTTCTTCTGGTACGGTGTGCAACGCGTGCTGGCAGGAGAAGTACCGTTCCGCGATTTCATGGCCTACGATCCCGGGCGGTACTACTGGTCTGGGGCAGTCATGAAACTGCTTGGTTCCGATCGGCTCTGGACGCTGCGGGCCAGCGCCGCCGTATTCCAGGCGACTGGAGTCTACATTGCCCTGCGCCTCCTTGATCGCCAATCGGGAACAGCACGTCCCATGGTGCTGGCCACCGCTGCCGTCGCCCTGAACGCCTGGATGTACCCATGGTTCAAGGTATTCGACATCGTTCCGTCGATCGCGCTGGTGGCGGGACTGGCATTCGTTCTCGAAAAGCCCATCTCGCGACGCTTCTTTATCGCCGGCGTCGTTGTAGGTCTAGCCGCCGTATTCGGGCGCAATCACGGGGTTTATGGTGTCGCAGGCAGCCTAGGCGCGATGGTTTATCTGGCGATCCGGCGCGACACGCGCCTCGCACCTTTGCCAGCACTATTCGCATGGGCGGCCGGGATTGTCGCTGGCTTCCTGCCAATCTTGCTGATGGCGCTATTGATTCCAGGCTTCGCGCTGGCATTCTGGCAAAGCATCATTTTTCTGCTATCGGAACTCAAGGGCACCAATATTCCGCTGCCCGTTCCTTGGCCTTGGCTAGTTCAGGTCGGCAAAATATCATCGCTGGATGCCGCCACCGAATCAGCGCAAGGCGCTTTCTTCGTTGCACTGCTCGGGTTCGGGATCTTGGCGCCGCTTGGCGTACTCCTGCAACGCTTCCGAGGCACGCGGGTGCCGCCCGCGCTGGTGGCCGCAAGTATGCTCGCCCTGCCTTACGCGCATTACAGCTTTTCAAGAGCCGATACCGTTCACCTAGCGCAAGGCATATTCCCGATGCTGATCGGACTGTTTGCGCTACTGATGAATCGCCCGGGGTGCGCCCGATGCTTGGCTGCCGCACTCCTTTGCGGGCTCAGTGTCCTGACCGTGCTCCCGGCCGACCCCGGTTGGCAATGTCACCGCCACGCCAATTGCGTCAATGTCGAAGCCGGAGGCAGCAAGATCAAGGTCAGCGCATCGATTGCCAGAGACGTCGAACTCATCAAGAAATTTGGAAACGCCGCAGACGCCGAGGCAAGCGACAAGGCGTCCATTCTAATCATGCCGTTCTGGCCAGGCGCCTATGCACTGCTAAACCGCAAATCTCCAACGTGGGAAATCTACGCGCTGTTTCGCCGCTCACAGGCATTCGAGCAGGCCGAACTCGACCGTATCCAGGCGGCAGCGCCAACCCTGGCGATGATCAACGACGCTCCGCTCGACGATCGAGATGAGTTGCGGTTCCGAAATACGCACCCGCTGATCTATCAGTATGTGATGGACAACTTTGAGCTAGTAAAGGACTTTTCGGAAGACCCATGGAACCTGGTCTACAGGCGCAAGCGCACAACCCCGCGAACAGAGCCCTAGCAATCCCCCCGGATCACGGCCGCATCGATGACGATGCCGCACCGGGGACGGCGCATGCATCTCAGGCCTGTCCCAGCGCGGCGGCGATTTCGCTTACCACGTAGTCCTGCTGCTCCGCCGCCAGCCCAATCCACAAAGGCAGGCGAATCAACCGACTCGATGCAGAGTTGGTCACGTCAAGCGTGCCGTGAGTTCTGGCACAGCGGATGCCCGCGGGCGCGGAATGCAATGGGACGTAGTGGAAGACCGCACTAATGCCGCGTGCCCCCAAATGCTCCAGCACCTTTTGACGATCGATTCCCGGCGCGACGAGAACGTAGTACATGTGCGCATTGTGGGTGCACTCCGCAGGTACAAGCGGACGTCGAATGAGACCCTGACTCTCAAGCCCGGCCAGTCGTTCGTGATAGCCGTCCCACAAGGCAAGCCGGTGAGCCGTCAGTTTGGCAGCCTCTTCAAGCTGCGCCCATAGAAAGGCCGCCGTCATCTCTCCCGGTAAGAACGAGGAGCCCACTTCCTGCCATGTGTACTTGTCCACCTCGCCACGAAAATAACGGCTTCGGTCTGTACCCTTTTCCCTGATGATCTCCGCGCGCAACGCCAGCGCCGGATCATTGACGAGCAATGCGCCGCCCTCGCCGGAAATCACGTTCTTGGTTTCATGAAAGCTGAACGCGCCGAGGTCGCCAATGCTGCCCAGTGCCCTGCCCTTGTAGCTCGCCATGACGCCCTGCGCCGCATCTTCCACCACGCGAAGACCATGCCTCCGCGCAATATCCATGATCGTGTCCATTTCGCATGACACACCCGCATAGTGGACTGGCACGATACCGCGCGTTCGTGGCGTAATGGCAGCCTCGATTAACCGTTCGTCAAGATTCAACGTATCTGCACGGATGTCGACAAAGACCGGCACAGCACCTCGCAACACAAACGCATTCGCCGTCGAAACGAACGTGTATGAAGGCATGATGACTTCGTCGCCTGGTTCCAGGTCCATCAGCAATGCCGCCATTTCCAACGCGGCCGTGCACGAATGTGACAACAGCGCCTTGGCGGTATGAGTCTGACGCTCGATCCAGCCGTGGCAGCGCTTTGTGAAAGGCCCGTCTCCGGCGAGCTTCCCATTCATATGGGCCTCAGCAATGTAATGCAGCTCGCGGCCGGTCATATGTGGCCGATTGAAGGGAACGCGGAAGGAGTTGTTCATGGCGAATTGCAGTCGCTGCTTGTCAATTGCGCTTCCGGGCCACTACTAGCCGGGAACCGCCTGCCGGAAAGTCGATTCCCAGCCGCACAAGCTGTCGCTCCACCGCCAGTATTCCTTCCAACGCACTGTTTAGTACAGACGGAATGTTGAATTCGGCACGTGGATCGAAGGGTCTGTCGGAGCGCGCTCTGCGCCGGGACAACATCATCGCCGGCAGCAGCAATGATGTAAATGAGGTTGTCCGTACGATATCGAAGCCCGCACGATCAAGCTTGGCATGCAGTTCTTCCGCGCTGTAACGCCGTACGTGGCACGCGTAGGCATCTGCTTCGCTCCAAAGCCACTGGTGCTGAGGTACCGTCAGCAACACGCCGCCTCCTGGCTTCAGTGCCTGCCAAAAATTTCGGAGCACGAGTTCATCCTGCTCAATATGCTCAAGGACGTCGAATGATGCGACCACATCGAATTCTTCGACATAGGGCATGCGACGCGCGTCCATCTGCACGAAACGAGCGGTTCTCACACGGTCGACAGCGAAGGACAATCCGTCGATAAAGATCTCGCTGCCAGTTAGTTGCGTCGTGGCGCTGACCTTGGCAATACCGGCAAGCACGAAACCGGTGCCACAACCCACTTCCAGCAGCGATTCGGGTTCACCAAAATACTTGCGCAGTGCCCAACCGATGATCGCGTTGCGGGCACGAAACCAGAAGTTGCCCTCTTCCATCTCCACGAGTGTGGAAAAGTATTCGGCCTTGAAACCCCCTCCGGCACCGGCCATTTCCGGCGCCCAGGCCAGGATGCCGCGAAGCGAGGAAGGCTCGAATGCGCACGCTGGACAGACCGTCGCAGCGCTAGGATAACGCGTGCCGCATTGGGGACAAGCGATCATGATGGCAGCGTTGACTTGTTATGAGGAAAAACGAACAGCCTGAACATGACGAACAGAAAACCCGCCACGACGAATACGGCTGCGGCCTGAACCAGCTGGTGCGGATATCCGAGGCGGTCCGCAAAGATGTATAGCATGGAGAAATTCAGGCAATAGCCCATGCCATGTGCAATCCAGTAACGCACCAGGCTCTGCAAGGCCTTTCCCTGATGGGAAAACGCCCACTTGCGATTTCCGAGAAAGCCGATGGTGACGCCGACGGAGTATAGCAGCGACATGGCGAGAAGCGGCGGCACGCCCATCCACGTGACGAAGAGATAGACACCATATCCGATGGTGTTGCTGAGCAGCCCTACGAGCGCATAGCGGACGAGCGTCGGAAACAACGACCTGTCCCGTCCACCAGTTTGCGCCAAGGACGGGTCTCGGTCGTTCATATTCAATTCCAGATACCATGCCTGGGAAACGGCATGCGGGGCTTCAACCTTGGGCGTCAATGTCAAATCTTCTTCAAGCGTGTGCTGGGTACCCGGGAGCGTTCAGTTGCCTGCCCCATGTAAACACCCTCTGCCTCGGCGTCCCCAAGCAGCAAGGCGCCGGCACCAATGACACATTTCGGACCGATCCGAATATGATCCCGCAGCGTCGCATTCACACCAATGAAGCATTGCTCGCCAATCTCGACCCCGCCAGATACCACGATGTGTGATGCAAGAAACGCGTGGTCCCGTATTACAGAATGATGACCAATATGATTACCGCTCCACAGCGTTACGTTGTTGCCGATTTCCACAAAAGGCTGGATCGTGTTGTCTTCGAGAATTAGGCAGTTGTCTCCAATCCGCCCCTCATTCAACACAGTCGCATGCGGGCTGACATACGATGCCATGCGGTATCCCCTCCGTTTCGCGGCCTCATACTTTCCCTTGCGGACGCCATTTAGTCCCGCGTAGCTCAGGGCTACGAACATCTGGTTCGATTCCGGCGCATGGGATGTCGAGATTTCTTCAAAGGGCACAACGGGCAACCCACGAAACGTAGAGTCCTTCAGATACGCCGCATCGACCGTAAAGGCAACCGGCTCATACTCTGAGAAGCGGCTGAAGTAAAACCAGGCGACATCTGCAATATCGCCTGCGCCGAAGATTACGAGTTTCCGCTTCATGCCGTTTTTCTCACAATGATCGTGAACTCGTAGAGTCCGTAGTCGTGAAGCAGGGCAACATGGCGTGAATATCGGCGCTTGCAGAGGTCGAACAGCCGGCAGGGATCAGCATAGTAAAGATCTGCCCTCATCCTGTCAGCATCCGAATAGGAGGTCAGACAGTTGAACGCGAACCCGAGGCGGCTGGTCCGATCTAGAACATCTAACGTAGACTCAAGATAGCGGGCCCACTCTTCGTCGGAACGTCCCATTCGGACGTTGAAAATCCCACTTGCCACGCCAAAATCCGCTATGGCATCCGGAGCAGCGGCAACGACAAAGCGCGCGCGGCTGTCGCTTCCAAAGCGCTGGCTGGCCGCTTCAATCATCGCAGCAGAGACGTCAACCCCGAGATAATCGAGGTCCGCGCAGTCCGAACGCAAGTAATCGTACAACGCGCCATAGCCGCAGCCGAGATCATTGATTGAATACGGACCGCTCTTGCCCACAAGCAGGCACAACTGCTGGAAACGCAATACCTGAGACTCTTCCCCATTCCAATCGACGCCGCGTGCATTTGCGCCATGTGTTGCCAATTTCTCGGAGTAGTAGTCCGCCACCTCCGCCAGCAAAGGCTTGTTGTCCTTGGTCGTACCATTGCTAGTCATGCGGGGAACTCCGTCAATTGCTGGGACTGCGTATTCCGATAAACATGCCGAACAATCGAGTATGGGCGTTGCTTCACTTCCGAGAACACCTTCGCAATGTAGATGCCCTGAATACCCATGAAGAAAATGATAAGGCCGGAGAACAACCAGATGGACGCAATGATCGAGAGATAGCCGTCCGGTGGCGCAGCAACAAAGAAATAACGTACGAGCAGATAGCCGATGTACACGAGGGCGGTCAGCGAAATGATCAGCCCGGAGTAAAACGTGAACACCAGTGGCAAGCTGCTGAACGATGTCACCGCGTTGACCAGATGGCCAAACTTGCGGGAGAACGAGTAAGTCGTCGGGCTGGACGAATGTTTCGTGACGACAAACTGGCGCTGCACAAAACCAGTAATGATCCAGATTCCGCCGATATTGATCTCGCGTTCTCGATGCAGCAGCAACGCGTCCACATAGCGACGCGACATGAGCCTGGCCGTCACAATATTGTTGGGTTGCCTGATGCCGGTCAGGGCACGGAATATCTTGTAGAAAAGCTCACCACTCATTCGTTCGACGATTCCACCCTTGCGGCTTGCTTGCACGCCAAATACCACATCGCAGCCCTCATCGTTCATTTCCGCGTGGAACGGGAGCAGCCATTCGGGCTCCTCTTCAAGATCGCTGTCGATCAGAAACACGAGTTGCCCCTGCGCATGCGCAAGGCCAGTCATCATCGCCTTGTGGTGGCCAAAGTTACGCGACAGGTCTACCACCACCACGCGCGGATCTGCCTTGCCAAGTTCGACGGCGACATTGAGACTATTGTCCGGAGAGCCATCGTTGACGAAGACGATCTCGAAGTCATCACCAACCAGCTCGCGCGCCGTCTCGCTGGCACGCCGATGGAACTCGACAATATATGGGGCTGACTGATAAAGAGTCGCAACAATTGAAAGCTTCATGACCGCACGTACTTCATATACTGAGGCGATGTTCTACCGCAATTGAAGAGAAGATCAAGAATGGTAACGCCATGGGTAAATTCGCCCCACAGTTGCTGGTATTCAGGGTAACCGTCGTAATCGAACCATTCGAGCGCAATGCCGGAAGACTCGAAGACCGCCTCCTCGACATAGTCCCTCGCGGACGGGCCCGAAACATAGGTCGTACCACCTGCCTGAGCACACAGATCCGCCAATCGCTCAGTCTTACCTTCCACAAGCTTGTATTCCCATGACCAGGTCATCTTGGTTGAGATACCTAGATAGCCCATGACGGCTTCGATCAAGGTGCGGTTCAGCCGAGACAAGCTTCCCTTCGTCGCCTCCCCCAGATAGATCGGTTTGAGCCAGGCCTCGATTTCGGAAAAGTACGGAGCGCGCCGGTAGTTTTGATCCAGCGTCTTCCAGTGCGAGTGCGCCCAGTCAGACTCTACATCGATCTGGGTGTCACGAATCTTCTGGTCATAGCGCCCCTTTACCTGGACCGGAACTGTCAGCCATTGCACACCCTGGGGCGTCTTAATTTGGTTTCGATTACGCCAATCGCGACGCGTATACTGCATATCGTCGTAGAGAATAAATTCGTCTACGCTTGCGATCATGTCGAAATATCCTTTCCAGGGAATATAGTTCGACTGGAGAATGGCAACCTTTTTCATGCAGTATTTTGCGTGGAACCCGAGGCCGGAAATTCGGTACACCGTGCCGGATTCGCCAAACATCGGCTTACGGCACCCAGGGCAGTACTTTAGGAGTTCTATGGCGCCGAAAGCTGATGATGAAACATCACCTGCGACAGTTCGGTGGCCACATTCTATCCGAATCGATTTCTCGTCCCGCTGATTTCCGATTGCTCAGCGGCGCATGGAGCGCCCCGCAAGGAAATCAGGTGCTGAGTGCCTGAACCTGGGTGTCGTCCTTTGCCCCGCGCTGAGCGTCGGCCGACGGCCTCTGATGGAAAAGCCTAGCTGTATCCGCTGCCGCATCGCCCCGCCCATCCACCAGACACATCACCACCTCCCTGGCCGCCTCCGCCAGCTCGCGCCGGCTGGCCGAAGCGGCCACTAACTGCGGCCCCAAGGTCAGCCGGGCCTTGATCGGCGGCGATTTCAGGATGGCGTTCAGGCACTGGATCAGCGACAGATCGCCGATATACGCCGGCGCCAGCGTCGGCTTGCCCGTAGCGGCGTCGAGGTAGCTGAGTCCCGCCGGCTGCAC
>Ga0102589_1001366_pt1 | contig 34073 bp, 30 predicted proteins | sample AraplaMF_Col_mLB_FD_76858 | JGI IMG/M metagenome (GOLD analysis project Ga0102589, IMG submission 76858) | Arabidopsis root microbial communities from the University of North Carolina, USA - plate scrape MF_Col_mLB | ecosystem: Host-associated > Plants > Roots > Endosphere | place: USA...
TGTTACTATTTGGATTTACATTTGCTGATTTAATTGGGAGAGCTAAAAAGAAATGGCATATTGCTATAGGAATGATTGCCATTGCCTTTATGTTTTTTATAGTTATTTGGTTTGAATCAGGAGCATCGTTCAAATTACAATCCCAAGCAATAATACCTATTATGATCATTCAGCTATTATTTCCAATGCTAATTTACTACGTAGAAAAGTCCAAAAAATTACAATCGGAATTAACAGTGGTAAATACCCAGCTTGTTCAGCAAGAAGAAAGACAACGTATTGCGAGAGACCTTCACGATACACTTGGTCATACATTGACAATGATTAAAATAAAAACCGAACTAACATCAAAATTAGTCGATAAAGATACAACGCGTGTTAAAAATGAGCTAAATGATATTTTAGCAACAACACGAACAGCACTAAAGCAAGTAAGAGAATTAGTCTCCGATATGAATTTTATTTCATTAGAAAGTGAGCTTATTCATTGTAAACAGCATTTACAAACAGCAGATATTTCAATAAAAATAAGAAATAATTGTCCAAAGCTTCTGCTAGCTAGTGTGGAGGAAACGATGCTTTCCCTATGTCTTCGGGAAGCAACTACAAATATTATTAAACATAGTCAAGCAAAAAAATGCCAAATAGATATCAACTATATAAATGGGATTTTAAAGATAAATGTTGGTGACGATGGTGTCGGCTTACATAACAAAGGACATGGGAATGGACTATCGTCGATGAAAGAACGAATGAATGCCCTTCAAGGTAATGCTTCCATTGACAACTTACCGACAGGCGGAACGATTGTGACATTAACAATGCCTATCCAACACTATAAAAAGGAGTTAATTACATGATACGAGTATTAATAGCAGAGGATCAACAAATGTTACGTGGTGCCTTAACTTCCTTGTTGTCGTTTGAGCCTGATATAAAAGTAATCGCAGAAGTTTCAGATGGTCAAAAAGCGTGGGAATATATTCAACAAGAACTACCTGATGTTTGTGTATTAGACATCGAAATGCCTCATCTTTCTGGTCTTGAGCTTGCTGAAAAAATTAGACAGGCAAATTTACCGTGCAAGGTGATGATTGTCACTACTTTTGCACGGCCTGGTTATTTACAGAAAGCAATAGATTGTGGGGTACATGGTTATTTATTAAAAGATGAGCCTATCGACTATTTAATTGAAACTATAAGAAAAGTGATGAATGGTGAAAAGGTCGTCAGCAGGGATTTAGCTGCTACTTTGTTTATGAAAGAACAGAATCCACTTAATGAACGTGAAATTGCTGTTTTACAGCTTGTAAAAGTAGGACTCACAACTAATGAGATTAGTAAAAAGTTATTTTTAACGAAAGGCACTATTCGAAACTATTTATCAACTTCTATTCAAAAACTCCATGTCGAGTCTAGACAACAAGCTGCTCAAGTTGCCAGTGATAAAGGTTGGCTCTAGAAAAAGAAAAGCGATACTGCATTCCTCACTTATAAAGGATGCAGTATCGCTTAAAACTTTAATTAACTTCTTTTTTTGCTAATTTATTTTTAGACACTAAATTTATGATTAATTCAACGAGTACCACAGCAATTAATGAAAGCCCAAATAGTGGCATCAGTATCCCTAAAATGATCATGAAAATGATAAAAGGAATGGATACCTTTTGAGAAATTTTAGGTGGTGCAGATAGTATACCTTGTTTCTTTCGTAGTAGCCATGTTCTGAATCCCCAAACAATAACTACTAAAAATGCTAGACATACTAGTAAATTTATTAGTTTATTTGGCCAGCCAAACAAATGACCTTCATGTAAAGGAATTCCCCACGTGAACCATTTAGCAAGAATGCCATAGTCCTCATATCCAACCTTGTCTATATATTTTCCGCTATATTGATCAAAATACATTGTCGTTTCGTCATACGGACTAACATCAAGACCTGTTACACCTGTGTTACTAGATTTTGCTACTGTATAGACACCGTCTTCACTAGTAGGATAAATAATCGCGTAAGGCTTTGAAATATTCATTGCATCAATTTCATGCTGAAGCTTTTCCACACTTAGTTGATTAGGGTTAGCAACAAAGCCCATATTGGCCATACCATGATGTGCTGCATGTCCTGAATCTGATGTTGGAGGAGTTTCTTGACGAGTAGCCCAAGGAATTTCACTTACATCAGATGTAGGTGGCTGCTGCTGCAATAATGGCGTGCCGAAAGAAGGATGATCTTGTGAAGCTTGGTAAATATATTTCCCCATAAATGCAGACCATGGTAAGCCTGTGAAAATAATAACAAGCATTGGTATCGTAATAATTGTCCCAATAAGTGCATGGAATTTTCTACTCTTTTGACGTTTGTTTGTCTGCTTTGTTTTCTTTAGTACTTTTCCTTTAAACGTCATGTAAATGCCTGAAAACAATAAGAAAATAGCCCAACACGCAGCTAATTCTACTAAATAATTGACAAAAGTTCCCCCAATAAATAAGGAACTATGGGCATTTCTCATAATATTTGCAAATGTGTAACCAGCATCTTGACCACCAATGATTTGGTTATGATCATCTAAAAACACATACTTCTCTTTGCCATCTGCATTTTTCATCGTAAGTCGGGTATTGTATGGCTCTTCTAACTCTATAATTTTATTGGTTTTATAGCCTGCATACGATTCTTCTGCAAGTTTAACAGCCTCATCAATAGATTGTACCTCGGTTTTTCCACTTTCACCAAAAAAGTATTTATCATATAACTGATTTTCAACATTAGTATAAAATAAAAAACCTATACCACTTAATGTTAGCGAAATAAGAAGCGGAGTTATAAATAGTGCGGCATAAAAGTGCGTTCGCCAAAAGCTCTGATAAAACGTGTTCTTCATGTCTAATTCTCCAATCTATAATAATAAGCGCAAAATTATTATATATATAAAAAGTGAAATAAGTATGAAGTCCTAGGGTTTTTTTTATGACAAATTATATGTATTCCTATTGATATTATTAGGTTATTGAAAACAAAAGGATTGTTTTTATTAAGAAAAGCTACTTAATGTTTGTAATGAGGTGAACATTAGGTAGCCTTTTAATTTTGGTGAAACTAATAATCAGTGGGGATAAATACGTCCCCACTGATTAAAGTTTCAATTTATCCAATTAGTTCTTTCATTACATTCGAATAAGCTGTTAAAATATCATTTTTATGAACAGCATCCTGTCCTACATACTGTTCAACTGTCTCCTTTAATGTTTGAGAAGTACTTGTAAATTGCTTCTCCATAACTTCAAATTTTAACAGACTTTCATAATACTCGATTACTTGTAGATTCATGTGTAACACTCCTTCAATTTAGCATAAAAAACATCTTTCCTTCTTCAGAAAGATGTCTACTATGACAAATACACGACATAATACGGTGATTGACACGGCGAAATAAGCTTTCTATTTGAAATAGAAGCTACCCTTTTAGCAATCATCGTACTATGAGCATGCAGGAGAATTTCTCTAGTCACACTCAACACCCCCTATCCTCGTAGGTTTTTTGGTTGTACTAGATAAAGGCAGGTCTCCTGGCTTATGTTCATCACACTTTTCACCTTCCCATTACAATGCGTAACAGTGGTCTTTTGAAACGTGCTCACATTTACAGTTGCGGGACAGCGTCGGATTTACACCGATCTTCCCTTTTAAACAAATCGAATTTATGATTTGTACCTCTATCTTATTATTCCGTTTTTATTATTATACCATAGTGGTTTCTGAACATTGACACTATCCTAATAGATTACTAATATCTATTGCAATGGAGTCAATTTATAATTCAATTCAGCCATTTTAGTGAACTTGTTATACCTTTTTTACAAACAAAAAAGAGGGTAATACCCTCTAACAGGTCTATTGATTCTGCTACTGATATTTTTTAGTGAGGAATTGGATATCCGATGACGAGTTTTTTGTCACCGAATCTGAAATTTTTGGGAATAAAAACTCTTATCATCAATTGAAAAAAGAACTTCTAATAAGAAAAACATAGGGAGATTTTAGTCTTCCTATGTTTTCATTCATATTATTTATCTGTTTGTTCTTGCTTCTTTTTCAAATACTCCGCACGTATTTTTTCAAGTTGCTGCTTTTTATCAAATTTGGCAGGCTTGTGTTTTTCATGATACTTTGTCACAGCTACCTTACCTTTGGTATCCAATTGATATTTCCCCACTTTGTTCACCTACTTTTCTTGTCCTTAAAGAGAATCTATTCAACAAATATAATATACCTTATTTTACTAAAGTAAAACTTATTAGTGTACTGTTAACCTTGCATATACCAACGTTTATAATAGACAACCAAATAATCATCCAACCCCTATCCCCGTAGGTTTTTTGGATGTACTAGATAAGGGCAGGTCTCCTTTCATATGTTCATCACACTTTTCACCTTCCCATTACAATGCGTAACAGTGGTCTTTTGATACGTCCTCACATTTACAGTTGCGGGACAGCATCGGATTTACATCGTCTTCCCTTTTAAACAAATCGAATTTATGATTTGTACCTCTATCTTATTATTCCGTTTTTATTATTATACCATAGTAACTGGTATTATTGAGTGCTTCTATTATTTTCAATAGGCTCAGGTATAATCTGTTGCTAAAACAGACTTGTAAATTAAGGGATATTTTGTTAATTTAGAGTTAGTTATCCAACTAACTAATAGCAAAGGAGGTGTAAATGGATGGCCAAACCTACCGGTATCGAAAAGTCAGATTTATTAACTGCAGCGAAGCAAAGTTTAGTAGAAAGAGGGATTGAAAAATTTACATTAAAGGCTGTTGCTGAGCAAGCTGGTGTGACACAAGGAACTATTTATTATCATTTCAAATCAAAAGAGCAAATAATTCTTGAAATTGTCCAAGACATCTGTGAAAATTCTTGGAATGAGATTTTGACGACTGATCAACAAGTGATTCAATCTGCACTTCTCTCTGCAAAAAGTCGATATGAAAACGATTCTTTTTATCATAAATTATTTTTCACTTTAATCGTCTTGGGCTTTAGTAACCCAACTATTAAACAGACAATTGGACAAATCCTAGTGTCTGAAAATGAACATTTATGTAACGTTTTAGAAAGATTATGGGATACATCCCCCATTGATGGCGTTTCAATGGAAACTTGGAGCATTTTTTTCAATGCGATTATTGATGGTTTTGCTATACAAGTAATGATGAGAGACGATGTCGATGTAGATGAATTCTATCAACAATTCGAAAAAATCCTTGAAACACTTCATCGTCTAGGAAAATAACTTGAGGAGGAACCACTATGCCTTTCTTTTTATGCTGGGGTTTTGGGATTTGGCTATTAGCAAGTGCTGCGTTTCGATTTGTAGGGCAATACTTTTTTACACTTGAAGAACCTTTTCTCATGATTGTTGCTTACATTTTAGTTATTCCGCTCATTTGGATATCGACAATACCTATTTATTCTATGAAAAAAATACAAGGTACAGAGCGATTACTGGCTGCTATTTGTATCGTAATACCCGGAATGCTCATCGATGCAGTTGTATTGTTCTATTTCGACAATATTTTTCCGAACTTATCGGCTGATGTAGATCGTTCTTTCGCCTCATGGCTTCTATTGGCCTATTCTCTAATACTTTTTACTGGCTTTACTAAGGCTTCATTCGTGAGAAAAAATACTATTAATTCGTCAAATTAAAGGATTTGGAATTATTATCCTAGAAGTAAGTATCGATGAAGAATTAAAGGGGGAGAAAAAATGGTTATAGGCTTACATCACGTTCAAATAACAATTCCAAAAGGTGAAGAAGAAAAAGGGAAACATTTTTACTGTCAAGTATTAGGTCTAAATGAAATTGAAAAGCCTGATTCGCTGAAAGGACGAGGTGGATTTTGGTTACAGGTTGGCAATAAAGAGGTCCATGTAGGGACAGAGGATGGCTTTGATAGATTAACGACAAAGGCTCATATTGCCTATCAAGTTGAAAATATAGAACAGTGGAAAAAGGCATTAGCTGAACAACATATCGAAATTTTCGATTCAGTTCCAATTCCTCATTTTGAACGTTTTGAATTTAGAGATCCATTCGGAAATAGAGTGGAGATGATTCAGGAAATTTAAAAGAAAACAGTTGAATAGAAGTTAAATTTCTATTCAACTGGCTTGCTGTTTAAAGTATGAATCTTCAGCAAAGTATGGGCGATTTCCGGACAGACATTTTTACAAAATGTCATCCAACTTTTTAATTTTAGCGGAACACTTTTACGTTTTATCGCCCAATTTTTTAGTTATATCGATTAACTTTCGCGTTTTATCACCCAGCTTCTGAATCTTATCGACATCCGCCTTTCACCGCGTAGAAATGCTTGTACTGCCTGCCCCTATGACCCTTCCATTCTACAACGCTTCACCCAACTGAAACATTTGTAATATAACTGTAAATTAAGGCGATGAAGCCCTTTGTATCAGTTGTTTACAGCGATTTCCCATTCGCTGTGGTAACAATTACCTCAAAGAAGCCCTACTTTTTCATGCTACGATTAATTCCAATGGCAAGCCAAATCAGGATTAATCCTAACAAATAGCTTCAGGAGGAATTACAACATGAATAAACGATTTTTAACTACAACATTAGCATTGACGATAGGTTTTAGCGCAGTGGGAATGGTACAACCAACTGTTAAACCCATAGAAGTAGAGGCTGCTACAACAAATGCCCAAAATAACACACAAGCTGTTAATGCGAAAGCAGATCAACTAATTAAAACTGGAAAAAGCTTAATTGGTAAGGCGACATACAGCAATTCAGTATACAAGGATACATATCCTTATAAGTTTTCTTGTGCTTCATTTATTATGTACATTTTCGAGAAAAATGGGATAGACATCGGAACTTATAATGAAGATTATATGTTACAGCAAGGAACAGCTGTTAGCCGAAACCAATTACAAAAAGGTGATTTACTATTCTTTAAGAGTAAAAAAACTGGGACAGACCCTGACCACGTTGGTATGTATATCGGGGACAATAAAATGATTCATATGGCTGATTCTAAGCAAAATATCATTATTTCTGATTTAAACGGCAAAGCATATTATAAAGATAATTATGTAGGTGCCCGTAGAGTATTACCTACATTACTTTCAGCTAATCCTGCAACGAAAGGTGATAAAATTGTTGAAAACGCCTTTAATTATAAAAATAAAGTAACTATGGGCTCTACAAATAATGAAGCAAGCCTTCGCTTTACAGCGCCAGGCTATGTAGACTTCATCTATCGTAAGAGTGGAGTTAAACTTGGTGCAACAAATGTAAAGGAACTAATGAATGTTGGAACAACGGTATCACGTACCAATTTAAAAAAGGGTGATTTAGTGTTCTTCAATAGTGTTAAAGGCTCTAAAACCCCTTCATTAGTAGCTATCTATGCAGGAGATCAACGTATTATCATTCCAAGCTCTAGTGGTATTACTACACGAGTACTAATGGTTGATTATTATAAAGAACATTATATTACAGCAAAACGTGTTTTTTAAGATAGTTTGTACTAGAATCATTTAAAATGCTTCAAAATTACATGTTTTGAAAAAAGAAGCTTTCCATAAGGAAGCTTCTTTTTTCTATTATTTATTTTTTAATTGATTCGCAAATTCTATCATAGATTTACTAGACATAGGACCTTTAATAAGTACAATGGTTTCACTATCAAGCTTATTCTTTAGTACTTCTAAAACTCCTGTAACATCTTTAAACATATGCACATCAGCTTTCGTGCCTTCCTTCAACGCTTGGTTCGCAATATTTTCTGCTCTTTTGCCAATAGTAATAAGCGTATCGATATTTCTTTTTGCGACCATTGTACCAATCTCACGATGATATTTCTCTTCGAAATTTCCTAATCTCTTTATATCACCTAAAATAAGAATTACTTTTTTCTTTTTTCCTATCGTATCTAAAACCTTCAGTGCTGCTTCCACAGAAGTCGGGTTATTTGTCCAAGTATCATCTACTATAGTACATTCACCGATGCCTGTAGAAAATTCTAAGTGTCTTGCCATCGATTTGAACGTTTTTAAATGTGAAATTGCGATATCAATGGAAAGTCCCATTTCCTTTACGGCAGCTATAGCCGCTAATGCATTATATACTTGATGTTCTCCGTATCCAGGAACAAACAAATTATAATTATCGTTTTCTACTTTTAGTACAAATTTCATGCCGCCTTTTGCGAATTTGATATTTGTTGCTTGATAATCTGACTTTTCGTGAACGCCAAAGGTAATAACCTTCCCTTTAAATTTATTCAAAGAGATTTTTTTAATGTTTTCATCATCACCATTAATGATTAACGTGCCATCTTTTCTTATTCCTTCTACAATTTCAGCCTTTGCTTTTATATAGCCATCAAGATTTATACACCCATCTAAATGATGGACACCGATATTCGTAATAATACCAATTGTAGGCTGATAGATCATACATTGGTGTTTAATATTCCCTATATTCCCTAGTCCTAATTCAAAGATAGCTGCTTTTGTATTCTGATTGATCCCAGTCAAGTACGGTAAGGATTGCCGTGGCTCATTTTTACTGCTGACAGATGCTTGAACATTCCATTCCTTACTAGCTATGTGTTTAATCATTTCTTTCGTTGTCGTTTTACCACATGTTCCGGTCAAAGCAACGACAGGTATTTGGAAAAGATTTCTGTAATAATCCATGAATTTCCAATACGACTGTATAATACTCTTGACACGTAAAACGGTTGTATTCTTCAGTGCATGTTTCAATTCCTCTGATGGTTTATCAGAAATGACTAGAGATGGCCCCTTTTGATCTATTTCTTGCCAGTTGATAGTATCATTTTTACTAACAAACATAAGTGTATTATTTTGAGTCAGTTCATGTCGGTTATAATAAATTGCATGTTTAACAGACCAGAGTTCAGAACCGTTTATTAATTCTCCTTGTAATAATTTTCTTATTTCGCTCACACTAATATGTTGCAAGTTAACTACGCCCCCTTCCTATAATGTACATTTCTGAATAAATGAGTTAACATGATCAAGCTTCTGTATTTCTAGTAATGGATTATAGGCATGCTCAATCTAGTAAATGATGAAAAATGACATTTATTTAGGTGAATAGCAATAATCTATTCGGAAGTAGATGATTTTTTTAATTTTAAATCATCTGCCAGCTTAGAAACTTCTTTACTATACATATCTCCTTTAATGAAAACGACAGTATTTTCATCTACCAGTTTGTCTAGCAATTTATAGACGAGCGTAGTATTTTTAAAAATATGAACAGGTGAAGCAAGACCTTCCTCAATAGCATGAACCGCCATAATGCTTGCATGTTCTCCTATCGTAATGAGTACATCGACCCCAATTTGAGCAATTAACTCTCCTGCTTGCTCGTGAATAATATATCCCCAAGACCCTAAATCTGTAATCGTCCCAATAATGGCAATCTTTTTCTTGCCTTCTCCGAGCGCATTCAAAACTTTTAATCCTGCCTCCAAAGAAGTAGTAGTTATATTCCATGTATCATCTATTAATACGGAATTATTAATGCCCTTAAACACCTGAAGCTGCTTATTCAATTTTCGGAATGATTGCAGTTGTTTAGACGCCAAAGAAATTGGCAAACCCATTTCATAAATAGCTGCAATAGCTGCAAGTGCATTATATACTTGGTGTTCGCCAAAACCTGGTACAAAGATTTCATAGAGTTGCTTCATGTGATGAACGTTGAACAGCATACCGTTTTTGTGGTAGCGAATATTACTTGCTCGAAAATCACAGGAATGATGCTTACCTACTTTAATAATGCGTCCTTTAAACTTCGATAAATCTATTTTCCTTGTGTTGATATCCTCAGCATTAAGGATTAAAGAGCCTGTAGGACTAATAATGTCCAACATTTCACCCTTAGCTTGGATATAGCCTTCTAAAGTTTTACAATAATTTAAATGATGTGCTCCTATATTTGTAATAATCCCAATAGTCGGCTTGAAATATTCCCCCGCAAGTGTGATGTCCCCCGGTGAACCAACAGCAGTTTCAAAAACGGCTGCTTCGGTATGGTCATCAATATTCAGTAAATATTGCAAAGAAGCAGTTCTAGAATTACTACTTAGTGGCGTGGATACTACATTTTTTTCTGCAGAAAGTATATGTTTGATCATCTCTTTTGTCGTTGATTTACCAGAAGTACCAGTAATGGCTACGATTGGGATATTAAATTGATTACGATAAAAGTTAATAAACTTCCAATACGCCTCATCTATATCTTTTACTTTAATGATGCTTATTTGCTCAGGTATTCCTTTTTGACTGTATAGTCTATCAGTTACAAGTACTATAGGATAAAATGATTCATAGTCTTTCCAGTTGACAATTGGCTTATCTGTAAAAAGGGCGGTATTTGGTCTTTTCACTTGCTTCAGTCGATATGCGCCATGTTGAATCAACACTTCCCTCGATCCTTGCACTAATTCGCCTGCAGTTATCGCTTTTAAATCCTGCACCGTAAGAGGCTTCATATTATTTTCCCCTCCTTTCCTCTCTAGTATATGTAACTTCTTAAAAGTTGCTTGGATGTATACGAGATACTTAACTAGAGGAAAGCTATTTCTTCGCATATATATATAGTTGATAAAGTATCTAAGTAACAATAGAAGGAGTGATATACCTGAAAACGATTATATTTATTGGCACAAACAAATCCGGGTCAAGTCGTGAAGCAACACGAGCAGCAGAAAAGTTGGGATATTTTACCGTACTTTTTACTAACAACGAAAAGCAATTACAGCAGAGAAATGCCTACCCAGATATTCATAAAATGATTCTTATTGATACTTCGAATATAAAGATCATGAAAGACGAAATACTCAATTTATCTAAAAATGGGTTTGAAATAAAATCTATCGTTAGTTTTGTTGATCCGTTTGTTCATATTGCCTCAATTTTATGTGATGAATTTTGCGACAACAAAACATCTTCAACAGCTATAGAGATGATGGAGGATAAAGAGAAAACTAGAATTTTTTTAAAGAACCAGCCTTATTCTCCGAAGTTTTATCTTCTCAAGCCAAATGAGTCCGTCCCTAATAACCTGGGATTTCCGCTAATTGTTAAATCTCCAAAATCAACAGGCTCCAAAGATGTTTTATTAGCAAACGACACAGGTCAACTGGAGAAACACCTGAGCCACCTACGAAGCAAAAATCCTGGTGAAACAATTATGGTAGAGGAATATATCGAAGGTCCGCAATATTTAGTAGAAGCACTTGTCTATAACCGACAAGCAAATGTCATCGGTATTATTGAACAAGAAATTACTCAAGGTAAACGTTTTATCATTACTGGTTATGGTGTTCTCGTTAAAGCCCCTAAAGATATTCAAACCGGACTTGAGGAGGTACTGCAATCAATTGTTAAAGAGTTTAACATCGAAAACGGTGCATTGCACTTAGAGCTTCGTTTAACAAAAAATGGTTGGAAGCTTATTGAGATTAATCCGCGAATCTCAGGAGGAGCAATGAATACTATGCTTCACGCGGCTTTCGGATTTAATTTAGTGGAAGAAACACTTAAGTTATTTTTAGGTGAACGCCCTGATATCAATCCAAAGCATAGAAAGTTTGTCTATACAAAATACGTTATTGTTCAAAGTAAAGGTATATTAGAAAAAGTTATTGGAAGAAATAGAGCAACTAATTCACCAGGAGTTGTGGAAGTATATGTAAAGCCGAAAAAAGGGGCATTGCTAACCCCTCCTTTATCTATGGGTCATCGTTATGCATATGTAATTGCGGTAGGCGCAACATTAGCGGAGGCTAAAAATAAAGCCTATAAAGCCGCAAAAGAAATAAAGTTCATTCTAAAACCATCTTAATTATCAATTATGCCTCTGAATAATTGCTTCCGGAATCGGCTTTGTGCTTCACAAAGCCGATTCCGTGACATCTGCCGGAGGCTTTAACTTATTTCAGCACCCTCTAAAAGAAGTTAGAAGCTCTCATACAAAGACTTATTTAGCATAAAAAATATCCCGAGTAATTGTTCCTTCAAAAGGTCAATTACTCGGGATATTTTATTTACTCTTGATATTTTTGATCTAAAAATTTAATCGTATCAAACATATTCGTTTTACTAGCACCCTTTACTAAAATAGTGTCATGTGGTTTTATGACTTTCTCTAAGAGTGCATGCAATTCTTCCTTATTGAGGAAATGATAAATTTTAGAAGGATCCATCCCTTTAGCCTTCGCTGCTGCTCCCATCTCCTGTGTTCTGAAACCATAAGTGATGAATAGATCTATGTCTTGCTCATAAATGTATTCGCCCACTTTACGATATTCCTCTTCTCTCAAATCCCCTAATTCCCGCATTTGACCAATTATAGCAATTTTACGTTTCTTCGCAATATTTGTAAGTACATCAATAGCAGCACGTACACCCTGAGGATGAGAGTGAACAGTATCGTCAATGAGTGTAATGTTATCGCGACAGTTATATATTGTTAATCTTCTAGGTGGTTTTTTGAAATTTAGCCCTTTTTTAATATCTTCTGGACTAAACCCTAAATAATCTGCAACCGCAATGGCATTTAGCGCATTATAAACATGATGTTCTCCTAAAATTGGGATATACATTGAAATTTCCTGTCCATGGAGCTTTATTTTAAATGACATACCGATGTCTTTATATTGAATATCATAAGCTTTATAGTTCGCTGCGTTACGAACACCAACTGTTAAAATTTTCCCTTTAAATTGCTGTTTCTCTAAATACTTAGAATTATCATCGTCCTTATTTAATATTAATAAACCATTTTGATCCATTCCATGTATTAATTCCGACTTTGCTTTGGCCACTCCTTTAATATCTCCATCAAAGTTGCCCACATGAGCTAAACCGATATTTGTAATAATACTAATATTCGGTTGAATAATGCTACAGTGATTCGTTATGATACCTGGATAAGCCATCCCGTACTCAAGTACAACCGCCTCATGTGAAGCATTAATTTCTTCTTTATGTTTTTTTGTATGCTCTGTTGTATTCCAATAATCTTTTGACTCAAAGATATTCCATTTTACCGATAAAATTGAGGCAAGGAATGCTTTTGATGTCGTTTTCCCAGCACTACCGGTAATCGCGATAATCGGTAAAGCTTTTCCTTTTGGTAAAACTTTTTCTTTTGGTAATGCCTTTTCTTTTGGTAATGCCTTTTCTTTTGGTAGAACCTTTTCATTTGGTAAAGCTTTTTCTTTTGGTGATGCCTTACCTTTTGGTAAAGCATTCGCTCCAACTGAATCCTTATTTTTCTTACGCTGCAAAATCTCCCTTTTAATTTGGCCTCGGTTCTTAGCAAGGTACATTGCATACCTTATAGTATTGATGACCACGTCTAATTCTAAATAAAAAGCAGGAGGGCAACCTGGTCGCCAATTCACTTCATACATCCAAATTTTTCTTTGCTCATCTAAACCTACGTCAATGCCAATCTCATCAATAACTTCACCGAATTGTTCCATCTGAATTTCATCTAAATGTCTAGCTAGTGACAGTGAAAAATGCTCTAGCATACGTCGAATATTATAAGCTTCTTCTTTAAATTCCTGCTCTAGAAAAGGATCTAAATAATTTGTAAAACCACCATTGTTAATATTAGGTATAATTGAACCATTAGGTGCAATTCGTGGATAAATCGTCGTTATAACCCATTTACCTTCACCGTTTTTTTGAACATGAAGGCGAAAATCATAAACTTGACCTGATGCTGTTGTGGATTGTATATAGGGTTGCACGATAAAGGTGCCTGTAGAAAGTTGTTCTTTAATTAAATCATCAAGCTGTAACTTTGAACAAACATTTGTTTCCCTATCCTTCTTTACCTCAAAGTTAGTTCTTCCTACTTTCGAAATAAAGTATATCCCTTTTCCCTTCCGGCCATCTATCGGTTTAAATACGACTTTTTCATTAAAAGCCATAAATTTATGGAGTATATCAACATTTTCCACAATCTCAGATGGAATTAAATACTTATCAAATTCCTTTGCTTCTTGGAGCCGCTTCATAACATTCCATTTATTTCCTATAGAATGAGTAGTAAAAGGTATTTCCTTTTTCAATTTCTCAATAATGTCCTTTGATACCGATAATTTTTCCGGACTCCCTGCATTGTATATAACATCTGGGAAGGGCATCACTTTTTCATGCCAATCACCATTTTCATATACCATTCCTCTAATATAATATTTATCAAAGTCTACGCTTTTGGGTGTAAAGTAAAAAAATTGAGCCCCTTCAGCTTGTGCAACGGCAGCAAAAGCATATGACTTAAGGACAGTTCTAGGATCTAGCCGATGATGCAGCATTCCGATAATTGTCATTCATTAACCTCTTCCCTTCGTAAAATTCTCTTTCTAATAAATTCAAAGAATACAACGTGCACCTAGACAGATGCTCTAATTATTATGTTATTTTAATAGTCTCAATTATGCCTCGGCATAATTGCTGCTGTCGCGCAGATAAACAATGCGTCAGGAATTGACTTTACGATTAGGGCTACAGAAGTTTTTTGTGCGAAAGGGTAGTGCTAATGTAGCGGCAGCAAAGGGTTTTGTCTGTGCGAAAGCAAAGCGACAGCAACAACATTAGGACAGTCACGATGTCGGTCATTTCGGTAATGTCAACGTAGCGTTCTTAGATATTCAGCGGATGTCTTTTGTACCGAAAGGACATGTACAGATGTTTGGACACTAGCTGAAATAAGTTGAAAATTTTATCATTCTTTGGGCTCAATAATAAATTTCTTCTTTAACATGTCAGGATTTAATAACTGAATCGCAGAAATACCACTTAATTCAATGGATTTTTCTGAGGATGTTCGCTCTAATCGGATAACCTCTGCCATTAAATTCGTATCATGCCCTCTATAATCATAGGCTCGCAAAAGCGAAACAGTTCCTCGACATTGTTCTCTATCAATAGACTCTATGCGAAAAAACTCTGTTTCAAACTGCTTTACTGTATCCATTAATCTTAAATGAGTACCGTCGTGTCTTATTAAAAAAAAGGGAATCGTATCATTTCCCACTATTTTCACAAGCAGCTGACCAAAATATTTAGAATGAAAATCTTTTATGATATCCTGGAGTGCTTTTATATCGTAGAGCGCTTCACATAGAAAATGTTTTTTTGTGTTTTCATTATTCATTTCCCCAGCCCTCCTAAGTTTTATGAGCTATCCTTAAACTTTGAACAAATAGAAACATATTTAACACCTCTCGCTATAATATGTAGCATTTAGGAATATGACGACTTATTTCATAAACAAGGATTCAACAAAAAAAAGAAAACGTCCATTTGGGACGTTTTCCTTTATGAATGTTAAGTTGTCGCATTGTGTTGGTCTCCCTGATTTAGAAGAATAACACCACCAATAATTAATACAATGCCTAAGGCTGAGTAAAGATTAAGAATATCTCCCCATACAACTATTCCGACAACCACTGTTAATGCTGTACCTATACCAGACCAAATAGCATACGCAAGGCTTAATGGTAGCGTTTTTAAGCATAGGGACAATGAATAAAATGAAATGCCATATCCCAATACGACAGCTATAGATGGTCCTAGAATTGTAAATACCTCTGAGAACTTGAGCATCGTTGTTGCAAATACTTCACTGACGATGGATAACGCTAAAAATAGATAACCCTTCATTTACAAATTCCTCCCTAATGTCCGCTACCAGCAAGGTTAAGAATAACCACACCGACAATAATTAATAGAATACCTATAATTTTTTTTAGATTAAATAATTCCTTATAAAAGACTATACCGATTATCGCCGTTAGCGCCGTTCCTATCCCTGCCCATATTGCATAGGCAGTGCCAATTGCTAAAGATTGTAATGTTAGAGAAAAGAAATAAAAAGCTGTTCCATACCCAACCACTACGCCAATTGACGGGAATAATCGTTTAAAACCATTTGTTAGTTTCAGCATCGAGCTTGCAAAAACTTCTGAGATTATTGAAATGAATAAAAAACCAAAAGCACTCATGTATGTTAGTCCTTCCTTGTCATGTGTATTAATTGTTCAAAGACACCTTTTGTTGCTTCATCAGAAATCGGTGCTATAGTTAATAACTGTGAATAATACAATCCATCAATCGTTAACCGAATCAAATGAACAACAGATTGCTCCAAGCCATCTTGGAACAACGCGTCTAGTAAACATTCATAAACTGTTGAGATGACTGAATGGTCATTTTGCATAATTTGAATCGCAATATTTAAAGCTGCCCCATTCGCAAGATCTTTTTCAGAAGCTAAAATAAATGCTCTCGTTAATCTCCCTGTCCCTTGCTCAAGGCTTGCGAAATGTTCATAGGATTGTATAACCTCGTTCATAATCGTTTCAGCGATTGCTGTTTGAAGGGTATCCTTCGTCTTAAAATGATACAATAAACCACCTTTGCTAATGTTCGCACTACTAGCAATTTTATCTAAAGTTAAAGTACTTAAATCATTGTCCTTTAAATATTGAATTGCCGTTTGGATAATATGTGAACGTTTTAAATCTGCTTTTGATGACATACAATCGCCCCTTTCCAAAAGTAAAAAAACCGTCTGGACGGTCTTTTTTTATTTTAAAGCTATTATTTCACATCGTCAATTACATTAAATTAGGCGATTCGAAGTGTCTGTTGCACTTGATTTGACAAAATTTCAAAAATAAGAAATGATTTTAAAAGTAAAAATTTTCAGAAAGTCAGTTTTTTTAATACTTGTGTGTTAATTCCCTATTCACGACCACTATTTTGGATGCAGTGGTATAATTTTGAACCCATTTACCGTCAATTACACGAGTATCAAATGCGTGCCGAAATTCCCTATAATTTCCGCAATGAAGGCGAGTATCTTGGATTTGATGAGCATTTTAGACCGACATGTGTACGTGAACACAGCTACTGTTATGACAGCTTCGATGAAAAATATAAACACTAAAGTTCACAAGACCAAAGGAATGGGCAACCTGTCCATTACGTGATGATTCATTCTGTAAAAAGGATTTTCAAAATCAAATGTGACACGGATATACGAAAATTCACGTATCTAGAACGTGTGAATACCTATTTAAAACAATATTTTCAGTTAAACAACGTCCGTCATAGAATAGGAAGAAAAGCCAAACTTCATTTAAACCTGGAATGCCTGCAAATTAGCAGTGGATCGGCTAAACGCTTTATTACAATCAGAAACTCAAGCAGCATAATTTTAAAAAACGTAAGTTTTCTTAATAGGAGCAGTCTAAGCTCTTGAAAAATATGATTTATGAAATTGATTCTTGTATAATGAAATCAAAATATAATAGTATGGGAGATAGAAATATGAATAGAAAAGAGCTAAAGAATCTACTAATAGAATCAAGAATATTTAATAATGGTGTTATATTCTTATCTTTACTTATGATGTACAGTCTGATATATAAAGCTGATGTAAATGCACTAAAAATCCTGTTTTTCACTTTCTTATTCATGGTGTTTAGTCTCTATGATTATAATTCAACAAAAAAGAAATCAAGGAAATAAATAGTTTGTTTGACATATTATTACTTATTGGTATGAAAAATTAATTCTTACTAATAGGGGGTTTTTTTATGATAAAAAAGAAAAAAATTATCACAGCAATGGTTATTGGATTAGCTTTTACTAGTGTAAAACCCTACATACAAAACGTTAAAGCTCAAGAGGTTAGTGACCTTGCTTCTCAAAATGGCATCACTTTCATCACTGTAACAGATAGTAAATACGAATATCTTTACGAAAGAGAAGGTATGACTTATAAAAATATTGAGTATATTGACGGAAATCATATTAATACTTTCATTTATGAATATGATTCTGAAACCGATAGTTATATCGAAGTCGACTCTATAGAAACAATAGTGAGCGCTGAAGAGATTATTATAAAACAATCTGGAGAAACTACTGTAACCGAAAATCCTTTTAGTTCTCAAATAATAGAACCACAATTATTAAATGACCAAATCATATCTTATGGAGCTGATGAAGGTAACGGGGATTGGACATATAAGGATACGGATTATGGAAGCACAAAATGGTCTCAATTCACTATTGCCGCAATTGCAGCTACAATAGCTTTAATATCAAAAGTTCCTGCGAGCGCAAAGTGGGTTGCTACTATGGCAGGACTTTATTACTCGTTTGGTAAAGATATTGCTTATACTCGCTATGAGTACTATACAAGAGGGAGCGGTATAAGCACTGAAACTAAAGTTGTTATAAACTATTATTCTGATTCAAACAGAACTAATAACCTAGGTGCGAACGCTTACATCTCAAGCCGTTCAGGTATTTCTCATCTATGGTCGTACACTAATTAATATAAGCTTTTATGCTTGTATTCTCCCCAATCGATACACAGATTAAAAAAACTGTTTATCTAGGGGAGAATTTTTATGGTTCGAGTATTTATTCCAATGATGAAAAATCAAATGTTCTTAAACTTTTTTCATTATATAGGTAGCACTATATATTTGAACTATCCGCTATCTCCTGTATTTTATTTCGGTAATGTAAACGTTTCTTTTTTACCTTTTGAAGTATCCTCTGCTCCTTTATTTCGAATAGGACCTAATTCAATATCAAAGGCTTTATCTTTCCATATTTTTTCATACTGCTCTCGATCTAAAACGAATACTTGTAATAACTCGCCAGTTTCACCAGCTTTAATAACGTCATTATACTGATAGTTTAATAGCATACCTTCGCTTAATAAATATTGCATGCCATCATTGACTGTCAATTTTGAAGACATAGAAGATAAGCCAATTTCACTTGTCGCTTTATTTTCTAGCTTGAATTTCACTGTTAATAAAGTGACACCATTAGTGAAATTAGAGAAACGAGGAGCTTCCACCTCATTAGGTGTAAATTGTGTAAACTGATACCCTTCTAGAATAGCATTTACATCCCCTATTTTCTTACTTTCATTGATGTCGCTTTTTTCCTTCGACATCTTCTTTTCACCCATATTGTCTAGAGTTACTTTATCTTGATAAAATGACGAATTACTTGATACTTTTTTCGAACCACCCGTATTTAAAGCAAGATTAAATCTTCCTTCTGAACCAATAGTAGCGTCATATTTTTCTTTTTCAGTAAGCGGTACTGGAACCATTACTGTTACTGTTCCTAGTTCATTAATTTTTGCTAAATCTGTCTCACCGAATGGATAAGCGATATAACCAGTTACTTCTTCACCCGCTTTGAGCAAGTAATCTGTTTCGTAGCTTAGTTTTTTTGGTAATTGATCTTCTTCAGGAATCAAATACTTATCATTCGTATAATATTTACTAGCACCCGTAAATGTAACATCTAAACTAGGCATGTAATAAACATCTTTATCCATATCATTCTTCACTGTATATTTAGCTAAAATGACGCCACCGTTATTTTCTTCACCAAATGGAATATTAAAATCTGTGTGGAAATCCTTTAACTCTACAACTGAATATGAATCAAGCGAGATTGAAACATTCTCCATTTTATGTACTTGTGGTTCATTGTTTTCAAAAAGAACTTTAGTTTTCCCTTGAGTTTCCTTTTCCATATAAGAAATTAAGGAAGCAAAGTCAGCTGAACCTTTAGTTGATTCTTGATCTTTTTTAGGTTCTTCCTTTTGGACTTTATCTTTATCTTGTCCTTTTTCCTCTTGTGTTTTCTTTGGTTCATCATCTTTCTTTGATTCGTCCCCGCTTTTTCCACAACCACTCAGAATGATTGAAGTTGATAAAATTAACGAAGACATTAAAAATAAACTCTTTTTCATTTCTTCCTCCACATTGTATCTCTATAAATTTCTTGGCTCAACTGTTAAAACGAATGATAAAAGCTATTTTTTGAGCTGATACCCATTTTAATCCATATTTATATCCAAAACAACTTGAACTGGAAGAAATTGTTCTATAGAAGTGATTAGCATCCAAATATTGTTTATTGAATAATTCTATCTTATTTTCATTTTTCCATTATTTCCTATATTCATTCTTTTTCGAGGTTGTTCCTTTGAATATTAATTATTAAAGTACTAAAAAAACTATATTGCCCTTAGTTGTCAGATAATAAGTATAATATACCCAAGAATATAGTCACAGGTGAAATTAAATATTTTCACCTTATCGTGGTTGACGCTGTTGCTTCGTTTTTACGCAAATATGTCCTCATACAGATACGTTCAAGTTAAACGAAACACTTTGCCTTGGCTCTCTTCAAAATCCGGGACAAAACAAACAAAAAAGCTAGATAAAAGATAAACATCTCTTTTCTAGCTTCTTGTATCACATGATTTTCTTCTTATAATAGTCCTACCTTTATTAAATATTCGAGTGCCACGTCTTCAATGTTTCGACCTTCTACATTTACTTGATAATTCATTTCGCGCATCTCATCATCTGTTATTTGATTTGCCAGCTTATTTAAGGCTGTTTCAATCTCAGGATATTTTTCTAGAGTCTCTTTCCTTAGTAAAGGAGCTCCTTGATAAGGTGGAAATAATTGCTGATCATCAGTCAAAACTTGTAGATTATATTGACGTATTTCACTGTCCGTTGAGTACGCATCTAATAAATCTATATTTCCTGATTCGATCGCCTGATACCTAAGCTTTGGCTCCATTGTTGTTATGTTAGAAAGCGTGATACCGTAACGTTTTTGAATACCCAAATAACCATCTTCTCGATCATTAAATTCCAAAGTGAAGCCTGCTTTTATCGATTCTTGAATAGGCTTAATATCAGAAATTGTTTGCAAATGATAAGTATCCGCCATTTCCTTTGATACTGCCAATGCATACGTATTGTTATATTTCATTGGACTAAGCATCACCATTTCAAATTTATTCATCATTCCTTCTTTCGCCTGATTATAAACATCCTCCTGATTATTATTGATAGCTTCCTCTTTTAAAAACTCTGAAATTGCCGTTCCAGTAAATTCAGGATAAATATCGATGCTGCCAGATTTAAGTGCATTAAATACAAAGGAAGTTTTACCAAGTCCAGGTTTTAATTGCACCATTAAGTCGGTTTCATTTTCAATAAGCAATTTATACATATTAATTAAAATCTCAGGCTCAGAGCCAAGCTTACCTGCAATGACAATTTCTTCTTTCTCTTTGAAGTTTAGTAACGGGAAGATAATCATTAATAATGCCACTACACTAATAATACTTAATGCTGTGATAGTTTTTTTAAACGACAGTAATTCTAGTTGTTTTAGTAAGAAATCGAACACTAATGCTAAAATCGCCGCAGGTACTGCACCTAATATGATAAGTGCCGTATTATTTCGGTCAATTCCAAGCAAAATGATATCCCCTAAACCTCCAGCACCGATTAATGCTGCTAATGTTGCCGTTCCGACGATTAATACCATAGCTGTTCTAATGCCTGCCATGATAACAGGCATAGCAAGAGGCAATTCTACTTTCACTAATCGTTTTCGAGTATTCATTCCCATCGCCATCGCTGCTTCTTTTAAAGACGGATCTACTTCGTTGATCCCAGTAAATGTATTACGTAAAATCGGAAGAAGTGCGTAAACAACTAAGGCAATAATTGCAGGTACTTTTCCGATGCCGAACAATGGAATCAACAATCCTAATAACGCTAATGAAGGAATCGTTTGTAAAACAGCACTAATACCAATAATACTTTCTGCTATTTTCTTTTTATTCGTTAAATAGATTCCTAGAGGAATAGCAATCACCACTGCAAAAAATAGTGCAATGAAGGAAATTTGAATATGCTCTACTAAAGACGCCAATAGCTGGCCTTTTCGTTCGCTAAACACATCAAGAAAATTAGCCATTTAAATTACCTCTTTCTAAGGAATCATGTGCTAAATACTGAAGCATGGATGCTCTCGTGACAATGCCAATTATTTCTCCGTTCTCTTCCACACCTATACATTCATCATGAGCTAATTTTTGAAGAATGGTGTTCAAAGAATCCTTGGAAGAAATGTTGTTCTCTCGATTTCTTTGATAAACTTCATCAGCAATTGGTTCAATGACAGCTTGGATATGGAAAGTATTTATCCCATACTCTTTTATCCCGACAAATTCTCGAACGAAATCATTAACGGGATATTGTATGATTTCATGAGGGGTACCAATCTGTACGATTTCTCCATCCTTCATTACACATATCCGATCGCCTAATTTTAAGGCCTCTTGCATATCGTGCGAAACAAAGACGATCGTTTTTTGTATCGTTTGCTGAAGCTCAAGAAGGTCATCTTGTAATTTTGTACGGCTAATCGGATCTAAAGCACTAAAAGGCTCATCCATTAAAATGATTTCAGGATCAGCTGCTAATGCACGAACAACACCAACTCTTTGTTGCTCACCACCAGAAAGCTCTTTTGGCTTGCGCTGACTATATTTATCGGGTTCAAGTCCAACCATTTCTAATAACTCTCGAACTCGTTGCTGGATTTGCGGTTTACTCCATTTCTTCAATTCAGGCACAACAGCTATATTTTCTTCAATCGTCATATGGGGAAAAAGCGCAATTTGTTGAAGGACATAGCCGATATTCCATCGCAATTCATGTATATTGTAATCACTAATTCTTTTACCGTTAATTCGGATAGTTCCTTCTGTTAAATGTATTAATCGATTAATCATCTTTAATAATGTTGTTTTTCCACAGCCACTAGGTCCAATAAGAACAAAAAATTCTCCCTTGTTGATTTCTAAATTAATAGCTTTCACCGCGACTTGGTCATTTACATATTTCTTTGTGACATTTTCAAATGCTATCATTGTATAAGCTCCTTTTAATAACGCTTCTCAAGAATCACACATTCTTTGCGTAGCTCACTAAATTAAAGATATATATATTAAAAAACTAAAAAAGTGGTCGATTAAAGGCATACGATAGGTCGCTTCGTTTCAATCAACTACTTTCAGTATGGAACGAAAATCACCTTCAACATTTGCAAAACTTTGGCAACAATATATTCATTTATTGTTTTTTAGAAATAAACTACTATTTTAATCCTCTTCATTTCATATACGTACAGCATAGTAGGTCTAGAACTAACACTTTTTACAGATACATCGAGTTACTATATATATTTCACTATCTTAAGTCATTTCAAACTTATTTTTTTGTCTTATAACAAGACGTTGGTCCTCTTGACGCTCTACTCTATTTATCTCATAATTTCCATAGAAAATCGTATACTGTTTTTATATAATAAAGATTTCCTTCAAATGAATAAGCTTCAAAAATGTATATTTAAATTGAACTTTCACTTCTAAAATTGCTGGAAAATGAGGAACTAAATGAGGGATTTTTTCGTTCTATGAATGATGTACTCAAATAGACATGACTTTATTTCTATTTATGACTCTGTATAATTAGAAATATATAAAACTTTGTTATTGAAAAGAAAGGAGGAAGGGAGATGTTGTAATCTACCAACATCAATGAACAATGAAATACTTAATTAATTTTTTCAAAGGACTTATGATTACTGTTATTGTTATCTGTATTTCGTTTTTTATGGTGACACAGTTTTTCAATACTCATGAAACTAAAGAGCCTGTAGTTGTCGATGATAGCCCAAGTGTAGAAGAGTTTATTGGCTCTATTGCAGAAATTGCTAGGAAACAAGGTGCTGAAAATGACTTGTATGCATCGATTATCATTGCGCAAGCCGTTTTAGAAAGTGAGCATGGACAAAGTGGTCTTGGATCTGCTCCAAATAACAATTTATTTGGGATGAAAGGTAGTTATCAAAATAACTCCGTAACAATGGAAACATCTGAGGATGATGGTTCAGGTAATATGACAAGGGTGATGGCTGCATTTCGCAAATACCCTTCCTATGAAGCTTCCATACAAGATTATGTGAAATTAATGCGTAATGGTGTTTCCTGGAACAAAAATTTCTATGCAGGAGTTTTTAAAAGCAATACGAAGTCCTATACAGATGCTACGAAATTTTTAACAGGCTCCTATGCAACAGATTCACAATATAATGAAAAACTTAATGCAGTGATCGCAAAGTATGATTTACAACAGTATGACACTCCTGTTAAAGATAAAAAAACAATTACAGTAGCTGATGGAGACTCTCTTATGCATATTGCAGAGGCTCATAATGTTAAAGTTACCTCCATTAAACAATGGAATCAGCTTCGATCTGATAGACTTGAAGCCGGTCAACAATTAAATATTTATAAATATTAATAAAAAATCTCCATGTAATTATTGTCATGGAGATTTATTTTTTATTTCCCTATTCATCTAAAAAATTGAAAAAGAGAAGCCAAGTTCAAGCCTCTCTAACTTTTTGTGCTCATCTTAATAACGTATGGTTGTTTCCTTCAGAAAAAGCTACCAACAGCAGTAATAGATATTGCCAAATCTTTTCTATATAACTGATGCTGTTCGTCCAGACTGTTTACATTAACCTCGTTCCCACCAAGCGAAGAATGTACGTAAAGGTTGTCACCTATATATAAAGCAATATGTCCTGGGAAGTATAATAAGTCTCCCTTTTGTATGCGCTCTAACGATATTTCCTTGATAGGAAAACCTTCAACGATATTGGCATCGCGATAAATATATATCCCATTTAGCATATATGCCATTGAACATAGACCTGAGCAATCAATACCTAGCGGCGATTTCCCTCCCCATCGATAGGGTGTTGCTAAATAACTCAGCGCTGTTTGAACAACATTTTCTCGTAATTGTTGCTCGGGTAAACTGTTTTCTGGAATTTTTTCTTGTAGCCATTTCCTACGTACATAACCTTGCTCACCCGACACTAATTGCACTGCTGCCCATTCAGGATCAAGCTCGTCAATGACATTCGAACAGATGATTGAGCCTTTAACGAGTGTCATCATTTTCGTACTCTTAATTTGAGGCTGTTGCAAAACATCTGCGAAGCTTTGGCTAATAAAATGGTTTACCTTTTGTAGCCAAATGTTGTTTTTGGCTTCATCCACTAGTAAGTTATCTTTCTTGCAATAGCCTTCATAGCGATAATCAGTTTGTATACGTACCCAACTCTCATCTATGTCTTCCATGATTTGAACCGTCATTCCGTATAGTACCTCATCTACTAATTCTGAAGCTTCATCTGGCTTTTCGTGTAAATTCGCAATCATTGACGTCACAATGGCATTCACTCTATCATCTCCTTTCGCTTCACCGAATAATCATAAACAACTTTGGAAATACGACCAATTAGCTGCCTAGCATGATCATTATTAGTGACCTCTGTGATAAAAACGCCAATAAGATAATCACCAGAGCTGCTATATACAATTCCAACATCATGATCTACCGTATCAAGGCCTCCTGTTTTGTGAGCAAGTTTCACTTCATCTACTAAATAACGCTTTAGTGATTCGTGTACACGTTGACGACTTAAAATATTTATCGATAGATCACTAAACGCTGATGATAACAAGTCTCTGTGATAAATTCTTGAAAATAGCAGTGACATATCACGTGCTGACGTAGTATTATCAAAGCCTTTTGCTAGTCTTTCGAAATCCATCATCTTACGTTGAACTGTAGTTTGCAGAAGTCCAATTTCATGAAAATATTGATTGAGTGTATCCATCCCAAGAAAATCTATTAGTACATTTGTTGCTGTATTATCACTCGTAATAATCATCCATACTAAAAGCTCATAGATGGTACTTTGCTCTAGCCGCTGCTCACTAATAACACTAAATTCAACCCATTCTTCAGGTGCTATCATAATCTCATGCTCTAATGATAGGTTGTTGTTTTCTACATAATTAAGAACAGCAAGTAGTATAGGCACTTTAATTAAGCTAGCACTGGAAAACGTGTCTTCTATTTTTTCACTAATATAAAAATGCTCCGTTTTACAATCTTTCACAAACATATGCACTTTATAGGGTGCTTTTTGAAGAATCTGTGTAATCGTTTGCTTCATATTTCACACATACTCTATAACTTTTATCATTTGATTCTCCGTGTCCATTGTAATAGTTCGACCTAATGGCAGTGACATCGTTGGTAAACAGTGGCCACAAGTAATGTCTTTAATGATAGGTATATTAAGTGGACCTAAAATCTCTTGAAAAATTGTTTGTAGTGATAAGCTATGCTCCGGATTTTTTGGATTTTCAGGACCACAATTTGTCCAAGCCCCTAATAAGATACCTGCTACCTCATCTAGTTTGCCCGCCAATTTTAGTTGAGTAAGCATCCGATCAACTCGTTGCTCACTCTCGTCTATATCCTCTAAAAATAAGATTTTGCCCCTTGTATCAATTTCATAAGGTGTTCCAAGAGATGCTGTAACTAATGTTAAGTTCCCACCAATAAGCTGCCCTGTTGCTCTTCCATCAGCAAGCGTTGTCATTGTACGTCCAGGTGGATTTTTAAGGTAGTAGTCCGTACGTTCCGTTGCTGTTACACTTTCGATAAAGGAATTCCAAGTATATTCATCCATCTCCGGTCGAATAAATTCTGTAGAGGGCATTGGTGTATGATACGTGACGAAGCCGCATTGTTGGTTAAAAACGATATGTAATGCCGTCACATCGCTATAGCCAGCAAATACTTTTGGGTTTGCCTTAATCATTTCGATATCTAGAAGTGGTAAAATTTTCGTCGCTCCGTAACCTCCACGTATGCAGAAGATGCCGTCAATGTTAGAGTCACTAAACATTTGATTAACTTCACAGGCTCTTAATTCATCGGAGCCGGCTAAGTAACCATGTCTTGCTCGACATGTTTCCCCAGCAACAACATTAAAACCTAACTTTTCAATACTTTTAACGGCAGGAAGAAATTTTTCAGGCGGGGTTGCACCTGAAGCACTTATAAGACCAATTGTGTCACCTTTTTTCAATGCCTTTGGACGAATCATTTGCTTACCTCCATTTTTAGTGAAGTTCGGTATCTTTCCAATTCTTCTTCATTGGCCAATACAAAGTGACCTTCCTCTATTTCGAAAAATGACGGCGGCTGAATGTCATAGTTATGCTGTGACGGATCATAGATTTCTACGACTTTATCACGCTCTTTATAAGGATTTGGCTCAGGTACTGCCGATAATAATGCCCTTGTATATGGATGAAGGGGATTAGAAAATAGCTTCTCTGTCTCAGCTAGTTCAACAATTTTACCTTTATAAATAACAGCAGTCCTGTCCGTAATAAATCGGACTACAGATAAGTCATGAGCTATGAATAAATAGGTTAAATCATTTTGCTGCTGTAGGTTTGCTAATAAATTTAATACTTGTGCACGAATGGATACGTCTAATGCTGAAATTGGTTCATCCGCAATAATAAACTCTGGCTCCATTACTAGTGCACGCGCAATACCGATACGCTGACGCTGTCCACCTGAAAATTCATGTGGGAAGCGACTAGAAAACTCCGGTAATAACCCTACATTTAATAATGCATCACGTACCTTCTGTTGACGATCAGCCTCATTTTTAAAGTTTTTTGTATTAATAAGTCCCTCTGAAATAATATAGTCTACCTTTGCGCGTTCGTTTAGCGATGCCATAGGATCTTGAAAAATCATTTGGATTTTCTGTGTAATTTCTCGATCCCACTCTTTCGATATTTTGCCATTTAGCTTTTTACCGTGATACAGTATTTGTCCTTCGGTTACTTCATTGATACGCATAATTGCACGGCCTATTGTTGTTTTTCCAGACCCTGATTCACCTACTAAACCAAATGTTTCACCTTTAAATATATCGAAACTGACATCATCAATAGCTATAAATTTATTTTTACCTTTCCCAAAAACAACTTTTAAATTTTTCACCTCAACTAATACTTCATTAAGACTCATGCGCGTATCGTCTCCCTTCTTCGAAAAAGGCTTGTAGCGCTTCAGGAGGCTCTACTTTCGGCGCAAGTGGATCTAATAGCCAAGTACGAGCGTAATGTGTGTCACTTACCTGAAAAAATGGTGGGCGCTCGACAAAATCAATTTTTAATGCATATTGATTGCGAGGTGCAAATGCATCTCCTTTAATTTCTTGAAAAAGATTTGGTGGAGTACCCTTGATGGAATAAAGCTGCTCCCCTTTTGAACCTAGTTGCGGTAATGAAGAAATGAGTGCCCATGTATAGGGATGCTTGCCATTAAAGAAAATTTCATCTGTCTTTCCCACCTCGATGACATCACCTGCATACATAACTGCAATACGATCGGCAACTTTCGCGACAACGCCTAAATCATGCGTTATATAAATGGTTGTTAGTCCATATTTTTGTTGGAGGTTTTTTAAAAGTTGCAAAATTTGTGCTTGGATTGTTACGTCTAATGCAGTTGTTGGCTCATCACAAATTAAGATTTTAGGCTTACACGCTAGCGCAATAGCTATTACAATTCGTTGACGCATACCACCAGAAAATTCGTGAGGATATTGCTTATAACGCTTTTCCACATCGTGAATACCAACATCTTTTAACAATTTCAAGGTTTCTTCGTATGCTACTTTGCCCTTTAAATTCTGATGTAAAATAACACATTCCTCAATTTGCTTGCCAATCGTTTTCAGTGGATTTAATGATGTCATTGGATCCTGTGTAACCATGGCCACTTCTTTTCCACGAATGCTAAGCCACTCCCGCTCGGTTCTAAACTGCGCTAAACCCTGATCATTATAGATGATCTGTCCCTGATCAATGTAACCATTTTTATCGAGCAAGCCCATAATTGATTTCATAAGAACGGATTTTCCTGAACCTGACTCGCCAACGATTGCAAGACTTTCACCTTTGTACAAATCGAGGGAGATATTACGAATGGCCGTTAACACTCTGCCACGAAGTGTAAATTTAATAACAAGGTTTTGGATGGTTAAAATAGGTGATTTAGTTTGTGTCACTTCTATCATCCCCCTTATACGTGATTTTTCGGATCTGCTGCGTCTGCAAATGAATTTCCTATAATATAAAATGCAATCGTAATGACACTTAATACAATACTTGGAAAAATGAGCTGATATCTTAATTCTGGAGACATCATGAGCACTCGTCCTTCATTGATTAAATTTCCTAAAGACGGCTCACTAATCGGTAGTCCTAATCCGATATATGTTAAAAATACTTCTGAGCCTATTGCAAATGGGATAGCTAGACTCATTCGTAACATAATGACTGAAATGAGATAAGGTAAAAGATTTTTTAAAATGATTCGATAATCGGGTGTTCCTAAACATTTTGAGGCTAAGTTATATTCACGATCACGCAAAATCACAATTTGATTGCGTATAAATCTTGCCATTTCTACCCAGCCGGTAATACACATGGCAATAATAATGGTTGAAATACTTGGTCGCAAAATATAAGACATTAATATAAGTACGATCGTAGTCGGTACGTTATCAACGACGTTATAAAGCTGTGTGATGGGCACCTCTAATTTCCGTGAAAAGCCCCAAAGCGTACCTACTGTAATACCGACGATAGCCTCTACTAAAGCAACCACACAACCAATAAATAACGAGGTTCTTGTCCCTGCCCAAATACGTGACCATAAATCCTGCCCAATGGAATTTGTCCCAAACCAAAATTCAGCGTTTGGTGACATATTACGTGCTTGGAGACCTGTCTGTTCATTTAAATATATTTCAGTAGGTGATTTTTGAGCTGGTAAATATGGCTGTAAAATCGTAAAAGCTACGATAATAAGCACGCCAACTAATAAAAAGACAGCGATGCGATTTTTCAAAAAAGATTTCCATGTTGAACGCCAATAGGAATAATTAGAATAGGCTGTTTCTTCAGCTTGACGTTCATCTACTTCCGCAAACTCGAACAATGTTTCACGTGATTTGTTTGAAATATTGTTTATTTCCTCTGAATACATTCCCATTAACGTACACTCTCCCCTTTCCCCAGTTTAATCCGCGGATCAACAAGGGCCATTGCAATATCACCTAAAATTAGTCCGATAATTCCAAGTGAAGAGAAAACAAGCACTAAGCCTTGTACAATCGTATTATCCTGTCGTTGTATAGCATCTACGAGTAAGCCCCCCATACCAGGTATTGAATATAAGGATTCAATGTAGATGGAACCTGTAATGGTAAAAAGAATAGTTGCTGGTAAATACTGCGCCATCGGAATAAAAGCGTTTCGTAGTACATGTTTAAACATTAATGTACGTTCTTTGACCCCTTTTGCTCTTGCTAGTTTGATATAATCCTTGTTGAGTTCATCTACCATATAACGCCTCATCCACATGGCATAGGATGCAGTCGGCGCAAGTGCCATTGAAGTAAGTGGTAAAATCCACGTAATAGGCCTATACTCATCAAAAAGCATTGGTAAATGAAAAATTTCTGTAATATACATTTGAATAACTAAATAATAGACGGCGGCTGGCACCGCAACGATAATGACAATATAGCCAGTCCCTAAGCGGTCCAACCAGCGTCCCTTCATCTGGGCCATCAATATTCCGAGTGGAACTCCGATTAGAAGCGATAATGCAACCGCACCTAAACCAAAGAGCAAGGAATACATGATTTTATCTGCAATAATCGTGACAACTGGTACATCTGTCCGATATGTAACGGATTTACCTAAATCACCGTGAAACAGCTTAGCGTAAAAATTCCCTAACTGTACAAGTAACGGGTCGCGTAAACCTAAATTCGTTAAATATACTTCTTGTTGTGCAGGTGACATTTTATTTGCTGCTGCCCCTAAATAACCTTCTTCTGGCATTAAACGAAGTAATGAAAAAACAATCGTAATAATAATAAATAGTGTTAAAACTGATTGTAATAAACGTTTACTTATATACCACAACATCATTTCATCCTCCTTCTTCAGAAAGACTGAAGGAGATGCCGACTTTTTTATTTCGGTATCTCCTCGAATCAATTTCGCCTTGGCGTAATTGCGTCCGAATTTTGAATTGTGCCCGCACAATTCAAAATTCGTGACATCCGCCAGAAGCTTTATCTTCATTCAGTTGGTTGAATAGGAACCACATCTGCATTCACCACGCCACCTTCTGAGGTTGGAGTCTTCTGAATGAAGATAAATACCCACCGCTTATGCATTTATCTTGCAATGAAACACAATGTTTTTATTTCGCCGCTTTAGCTAATGCATCCGCACGCTCTCTCTCCCACTTCGCTAAAGCTTCTTTAAATTCCTCATTACTCATTGGCTTATCTAAAATTTTCTGACCTTTAAATTTCTCAGCAGTCACACCAAATGGAGAGTATTGAGCTTCAAATGGATTTAATTTAGAGGCAACATAGCCGCTTCCCCCTACTGAATAAGGGATAACAAATGCCTCATCAATTAAGAAGGCTTCCGCTTTTGCAAACAGCTCGTAACGTTTTGCTGTATCGATCGTCGCCTTTGCTTCGTCCACTAAGTTTTGATATTTTGATTTTCCATTTGCATCTGTATAACCTTCAGCTAGCTCCGGTTTATTATAAGTACCGTCTGCAGTAAATGGATCCGTATACGTTGATGGATCGGCATAGTCTGGACCCCAGTTTGCTTCGAGTAATGCAAATTTACCAGGTTTACGAACCTCTGATAAAAATCCTGTTGATGGTCCAGCCTCTATGATAATATCTACATAATCAGTACCTAATAATTTTTCAATCTGCTGTTCAACTACTTGTGAACGATTTGCCCAATCTGGCATACCTGAGTTATAAGGCATTACCACTTTTATTGGGAAAGTTACTTTCCCTTCAAGCGCTTTTTTCGCTTTTTCCTTGTATTCCAATGCCTTCTCCTTGTTGAAGGAATCATTATTTGACATATCAGCTAATGGTGTTAACTGTGTATAGTCAACCCCCTCCACATCGACAAAGTTTTTAGGAGTAATCGTGTTGCTAAGCAAATCTTTTGGATTATAAGGTTCTAAAGTTAGCATTGCAGATTCACGATCAAATGCATGGAATAGAGATTTTCGGAAATCTTTATTATTGACCGCTTTCTTCCAATTTTCAGGCTCGTTTTCTGCATCAAATTGCGGGTTAAAGTTTAATGCATAGAAATACGTATAGAAGTTATTTTGTGTTTGCCGAATTTGGGATTTTTTCTTATCGTCTTTAAACCACTCATCTATGATAGAAGTTGGAATACTCGCTGAATCAATTTCTCCTCGTAAAAATAATTCTGGTGCCACTGTAGCCGCTTCTTTATTGTATTTATAGCGAATACGATCAATCAGAACTTGTTCTTTATCCCAATACGTATCATTTTTCACAAGTACTCTCTCGTTTTGCGGTTCAAATTTATCTAAAATATAAGAGCCGTTATAAAGGAAATTATCATTAGTTGTACCAAAACTATCACCTTTTTCTTCTATAAACTTACCATTAACCGGGAAGAAACAGACATAGTTCAACATAGATAGGAAGTAAGGTGTTGGCTTTTCTAAAGTATATTCTACTGTATGTTCATCTATTGCCTTTATGCCAACCTTCGTAAAATCTGTCATATCACCGTTATAGAAGGCTTCCCCATTTTTTACGACCGTAGCAATCCAAGCTGTTGATGATTCATTTTTTGCATCAAGTACATAATGTAAGCCATCTACAAAATCTTGAGCAACAACATCCGCATACTCTTTCCCGTCATGAGTAACCCATTTTGCATCGTCACGGAGCTTGAACGTCCAAACTGTAGCATCGTCATTTGATGACCATTCTTTTGCTAAGCTTGGTTGTACTACACCATACTTATCATACTCAATTAATCCATCGATCAAGTTCGCCGCCACAGCAAACTCATTCGTTTCAGAGGTCTTTAAGTAATTTAACGTTTTTATTTCCCCTGAATAAACAACGCGATACTCCGATTTTTTTTCACTTGAAGAATCATCACTACAGGCTGCACAAAGCATCACAACAAGACACACGAAAAGCAACCAATACCTTTTCATAATAAGCATCCCCCTAGTAATCTTATTTATCTACATAAAGAGACAGTAAAAATCCCACTAAAAAGTGAGAGATTAACTATCCAAAAAGCCCCATTTGTTCTATTTACAGTCAGTTGGAATGACGACCCCCGCACTAATTGAAGCTGCACTATATTATGAAAATCCAATTCCTACAGCATCCGTCATCCTTATTCGATCATTTTCAAATAGTGGGCCACCTGCAATAGGATCTTTCAAACATAAGCTTGGTCCGTCTAAATCTACCATCGTGATATTTTTCTGTGATGCGGCAAAATGGGCAGCGGCACTAACGCTAATTTTTGTCTCAAGCATACAACCAATCATGCATGGTATGTCGTTTGCCTCCGCAATGTGGCAAATTTTCTGCGCTTGATAAATGCCTCCTGTTTTCATGAGCTTAATATTAATCAAATCTGCAGCTCGCTTTTCAATAATTGTATAGGCATCTTTTGCAGAGAAAACACTTTCATCTGCCAAAATATTTGTCAATGTATTAGCTGTTACGAATTGCATTCCTACTAGATCATGACAATGAACAGGCTGCTCAACCAATTCAACATTCGCACCAGCATCTTCAAGTGCACCAATAATTTGTACAGCCTGCTTCGGTGTCCAGCCCTGATTTGCATCAACACGTAATGTTATGGCGTGTCCAACCGCTTCACGAATGGCAACAACTCGCTTTACATCATCTGCTGGATCTTTCCCCACTTTGATTTTTAAAATTTGAAAACCTCGTTGTACAGCGGCTATACTATCTTTCACCATTTCTTCAGAATCATTTACGCTTATCGTAATATCTGTGATTAATTCTTTACGAAAGCCTCCTAATAATTTATACAGAGGTGATTGATAGTGCTTTGCAAATAAATCATAAATCGCCATATCTACCGCAGCTTTTGCGCTGGTATTTTGATAAATACTGCTGTCGATTCGCTCCATGATTTCTGTCAATTCTTCAATATCCATCCCAATAATGGCTGGCTTTATATACTCTTCTATAGCGTACGAAATAGA
>Ga0102589_1001369_pt1 | contig 34043 bp, 38 predicted proteins | sample AraplaMF_Col_mLB_FD_76858 | JGI IMG/M metagenome (GOLD analysis project Ga0102589, IMG submission 76858) | Arabidopsis root microbial communities from the University of North Carolina, USA - plate scrape MF_Col_mLB | ecosystem: Host-associated > Plants > Roots > Endosphere | place: USA...
AAATTGTGTAAGTTTCAGAAGAACCGTCTATAGTGATTTTTATTGGATCTCTGTAGCTTGTACTATTGATGTATTTAGAAATAATCCGAATTCCATTCCCAGAAAATACAAACTCGCATTTGGTAGGTTCAATACCATGATCTGAGTTCTTGTATGACAACGTATTATTAGAGTCACCTACCGCATTACTAATATGAAACCAAGGTCCTGTATACCGAATATTGCTATCTGTATCATCAAATCGCTTCCAATCAGGTTCCGGTTCTTTTAATACATCACCAACTTTAGCGCCTAAATCTGCGTAATCAATAGCAGTTAGTAACGTATAATAATCTCCAGGTTTACCAAAAGCAAATCCTTCTGTAGTTACTTTAACGTTATGTTCACCCTTGATTAGATCAAGTTGCTCAAATACGACAAGAGAGTAGCCGGCAGAATATGCAGGAACTGAACCAGGATATCTAATACCATCTATTGTCACTTCAATATTGTATGCATGAGTTGTAAAATTTTTTAATAATATACGCACTGCATTCCCTGTAAACTTAAAATAAAATGAACGACCTAATGAATCACCAACATACCAGGCGCTATTCCGCTCTAAACTGTCAGAATCCCCAACGGCACGCCATTTATCTCCTGTAATATTGCCAGTTATGTCGACATTTGAAAAAAACTTTCCTGGTTTAGCGTTTTCTTTAGTGCAATATTCACGAGTTCATCCTGGTTCTGGTTGCAATAGGTTTTTTCCTAATTGTCTTGCCATTTTATCACTCTCTCTTTATCTCGTTTTCTTCCAGTTTGAATTTGTCCACCAAGATTGACGGCTATGACGCAGCCATAACTTCGGATCATCATTTTCCTTTTCGATAACTATTAATTCATCTGGTTTTTCTGTATCTAGTACTCTCTCCATTTTGAATAATTTATTATCCTCTAGAACTGATTCTCGTTCTGGTGTACGTTCAAATCGTTCATATTCCTCTATAACGCTTTCTAATTCATGTTCCCTATCAAATATATCTACCTCATTAACTACAACTTCTAAACTAGCCTGTCTCTCTAATAATTCTTGTTCACTAACAATTGCATATCGTTCAGATTCCCTTGCTACATCTACAGTTTCAATTACATTTGTATCTGTTGTTATAACTTCTTTAACAGCTGGTGTTATATCAGAGATAATTCCACCTTCAAATTCACGTATGCCGGTAAAAGCTTCTTGCTCTGTAATAAGAGCTTGTTGTGTATTTTGTTTATAAGAAGTCACTTCTTGAATTACTGCAGTTGTATGTTCTTTCATTACTTTTTTTGATTCAATTGTTTGGTCCATTTGCATTTGTATTATTTGTAATGTTTTAGAAGTATCTTCGAAAAGTGTAATTCGTGTTTCTAGTTCTTTTCGTATACGTCCAAACAAATCAAATTCTGGAAGATATACAGGAATCCCCATACCTTCAAATAAATCGAATTCTTCTATGGAAGCTTGTAATTCTTTTATTGTTTTATTAGCTACAGTATTATGATTTACATCTGTAATCATTTCTCGTGCTTTTAATACAGATGAAGAGCTTTCAGATATATGTAGAATTGCTCCTTCATTTTCTTTATCTGCGCGCTCTAATTTGATTACGTCCACTTGTATTTCTTTTAATAAACGCTGTGCATTGTCAGCATTTGTAATGTGGGCAGTTAATCCTTTTAATCGTTCAAATTCTTCTTGAGTGCTTTCTGTTGTTTCAAATGTATTTTGTATTTTTAGCGCATTGGTACTTACGGCTATATCTTCAACCGATAAAACAAGGGAAGAAATTTCGCTTTCTTGTGAATTTGTAACTTCTGCTGTATATACATTTTCTTTCTTTGCAGATACCTGTGTATCGTGATGAATTAACTCAAGTTCTTTTACGACTAGTTCAGAATTATGAATTTGTACGATATCAGCATACTTATCATTTATTCTTTCGAATGTACAAGGTTCGATACTTTCTGAAGCAAATACATCCACATGTTTATTTGAACCCTCTAACATAATAGAAACTACATTAAGTTCCTTCATCCGAATTGAAAAGTCAAAATCTATATTAGTAGCATCTATAACAGATTCTTTTTCTGCAGTAGTTAAATCTTTGCCTGGGAAGAGATCTGTATTTTCTATTATTGTCTTACGTTCAAATTCATGCTGTATCTCAATGTTCATTGCTAATTCTCTTTGAATCCTAGCGAACAAGTCGTAATCTGGAAGATAAACAGGCGTTCCCATTCCCTCGAATAAATCGAATTCTTCTAAAGAAGCTTGTAATTCATGTTCTGTTGTAAATGTTCCATAATCATCAAGAAAACGAGTTTCTAGTTCTTTTCGTTTTATTCCACCAACAATTTCTGTGTTAATTGATGCATCGATAGTCAGGGGAACGATATTTGATAAAGTACTCTCGTTATATTCTCCTTGTATTTCCCTAGTTACAATTGAACTTACATCCTCATAAAATTCTTCACCATATAGCACACGAGCGACTTTTACCCATTCTGGTAATTCATCGACACCAGCGGCTGTGAACTCACGTAATGTATTTTTTAATAAATCCTGCTCTATGATTTGAGCTGCTTCGTATTCTCTGGTTATAAGTTGTGTTTCATCTGTACGATGCACAACTGCGGTTCTTTCATTTGGTCTTTCGCTCTCTACCCCTTCGATATGGTCTATATCGAAAATTCGTTCATGTTGTATGTATTCATCCGCACAAATAAATTGCATTGGCGTACTATCAATACGTTGAGACTGCTGGATTTCTAAATTGGCCACATCAATAATTCGATTTAATTTGAAATCAGTTGAGTCAGAAATAGAAGCATCCATTTCATTTTGTCTTAGTGCTTCTTCAATGACTCTGGATAAGATTCCCTTAGCTCGTACTTTCGTACCAGTAACTGCTGCATTATCTTCCCTAACCGCCTTGTGCCTTGCGTATGGAGCGATGCAAATCGGATAATAAACATCATTCTTATTTTCTGTGTTTGCTGGAGTAATAGAAAAAGAGTAGGTTCTCTCATTTCTATTGGGTCCAGAACCAACTGTGACAACATGACTTTTTTCTTTGGTACATATAGAAGGGGAAGCAATAGAATAAACTTTTTCACTCATTCTTCTGCTACCCCCTTATTTTTAGATATCTTCTTTGTAGATTGCTAAGCCAATTGGATTGAAAGGCGTTGCTTTTGCTTGCGTCATAGGTGAAACAGGTGTGGTCGGTAATGTATAACGGTATAATTGCGCCATTTCATAATAAGCGATAATTTCAGCGTCATTTACCGGTGGTTCATTAAATGTAATGGTTTTATCATCGGAATTGTACACATATTCTTCCTTTGGTACCTCTATACAAGATCGTAGTAACTTTAAGGTATCACCTTTAGATTTATGTTCTAAGTGGAACACTTTACGCGCCCCGTCACCTTTTCCTAACACTTCATTAGAAACTGTTTTTTCAATTTCTAATTCATCAGCTTGCTGAATGTTTTTCGGGTGAACTGCATAGACATCATCTAATTTACCTACATACCCATCATTAGGATGAACAATATACACTTGAGATAGATGATATTTACCACTATACACAGATGGATTAAAGCGTCCCTGACCATTATCAACATCCATATTATGAGTAATGAAAGAAAGATAATGATGTTGGTACATAGAGCCTGTATAAGATTGTGCTAATTGTACCGTTTCATTACCGTTACTTGTATTTTCTCCGTAATCTATCGTTGTATTTCCGACCTTTTTATTTGCAGAATATACAAATTGGTCACCTGCACGGCAACCTGCTGCGATTATCATATTTCTTCGCGGAGCATTATCAAATGTATACATCCGCCCGATATAAACAGGTACGAATAAAGCACGAACAGGAGCAGGTGTTGGATCTACACGCATAAACATGGCTATACGGTCTCTATTGGCATTTCCATACATATAAACAACAGAATCCCGTTTCCAGTCTCTTGTAAACCGTTTTTCCGGGGTGAAACTAATCGGTGTATATGGTGAAGGGTTAGCGAAATTCAACGCTGAATAAACTTCACTCATAATACCTAACATATCTTCTGTATCAAAGGATTTAGTTGCTGTTAGTGTATCGATTGTTCCATCTGCTTTAGGTTCAACTGTATAGAATCCAGCCATTTTAATATTTTCTGTACTTGCGGGTGCCTTTTTAAACACAACTTTTGTTTCTGTATATGTGTATTCTTCTGGTGGAATAATCACATCGTTTTTATAAAAAATGGTACGAGACTCATCAAAATTAGGGAACGGATATTGGAACTCTGTTTTTGTTCCATTCCCATTCCCTAAATTACTTGATTGATCCGATAGTTTTAGTTCTTTTTCAATAAAATACTGACTATAAGTGAAGAAAATCATGTCATTAGAAGGTTCGTAAGCATCACTAGCAAGTCTACATTCATATGTAATTTTATCGTTTTTCGCTGGTGCATCAGTAAACTTAATTTCCCCAGTACGTGCATTTATTGTGTAACTTTTTTTATCTTTCACGATACTATTTATATAAATAACAAGAGAGCTTTCCGTTACTGGAAATACAGGCATTTGAAAGGCTTTCTTTGTCCCATCTCCTACACCTAATTTTCCTAAGGGAGAATCAGCTGTAATGTATCGATTATCGGTAAAATCAGTTACATTTGTATCATACGCAGTAGCTACTCCTAATTTTCTACGTTCCCCATCACTACCAGCTGCTTCAAATAAACGAACATCAATAAATTTACTAATCCCACTACGAATACGGAAAAATAGCTTTCTATTCCATCCATTAGTAGTAAATATTTTTTCCAATTCAATCGGTAATGTTTGTAAATACGATATTTTATCAAACCACATATATATTCATCCGCCTTTATCTTGTTTTTTCATAGATTCCTAAACCAGCTGGTCTATAAGCAGTAGCAGGTAATTTTGTAATTGGTGAAATGGCATCGACCGTAAAGAAACGATAAATGTCATGGGTATCTGGACAAGTACTTTGTCTTACTTTCAATTTATCTCCATTTAATAAACCTAAAGGTGATAGTAGAACGATATAAGGCATATAACCGCGAACGCCTTCTTCTGGATGAACAATATACGCTCGTGACGTATGAACTTTATTGCTGTAAACAGAAGGGTTAAATTGATATTTGTATTCATCATTCTCATGATTCTGCCATGCGTTCGGATACTGACCACCAGTTGTACTTTTTCTATCTGGTGGCATCACATTAGGTGGAACATTCCACGCTAGATAATGAGCTTGATACCTTGCTCCAAAACGTGATCGCTTAATTATGATATTATCAATACCGTTACCTGGGCTTTTAGGATACGATTTTGTCCTTGGCATATATTTTTTAACATCCCTAAATGGAGTTTTACTTTCAAAGTCATATTTATGCGCGCTTGCTTCATCGCCTGCGTCATAAGCCGTTCCTGCCCAAAGAGCATCGGCAATTGTATCATCAGCTGCATAGCTTTCTAACCTCCCCATATAAACAGGAATTACAGGAACAGAGTTATTATCGAAAGCAGGCGTTCTATCAGCTTGTATTAGAAGAACCACACGAGATTTATCTACTTGTCCCGTAATACGAACCATTGAATCAGGCCACCAATTCGAATCGGCGTCTATTTTTGTTAGTTTAGGGTTTCTAAATGAACATTTTACCCAAGGGGACATCATCAGATGAGGTGAATCTGTATATTCATAGTCATATGTGTAATAAACTTCTCCATTACTGGGATGTACGTTTCTAATTTCGGTCACCTTTACATCAGCTAATTCAACATCCATAATAGATTGAAATTCACTACCGTCTTGAGCGCCCATTTGAATTATGCTATTGTCTTTATAATTTGGAACCTGTTCTATCATGTATAGATACATACAAGAACGATCTTTATATCTTGGATTATCTTCTACATAAGATTGAAATTCTGTTTTGCTTTTATCTGTAGATAAATCAATATTTAGTTTTGTTTTAGTCTCCCAAGCCCAAGTTTGAACGATTCCATACATGCCACCATCTGAATTTTGTAAGACAACATGTTTTGCACACCAATATGTATACAGCTTAGTAATATTATCTTTGCTTCCTTGCTCTTTTTCCTTATCAATGTATTTATAAAAGGTTTTGACTTTCTTCCAACCGTTTTCAGTTATTAAATTTATGAGTGAATTATGAAAATCTGCTTCTGTAACTATTTTTTCAACGTATGCCATCTATTTCACGCTCCTAATCTCTTAATAGTTGGTAATTAAGCCATATAGTTTTTTTATCTGCGGATGCATTGTGGTATTCGAACTTTACTTCAGCATTAGCAGGTATAGGCTTTACAACGGAGAAATTAAATCCCTCCGGCACATCTTTTACATAAACTTCTTTAAATACTTGCTGGCCATTAATAAATAAATTCCAATAGTCCCTATCACTGTAATGAGAAGCAGCAACAGAAAAAGCAATCATTTCTGTTTCGAATGGCAATGAAAACTTATCTACATGAATGTCATCATGAATACCAACTCTTCGCCCTTGTATGAATGGCTCTGTTTTTGTCGGGAAGTAAGGCGCGTCGAATCTTCCACCAGCCATATAATTAATTGCAAAGCTCATCAGTACGCCTCCTTATCTTAAAAAGTGCAATTCAAACCAAACAGTTTTATCAAGAATTCCTTGGTTATAAAATCGGAATACAATTGTGTCTCCTGCTTTAACCGCTTTATAAACCATAAAATGCATCCCTTCCGGAAGACGCTTTGTATAAATATCTTGGCAAACAGTTTGTCCATTCACAATTAAATCCCATTTATCATCTAATTCGTACATGGAGGAACTAACACTAATTGCGTAAATCTCCATTTCTGCAGGTAATATATATTTCACTTCATCCGTTTTATATGATGTGGAATCCATAATGAATCCAGGTACGAATGGTTCTGTTTTTGTTGGATGAAAAGGTGGATCTAATCGACCACCGGCTAAATAGGTTGTTTCAAACAAGAGCAATCACCCTTTTTCTTGTATTAAAAAATTCCCGTGCATCATTACGACACATCGGGAATTGTTAAATCAGATAGTATACCGTTACCTTTATTAAGAAGTCTCGGCTGCACACGCTCTAATTGCTTTTGTGCATTGTATATTAATTGTATCTCCATTTCTTTTCCTGTTACTTTATGAGAGACAAGAACCTTTTCTAGCATGCTGTGTGCATTAAAAGCTAAATCATAGTGTAAATATTTATCTCCATCGACTGCAGATAAACGAGCACCATCACGAATAAGCGTATATCCTTCGGTCATGCCTTCTTTAAATACGTCATTTGGATCATTACCAGGTATTGGTTTTCCACCGCTGTAAAATTCCCTATCAATTAACCCTTTCATTAAATACATAATAGGATCATATAAGTTTTTTTGCATTATCATTGAATCACCCCTAATTTACCCTCGTAACAGACCAAGTTTTTGCTGGTCGTTGGATATAATAGTGATCTTTGTTTTGATTTACCCGAGGAAATGATAAATCTGGTAACGAACCATAATCAAACAAGATATTATTTTGCTTATCTAGTACTTGCAAACGTCCTGTAAGAATACCTTTAGGGTTCCGAACTGCTTCAAATACGATAATATTCACGCCATATTCAAGCGGAATATCAACATACGTCGGATTGTTTCGGATGAAATAATTTTCTTCGATTAATTTATCATTACAGTAAATATTTAATAAATCGCCATCCTCTACATCCCAATCCCAAAGTTTTAAACGTAATGTATCTACATTTACTGTAATACCAGTTATATCTGTATATGGAGCTGGTTCATACCCATAGTTAACAGATAAATCTAAAGTTTGATAGAATCCATCATCAGCAGATATCATGGTATTAATTCCTTTAACAAAGTAGTTCCATTGTTGTCCAGAATCTCTATTGTAAACAGAAACCACATCGAATAATTGAATCCTTGGATCTCCAATGACCGCTACAGTTAATGTTCTGAACTTCTGGATTGCTTTTAAATGATAAGCTGCAGCAACCGCTCTTCTTGCAAAAAACGTTGTCGCCCAGGGAACTTCTATCATTTCCTCTCGTAAATCACCCTGCGATACATTTTTTAATAGAAACGAATTAAGAAATCCGTTTGCATAATCTCCACATTTAACAACAATGCTATTACTTATATCCTGGTCAGTTAGCTGCATATCTAAAGAGATAAGGTTTTCACCTTCTCTAAAACTAAACTTTGCAGGCTCATTAATTGCATAGTCTGGCATTTTCATAAATGTACAACTTCCGTCTGGTTCATGTTTAATATAATGGAATGTTGTATCTATGATATCGCGAACAATCTCATCCCATTTTTGAAATCTCTTCCCTGTTGCTCCTTCAATAATCCAGCTTTGATTTGTACCGGGAATGTTTACCCTACTTCCGTGTAATGTAACTCCTGCTTTTTCAAGGAAGAATTTCACTACATCATACACATTACCGGTAGGTGCAACAATTTCATCTGATCCCCGCGTTGGAATTACTGACTTTTGTAGAACCTTTTTATAAGATGTTGTGCAGGTAACTGATATTGTGCCGCTTTCGGCATTCACCTTTATGTCAGATACAAAACCATGTATATACGGTAAAGCTTCTTCACCATAACCGATAGAAACCTTAAATTCAGTCTGCGGATATAGTTGGTTTGTGTTTGTTACTTCACTGTTGTAAAACCATTCTTGAATGGAAGAAAACTTACCATACCAGTTATCAGGTGCCATTTGCCCATATTCATTAGCAAAGGTAATAGAAAATGTACTTGCGAACTGATCTGCGTTCTCTTGCACTTCCAGGCTCATTACACGATGTTGTATTTGTACATAAGAAGAAGATTCTCTTTTTTTCATATAAACAATTAAATTAGGAGCATTATTCCCCACTTGGAAATAGCTCCCCAACATTCTGATTAAAGAAATAGATCCTTCTCTCACATTCCATCAACTCCAATACCTGCTTGTGACATAGATATTAATTTACACTTTGCTATTACTAGTGTTCCTTTACGTATTGCATCAACTTCATTAGGTGGAATAATACCACCATAGGTACCGTAATCACCTGTAATAATATGAGGGCGATATATTTCACTCATGAACTCACGCCAATGACTGATATCATTGAATAAAGCAGTAAATTCTACTTCACATCCTTTATTACCAGTACTTTGGTAACGAGGATATCCATGCATAACATTGTAATTTTTTAATCCGTTTAAAGATTTAGGCATTTTCGTTTGTTCAATCATTGCAATTGTAGGTATAGGTCCATATGCATGATAATAAACATCACGCAAATAGGCTACGTCAGAAGAACCGTAACCAATTGTTGTAAATTCAATTGTTTGTGGCCCTGCACCAACAAAAATTTCTCTTGCTTCCCAGGCATAAGCACCTCTTGCTCTAAATTTTTCAATACCATTTACTCGAACACTAAAGTATTTATCTGGTAACATACCATCAGAACCAATAGGAACTTGGGACATAAAAGAAAAATTATATGTCCCAGGCCATGAAAAATTAATAGTATATTTAATTGTACTTTTTAATTCTGTAGCATCCCATAAGAGATGATATGAACCAGCTCTTCTATGCAATGTTTTTAATATACTCATACATTCCGCACCGCCATTCCCATTAGATCATCAGCAACTACGTTTTGTAGTAATTTTCTCATTTTCACAAAATCCTCTGCAGTTTGCAATTTTTCAACAGCAACTTTGAATGTAGCATTTTGGATTGTAACACCTTTATCAGTTTTCTTTTCAACAGAAGATTGCCCAGCAAATGGATGTGCAGCTTTTCCAATCATATCAGCAGAATGTGCCCCCATTTGTCCAATTCGGGTAGATACATCCGTTACTAGTTGCATCGGTTTCGGTGGAACGACAGCTTTATTTAACAATCCAGAAGCCTTGTCCACAGCCGGGATCATTTTTTCCATCCCTACACCAAGACCTTCTGTAATATATCCGCCGTATTCCATCATGAGACGCGAAGGAGATTTTATACCAAAGAAACTTTTAACTGCTTTTGGTATTCCGTCTACAACGCCTTTAGCTTTATCAACAACCCAGCCAGCCATAGATGTCATACCTTTACCAATACCAGCAATAATATCTTTCCCCCAGCTTACAGCGTCGTTTGCTATCCCTTTCACTATAGAACCAACTTTACCGAATACATCCTTTACTGTATCAACAATGCCGTCAAACGCTCCGACGATAGCTTTTTTAATTGCTGCAAAGTTACTTACTATGAAATCTTTAATAGCACCAACAACACTAAATATTGTGTTTTTTATCTTATTAAAGTTATCCACCACAAAGTTAACAAATGTCCGAACAGCAACTATTATTGTTTCTTTAATAAAATTCCATGCGGTTACAATAATAGACTTTACGATATCCATTACAGTCGTAATCGTGTTTTTTATAAAATGAAATGCTGTAACCACAAAATTCTTTATAGTCTCTAATACAGTTATAAAAACTGTTTTTATTACATTCCAAATCGTAGAAATAACCGTCTTTATTCCATTCATTACAGTTGTAATTATGCTATGAATTGCTTGAAACACACTACTTACAACTGATTTTAAGAAGTTTAATACAGTCGTAAAAATTGCCTTTATTCCATTCCACACTGTAGAAATGACGGTTTTTATCCCATTCATCACAGTCGTAATTATGCTGCGAATTGCTTGAAATGCACCACTTATAAATGTTTTCAAAAAGTTTAGCACCGTCGTAAAAACTGTTTTTATAATATCCCAGCCAGTTTTAAAAATATTTTGCCATGTTTTAATAGCAGTAGAAATATAGCTTTTAATAAATTCTAAAGCAAACTTAACAACACTTTTTATTACGTTTAGCACTGTATTAAATATCGTTTTTATTAAATTCCAACCAATTTCAAATGTCTTTTTCCATATGTTGATATACATTGTAATTACAGTAGTAATTATTTTCCATGCCCCGCTAAGTATTTTATCTATAAACGATACCGCAGATTGGAATACTTTTTTTGTTCCTTCCCAAAAACTTGAGAAAAACTTTGACAAGCTATCCCATACTGACTTCGCAACTTTAACGATAGCATCCCAGGCTTTAGAACAAATATCACTGATCCATTGCACTGCCTGCTTTGTATATTTCACAATTGAATCCCAATTTTTATACAGCACATATACTAAACCAACCATTAAAAGTATTGCAATGCCCCATGGACTTAATACTAATGAAAACATTGATTTTCCAAGACCAGTCAATATCTGTGCGAACTCACTAAAAACTTTAATTAGTTTTAAGGCATCTTTAATAATCGCCGTAATTGCACCCGGTATTTGCATTAATGTTTTAACTATATTTACAAGGCCACCAATGATTTCACTCGCCTTAGATATAAGACTAGAAACAGATTTGATTAACTCAACCGTTTGCTTCAACGATGGTATTACTATATTGGAAATCTTCACGACTTGTTGAGCGATAGGTTGAATAGTTCCAGCCAAACTCTTTGCATCTTTTTCAGTTAACCCAAGCATATCCTGTAGTTTTTTTTGAGAACCTTCCACATCGGTAGCAAATTGTAAAGCTTTGCTATTGACTTGTTCTATAGGTTTTGTAACTTTATTTGAAATAGTGTCACCAAACGTTTGCATTTGCTTACTAATATTCCCAAGAGAATCTGCTGATTTTTGGATTTTTTCTTGCATTGTATTAGAGGCTTTTTGCACTCTCTCTTCAAACTTTTCTACACCTTTATATGCCTGATCCGCTTTGTTACCAATCTTCCCAAAAACATTGGTCGCCCCGTTACCAAATTTTTGAATTTGGCCATTTATTTGATTAAGTACTTCTGCTGGTTTTTGAAATTTTTCTTGTATGTTCTTAGAAGCCTTTTGTAAACTTTCCTCAAACTTTGCTAAATCCTTATAAGCTTCATCTGCTTTAATTCCAATTGTACCAAACAACTGGAATACTTCTGTAAACATTCACTCCCCCCTTTCTAACTAGGAAGTTTTTTATTCCTGATCGTCTTCAAACTGAAACTCTGCAATCAGCTTATTTGCATGGTCGATACATTCCTCTTTGGACCAAACTTCCATAGTCTCATTTTCTTCCCCATCCGACGTAGATTCCGTAAGTCCAAAAGCTTGCAAATAGTCCTGAAAAGTTGTTCCTTCTTCTAATTGCCTTGTTTGAAATCCGATAAAGGCCATCTTTTTCCATTCATTTAATTCTTCTTGCTGCTCTTCCTGACTAATAAAAGAAAATAAGTCCATTAAACGAGAATACGGTATGGATAAGACATAATCATCTGTCCATCCATACCGTTTTTGGACTTTATCAAAAGCCCTTAGCATATTTTGCTCTGTTTCTTCTATGTATTTATTAGAGTCATTTTCTACATTTCTTGTTTGTTCCACTTGAGACTTTGAGATTTGATTAGCCCCTTGACCTGATTGAAAAAAGACATTAAATCTTCGCTTTCTAATAATCCTTCAATAACTGCTACCATGGCTTCTGGTGGTAACTGATCGAATTCTTCACGCTTAATCTGTAATAGACTAGAGAAAAATTCCGAAAACTCATCTTCACATTCCGGAATCATAGACAATAATTGAAAGACAAACTCTAAACCCTTTTCTTTTTTTTGTTTTTCAATTTCATTTAACTGTTCTTGTTGCTCTTCATTCATTTGGGCCAATTGAATTTTTTCATCGATTTCATTCTTTTCTTTCCCAAACTCCATAAAATCAGTCATTGCATGACGACCAACTTTAGAAATAATCTTAGTAAAACGCCAAACATCTTTTACATTTAAACGTCTCATCTTCATCTTCTGACCCGAAATTGTAATTTCTGTACTATTATGCATCATTTTTTCTAGCATTGTTGTCATATTCAATATCTCCTTTTATAACCTAAAAATAAAACCTACAACTTATTTACTTGTTGTAGGTAATTTAGGTGCTTTTTTCTTTGGTAAATAAATTTCATAAGGGGGTGTATTAGGCGAACTTTCACTATAATGACCAATAAATTTGCATTTAAGTCCTACAGTTCCTTTACCATCTTTTAAATCAATTTCTACAGAAGAAACTACCATTGCATTTCGGATAACAAAAATAACCGGAATATCACTTCCTGAAACTACACCAACTATTGCAATATCATTATAACTTGCGTCTTTAATTTCATTGGATGGTTTTACAATGTTATAATCATTATCAGTCGTACTATCTACATCTACGCCTGGTAGAGCTAACTCTAAATTCTCTTTCGTAAATTCTACTAGTGTAACCTCCATATGTGGTTCATCTTTTAATAGCCATTTTCCGCGAACTAGTTTTCCTAAAACACCATCAATATCAGCATCATAGTATTCTCTAGTAAACCCCACTTTACAGCCACCTGTAGTAGCTCCTAACATCTCACCTAGGTCTTTAACACTTTTAAAACCTTTATACATTACACCCGGTCCAATAACAAAATTATCAGTTGTGCCCTCACGTACACCATTAATAAGCTTCCAACTCATTTTTTTCCCTCCTTAATATAATTCCATTCTTCCTACCCGTACAAGAAACTTAATACTAATATGAATAATTGATGGATCTTCATCTGGAACTGTAATACTGCCTGCTCGATGAATTGTAATAATACCAGAATCTCTTAACAATCCCGCTTCTCTGTCTAACAAATGTTCTATTCGTCTTGAAATTACATCCGCTTTTTCATAATCACCTTGGCCACAATATATATCAAAAGTGAGGATCATACGATCAATTACCTCTATATCATCCGGATTATTAGATTCAATTCTCATTACCACATAAGGCATTTTCATATCATTTTGTGCAGTTTGAAATGTTAGAGCGGGCTCTCCTTCATATTTCGATAGATTACTTTGCACAATTGTATCTTTCTCAATAATATTTCTAATTGTTGCAATCGCTTTTGTCGTCATTGTTCTCCTCCCAATGTCCTTTTTAATTCCCCACGCTCTTTTTCAAACGTTTTTAAGAAAAAAGGTCGGGCTTCTACAGTACTTGTACCATTTTCGACATACACCGCTCTTTTTAATTGACTTCCAATCGTTCCTACTACTTCGTTATCTGTAATATGTAAGCCATATTTAATAGAATTTTGTAATTCTCCCGTTCTAGAAGCAAATGTCTCTCCTGGTCTTGAAGCAATATATGTGCGACTTGATCGTGGTATTTTATACTTCACACCATTATGACTACCTGATACTGTTTGTTTCATTTCTCGTTGCAGTTGATTGCAAGCACTTATAATTCTTTCTACCATCATTTTATTAAGTTGTTCTTTAACCTGTTCTACATTACGTGTAACCATGAATTCCGATGTATTCGTCATTTTATTCCAACAACTCACAATACAATTCAATATGATGATTTAAAAATGATGGATTTCTTGGTTCTCCTCTTACCTCAAATACATAATCATGAAAATAGATTACATCATTTGTATGGATGTTATGTTCTGCAGAAGTATAAATTTTAAAATTCGGCTCAAAATTTTGTTTATTTCTTTTTAACCTTTCATTATCTACCGCTGTGTGTGTTGTTACACGACACTTCATTCTTTCATAAATAATGACAGGCTCTTCTTTAAAATTTCCTGCCGGCTGTTTTACCTTTTGATTCCTTTTTACAGTTACTTCATGTATATATAATTCTTCCATATCTAATGTTCACAGCCTATTCTTTCATTCATAATGCTATTAAAGGGTTTCTACTTCGGTATTTTTTTAATACTTTTAAAATCTTTTTATTAACAGTTTCTTCATCTAGCGATTCAATATTTATTTCATATGAATAATCTCCGATATTTGCTGATTTTTTCATATTTTCATATTGTAGATTTGTTCGAATTACCGCATAACACGTCATATCGATGATGCATTTTTTCATTAAAGTCAAAAGCGCATCATAATCTTGTATGGTATACTCAAATTCATATAATTGATTCTCACTTAAACCATATACAGTGCAACCATCAGAAAAAACTGAACTGGTAACTTCTTCTCCAGAACCAATATGGATTACCTTGATCAAATTTTCTGCTCGAAAAGAAAGCCAAGCCAATTTACTTGTTCTAACTTTCTCTTTCATTGGGTTACTTGGCTTACTTCTCAAATAGTTTTTAGTAATCAATTCATATTGACTAATGAGCTCCTGGATTACCGTATCGGGCATTCGTTGAACATTTACCCTGTTCTTTATGTCCTGTACAGTAATTTCCATCCTTCCACCTCTTTTACTTCTCTTTCTTTTTAACCTCTATACTATCTATTAACTTAAAATGTCCTGTACTTAGTAAATAGTTTGCTTTCTCATTTGCAACCTTTTCCTTTACTCCGTTAAAAAAAGTATAGCCATATGCAGTATATGTACCGCCTAATTTTAATTCTATAATCTTCATATATAAATTACCTTACTTAATTTCCAAATTTATCAGGTATATTAGTAAGAATTGCTACTGCGTCCATTTCTTGAATAACTGCATCATCATCCAAATGAATAACATAGAATCGCTTATCTTCCATAACAGCAGATTTACCTTCTACAGTCTTACGAACTCGCGTGTCATACGTATTTACCGCAATAAAGTTTTTAGGATCTGCAAAAATAATTACATCATCTTGAAGAGAAGGAACTGTGACAATTTCATACCCTAACGGCTTATTCACTTGATCCCCTGTACCTAATAACGCAGCATCACCTAAGCCAGTTGAACGAGTTGTTAAATATTCAATCCACTTCTCTCTACGAGCAGGTGACATAATCCACTTTAAACCTTCATTTTTATATTTATTAGGCATCGCCTTAGATAAATTAAAGATTGAGTCTTTACTAAACCCGGCGCTAGCTTCAGCATCTCCCGTTCCCGTCACTAATTTAAAATGATCGACAATATGAGATTTACTTGATTGTTTAATTTGTTTTAACCAGCCATCATTAATTTGAAGAAATGGATCTTCTGAAGTTACATCCCCATTCCAATGAAGATCTTCAAGGTCAATACCTAACTGAGTTGACATTAATGTCATAACAGTATCTTCATATCCTTCACCTTCGATATTTTCTCGAAGTAGTTCCTCCGTAATCTCCCATGGTAAACGAATAGAAACTGTATCATATTCAACTTTCGACGTTTCTACACCCGCTCGATAGCCATCATCACTATTTTCCATTTTCCTACGTAAAATTCGACCACCGATTGCAATTTTATCTAATTCACCTTTTTTCGCTTTACGAATCTCTTTGCGATGCAATTGAGAAAATGGAGTTGCATCAAATACCATTCGGAAAAATTCTTTACTTTGTTCCGGATATAATAGCCCCGCTTTCATTCCTCCTGTTGTCATTGTACTCTTTTCAATTCGTTCAATACGTGCTAATAATTCTTTATTATTCATAGATTCATTTCTCCTTATCTTTATAGATCTAATCCTACCCATTTATTTACTGGTTTTCTCATCTCGTTTGTTGGTTTGGCATCAGCCCCAAGACTTTTACGAACTTGTGCTGATCGCTCAATTACTTCAAGTCTCTTTGAAATGGGGTCTATTACCTTCTGAATAAATTCACTTGTCTTTTTAGATTCTCTGTCATTTTCTAATTCATTAGTATCATGAGTTGATTCAAGTTCTTTATTTAACTGTTCTTCCAACTCCTGTAATCTCTCAAGAAAAGGACCCATTTCTCTCTTTACAATGTCTGCAATCTCATCTGAATTTTGATCTGCGTTTTTTTGTAACTTATTTTCTTTAATTTGGTTCATCAAAGAAATCATTTCATCAAATTTTTTATCATTTTTCTTATATAAGATTTTGCCTACTTCATTTATGGAATTAATAGTAATATCTTCCGGCGAGAAATCTGTATCACCACCCTTCATTGTATTTAAAATGTCCTTCATTTCATCTAAGGTGGAAACCATCTGCTTAATATCTACATTTCCCTCCCAAATCCCAACATAAAATACATCTTCAAACAAATTAAATACCTTTTGTATCTTAGAGTTTTGTTTACTATTTACTGACTGATTATCCATCTCCTGAGTTTGTTCCTCGTCATAATGTGACTTAAAAAAATTAAACATCTTACGAATTACACCTTTCTCATCTTGTGTAAACTCATCCATTTGTGGCATCTCCATTCTTTCTCCAACCCCTCCCATCGAAAAGCCTGTGATTTTCCCTTTTTTGATCTCTTTCCATGTTTCACTATCGTCTACTCGAACAGTCATAAGCCATGTTCCTTTTTTAATATTTTGTTTCCCAACAACCGTATTATTTTTAGAAATCCAGCTTTCTACTACTGTTCCTTTTCCTGCCAACTCGTCATGGTTTTTATCTATGTATCTATATTTCTCTAAAAAATTATAAGCCGCTCTTTCAATTTCTTCAGCCGTCATGATATCACCATGTGCATCTTCTATATTTGGTTCATAAACAACTCCTGTTACAAGTTGTTTTTCATCTTCCCTCTTTAAAATAGGGACATTTTTCAATACGTTAGAGCCATTCATGTTCATACCCTTCATAATTGCAAATGGCCTACCATTAGCCCCCTTTGTTACTAATGAAACATAACTAATTTCTACATTTTTCAATTCATTTGGCATAATATATTCCTACTTTCTAGCAAGACTACTAAATCGAATTTGAATCTTCATTTAAAAATTTATCTCCTTCTAGAACTGGTTCGTATCCAATAACTTTTCGGCATTCATTTCTTGTTAATATACTCTTTTCGTATCCATCTATTGCATATTGCATATCACTTGCTCGATCATCTGTATCAATTTCATTTAATTGAAACTGCCAGTCCAATTCCCCCAACGTTTCTGTAAACTCTTTAAATAATTGTGTATTTAATCGATGTTCTAAAATTTGTTGACCTGGTTCAATAATTGATCTTTTATACATTTCATTCATTTCTTTTGCTGTCGTCTGTCCAAGTGATCCTGTCATAGCCCAACCAATTCTATATGGTGGCACTCGATGAGCTACACAAATTTCCATAGCATTATCTTGGCGATATAAACGGAAGCTCGCTTCTTTGACATCAGGCCCTAATTTCTCTAAGCGAGCTTTTGCTCCTTCAGGGACAGGAACAACTGCTAACTTATGATGTTCTCCTTTTGTTTCGACAGAGAAAAATGTTTTTAATTCTCTTTCAACTGAATCATCTATTTCATCAACACCCTCAACAAACAAAACAGCATCTGGAATTGTTTTACCAGTGAAATAATTAATATTGTAATCTCTTACAGCTTGTGATCCTACAATGGAACCAATAGAACTCACATAATCGGGAATACCATAGTATGATGATCTAGAACCAAATTTACGAATTACAATAACTTCACCAGCTTTTTCTTCAGTGTCTAATAACGAGTTTTCATTTAAGCTATCACTAATTGTTTCTCCATCTACTAACCTAAAATCATATGGATAACTAAATCGTTTAAACCATCTCTCCTCATTATTTACAATTTGCGCAAATCGAATCTTATCTTTATGCGCACGTACCGTATGTGCTGGAATATGGTGAAGCTGCGCTGGTTCCCCTTTCAAGTTACGAACAACCTCTATAATTCCCCAACCTACAGTTTCATAATCCTCCCAAACTGCCCTAAGTATTTCGCTACTTGTCATTTCATTGTTGCAATACCTCATAAAGCGCTTTAATTCTTTATATTGTTCTTGATTTGCCTCTGTCACTTCATCTAGCGGTGCAAAATCAAATCCCATACCAGCAATATCATTTACTTTTGCACTAATACATGCCGAGTGAATAGGGTTACTTTCTCTCAAATTTAATAATACTTGCATATCATATGGAGGCTTTACTAGTTCTTTATCACCGTACACTTGTGCAAATGGATCAATTGCCATTTGTTTACTTTGAAGTTCCTCATTACGTAAAGTCATCTCACGATTTTGTAATTTAAGTACTTTCACATTCTTAATTGCTTTCTTCTCAACCATAAAATTTATGCCTCCTTTCATATACAAATCATTTATTCAATGTTTTTCATAAAAACTTTACCAATATAAAAAAGCTGAACATTACATGTTCAGCTAAACCCTTTTTATTTTTCCACCCATTATTTTTTTTTGCTTAGTAAAAAAGTATTCTAAGGCTTGTGACGTTGTATCTACTTGATCATTATGCTTACCAGATGGGAAAGAAGCTAATTCATCTACATAATCATATACCCAAGATTGTATTTTAGGATTAGGTATATATACATTTCCAGATTGAAATTCAGGGGATATTGCCTCAGCACGTGTTTCTTTTGAACCCTGTGGATTTATAGGGATAATTCCACTTATTTCATTCTTCAATGAACTAATAATGGCAGGGCCATTTGCTTTTTTTTCAACTAATTTCGGAATGGACTTTTTAAAACCAGAATTCCGAAGGATCGACTCATATTTATGATGAAAAACAACAAATGCTTTCTTTGTTTCTAGGAAATTCATTTGCGCCCTCACTTGATCAATTAAATATTTGTCTCCATCTATTTTTCCCCAAATCTGTCCAACCACAAATGAACTTTTATTTGTAGTATTATCAAAAGCCATATCCCAGGAAGTAATAATTTGATCAAATTGTTCCCAATTTGGTAACACATCATAATATTGAAACCAGTTCCTTTTAAAAATATTCCCTATATCACTTGATGGTTTTTGTTGCCATAAAGATAACCAAGAGCGTGCAGAGGAAAACTTCTTTTTATCTTCATAATAATTTTGGCCATAGTGTTCAACCCATAAGCCTCTTCCTATTTCTCTGTTTAATGGATCATCCCTTGACTCTGCTATAGCAGGAATTGATAACACAGTCCATTTCTCCTGTTCTTTCTCTAACAATCTACCAGCTAAATCGTCCTCATGCCATCGCGTCAAAATTAGAATTACCTTTGCACCTTTTTGCAAACGTGTAGATAAAGTGTCTTCCCATTCATCCCATAGTCTATTTCGGTATGTAATTGATTCGGCCTCTTGGCGATTTTTAATAGGGTCATCAATAATTAATAAATCTGCTCCTTCCCCTGTAATCGAACCACCAACTCCTACAGACAACATTCCACCAGAGTGGTTATGTAGTGCCCAATCTGTTACGGAACCTTGTCGCTCATCAATTCTAATATTAAATATTTCTTTACCAAACTCTTCAATCTTAGCACGATTTCTTCTACCAAACTTTTCAGCTAAACTTGATGCATAAGATACCTCTATAACTCTCTTATTTGGATATTTTCCTAAATACCAACTTGGCAATGTTTCTGTTATAGACTGTGATTTTGAATGCCTAGGTGGCATAAACACCATTAATCTATTAGTCGATAATTTCTCTTCAATTAAATCTTGGCAAATCTTTGTTATTAATTTTGTGTGCTTTGCATGTTTATAGAATCCCTTATGTGTATACTGAACATAGAAAGGGGTAGTTCACTTTTGCCAATTCCTTAAATGTATTTTCATCTATTAACTTATGCACATTCATCCGTGTCATGATTGTAATTCTCCTCCTTGAACTTTCTCAAATAATTTCATAGCTAAATCAAGCATTTCCTCATCACACCCAATTTTCATAGCCATTTTATTATGCTCTACTTTCATTTCTCCTGAATGATTTACGTTTGCTTGCAATTGATCTTTTCTTCCCCATTTAGTTGGGAATTTTCTTTCTAATCTCCATGCTGCGGCTTTCCAATTAGATTTTGCATGCTCCCCAATTGTCTCAACGTCTCTAGCTTCACTAAATGCTAATGCCTGATCAATTTCCATGACTAACTTCACATAAATCTTATCTTTTCTCGGTATTACTTCACCTGTCTTTTCACTCGTTTCAATTGCTCTACGCCCTTGTTTTAACCAAACATAAACTATACTTCTACTAATTCCAACTAACGCACATGCGGTTTCAATATAATTCCCTACTTTAATATATTGGGTCAACCTATTTATCAGCTCATCATTCAATTTCATTGGTCGCGCCACTAGCATTCCCTCCCGTTTTAACTCATCATTTGTACTTCTTTTTCTAAACACTCAATACATATTGTTGTTATATTGTCGTCAACTACCTCACGAATTAACATTTGTTCACAATACTGAATTGTGATTGGAAATTTCAAAACCCACAAACATTTTTCAAGACAAATTGAACATATTGGCATTGTATCTATATCTTGTTCTAACATCTAATCGCATCCTTCTGTAGTTTTTCATGTACTACTGCCTATTTTGTAGTAAATAAAAAGATGCCGTCACTTTTAAAATCTCTCATTTAATTTATAGATATCCTTTGGATCACTCTTTCTTTTTGCTAGTATCCATTCTTCATTTTTTATATTTCATTTAAACTTATTTTATTACTCTCTATTTATAGGTGGCACTATGGTGACAAGAATGTATTTGTAAATAAAAAAAGCCTTAACTACTTTCGCAGAAAAGACTTTTTCTTACTTGTTTAGCAATTTTTATTTCAGATCTATATAGAATCGTTTTAATTGTGCTTCTTGAAACATTCAAATATTTAGCAATTTTCTCTTGTGTAATGCCTCTTCCTCTTGACATGATATATATTTCTCTTTCATATTTTGTCAAAGTAGAGAGTGCATCTTCTAGTTTTATTCTCTCCCATTCTGAAATGACACTTTCTTTGTTTTCATCATCCCATTCATATGTTGTATCAGTACTACGAAAATACCTTTGCATTAACAAGGAATCATATGATTTCTCTCGTTGATAAGCAGCTCTACGTTCTATTCCTCTGCGATTCCCCGGCATCTTTGCATTCTTCATCCACTCCAAAGCATATGTGACATCACTAATCATACTTGTTAATATTTTAATCTCTTCTTCTTTTGCACTTATTTTTGCACTCTCTAGCTTACATAACGTTTCTTTATATTGGATAATTAAATCTCGCATATACCATTCCCACCCTTATAACAAAGCAAAATTGTTAAAAATAGAGACCATCTAAATCTACATTTAATTTCCATTTATTTTTTCTCATCAAAAACTAAAATTATTTTAAAAAATCTTCCTTAATACTATTTATCATTGCTACTTTGTACTTATATGATATATGTATATAACGATTCTTTTTTATCTCTTTTTCATCATTTTTTTACATAAAAATAACCACCTGTTTGTTTACACAGGTGGTTATAATCCATATTAAAAACTTATTTATGATTAATAATCTTAACACTCCTCAACCTCAATCCCTAATGCATATGCATAGTTGTAAAAAGCAGTATTTCTTTTTCTATAATAATCTCCCTCGGATAAATTCAACTCTTTCATAACCTCATATCTATTAACTCGATTCTTTAACAAATATTTTTGAATAATTATTCTATCACTTTCAATATCTAGCTTTTCTAACCCTTTGTTCATGGCAATAATATAATTGACCCGCTCTTCTTTCGCATTTTCTTTTAATATATTTTCTTTCGAGAGTACCGTTTCATTAAGATAATTACACTTCATAAATAATCTGTATTTCTTTATAGCTTTCAGTACATTTTCTTTAGTAGCTTCTTTATTTAATACTGGTAATTCTATATTTAACATGTTAAACCCCTTTCTTATCATTTATCCTTAATCATAATTTGAATTTCACATATCAAAATCATTACAATGATTTGCTATTAAGGCTTATATCCCTCATGTATTATTTCATACATTGTATTGCTAACATTTATTTTCTTATCCTTATAATTTTTGATTAATTTTATTAACTCATCACTATTTAATTCGTACAATTGCTTATCCTCATATTTGTAAATTCCATTTTCAATAAGTTGATTAATTAAAAATAACTTCATCTTGCTGCACCACCATATCTTCAACGAAAAATTGAATCTCTATATCTTTTGAATTATAATAACAAATTGCCCCCCCATTAATCGGAACACATCCTACTACAATTTGAGATTCACTTCTACTTTTTACAATAGCCACTTTATACAATTTATTATCTCTTTCAACTACATCACCAAGTCTAAACTCATTTATTTTACGCCCTTTAATAGCGAATAATTTTGCCCGTTCAAATAATAATTTTTCACTTTTTCCAGCTTTCCTAATTTTTAATTTCGTACTCTTTTCAAAATGACCATAATTATTAGAGAACTCCTCTCCATTAATCCAGAACCAACTACCATGCTTTATTTCTTTTTCATTTTCTTTACAATATTCAGCGATGAATTTTTCACTTTTTTCATTTTCAATATACAATAGTTCTCCTTTTCGAATTGTTTCTCTACAATCTATAAATTCATTCTCAAAAAAGAAATTAATTTGTTGATAGCTTTCTTTTTTACCTAAATAATCAGCAATCACTCTTTCACCTTCTATCTTCCAACACATCGGTGTCTCTTGTACTGTTGTAATCCAATTTGTTTTCATTCGTTTAATTGCTTCAAATCCTTTATATGTTCTCATTTTCAAGATGCCTCCATTTAATTATTTAAAATATATAGAATAAACTTAAAAACTGCTTTCAATGTACATACATGGAATTTCTAATCAAATACTCTTTCCATTCCTCATATTCTTTCTTAACTTCCGAACCAATTCATACAGTACAAATTTCTTGAACAATATGTTTTTATCTGCATATATATTCTTTTCTTAAAAAGGTAATTTTCTCTTACGCTTATCTCTTGTTTTTTTAAATTCTATGTGTCGATATGTATTAAACATACGAGATGTAACTCTTTCATCGTACGCTTTTATAATTGCCTCACCTGTTAAATTTGTTGTAATAATTGTTTTTTTTCCTTGTCGTCCATCAAATAGTTTAAATAACACACGATTTACAAATGCTGTTGCTTTTAAATCATTAATATCCATATCCCCTAGCTCTGCTCCTAGATCATCAATGACTAATAAATCCATAGAAATTAGCATATTTGTTATGCTATGCTCTGTTTCACATGATTGCGTATTAAATGTCGAACGTATGTAATCAAAAAGTTCTGAACTTGTAACATACATAACTTTATCCGAACTTTGTTCATTCATTTCATGTGCTATAGAGTATGCAATATGACTTTTTCCAGCTCCAACTTTACCCACAAGAATCAAATTAAATCGAATATCATTTAAATAATCCGTAAGAGCCTTTTTAGCTAAAATTAAATTCTTTTCATCCTCTTCGCACTCTGATATAAATGTCGAAAATCTAGCTAATTTAATAGTTTCATCTTTAATAAGACTATGATCGTAAAATATACTTTTACGTTTTCTTTCCTCTTTCTCATAACGAAAAACATTCATTTCTTTTTCTAACCTTCTATTTTCTTCTTCTAAACGACATACTGGACAAATCGTTTCACCCTGAATCTCCATCAATCTTACAATTCGCTTCCTCTCTTGATTACATATCACACATGTTTCAGAAAGGAAATTCATTCTCTTCGAAAGATTTTGTACTATATCTGTTACCTTTGTTAGAGCCATTTGATTTCACCATCTTTCTCTGCTGCAAATATCCCTCAAATTTAGTTCCAAATAAGGTTTCTGGTCTTAAATATTTTGCCTGTTCTGTATAAAGCCATTCCCTCGCCTTCGTCTCAATAACTTCTTTAAATTCATTTATATTAAATCCCTCTTGTAGTCTAGATTTAATTAACATTTGTGTCTTTTTAGTTGAAATACGATAACTTGTATTACATACACTGTTGAGATAATTAATTATCTCTACTATATCTTTTTGAGTGGTATTCTCTGAGTTAATCTTTTGTGTAGTCTCTGGTATTGGTTGAGACATATTTTCATTTTCCATTATGACAATATGTTCTTTTCGTTGAGACAATTTGTCACAATCGTTATCTATTTCTAATTCAACTAGTCTGTTATAATTTATTGAATACCATTTTGTTTTATCAAACTTTAATTTGTTATAGTTACCACTTATCAATAAATTAAACTCTTCTAGATTTTTAACAATACGTTTCAACGTTCTTTCATTCCAAAACGGGAATTGTTTATGCCAATTTGAAATGCTATTATAGACCCAATAACGATCATCATAATAATGTTTCGAGCGCTTGAGCCAATAATGTATTTGTTGAAGAAAAATTGCCTCGTTCAATCCAATCTTACTTGCTAATCGAGGTAATACTAATAATGGCTCATCCTGTATAAGCAAACTACTCATTTTATCTTCCTCCAGATTTTTTCTTAAAATCAATATATTAAACTTCTTAAATATTAAAGGTTTTATTCTCCAAAACCTTTAAATTTCCCAACCTATTAATACTTTTATAGCTTGATTAGCTTGCTTCCTTGTAAGATCACTCAGTGATTGAATTTTAAGTTTTACTTTTAATTTATTTTTGATTTCCTCTTTTGAAATTACTCCATCATATTTCAATGCTATTATATGAATTTTGGCATAAATCATTTTTAACTGTTTATTCGAAAGTTTTTCTGATTCGAAACAACTAGTATTTCTAAATTCTTTATTCTCATTAGTACTCTTGCTGACATATCCTTGTTTTTTTGTCACTCTAAAAACCATGATTAATCCTCCTTACAATAGGATTTCCTATAAAATTTGTTTTTTTAAGACGATAGTCTTTCTTTTCTTACACCACATTCTCTGTTAGCCAATTTAATAAAAATGCCTTCGTTTCTTTATCTAAAAAATACCATTTCCTGTCCATTTTAAATTTTTGTAAACGCTGATCAAAATAGAATTCTTTTTGAATAGTAATCCTCGACATGCACGTTCTTTTTTAAAATTCCCTTGTATCCCAAAATAAAAATTCTGCACCCACTTCTTTAAGCTTTTCTTCTAATTTTTCTAAATATAATCTTTTAATTGCTCTTTCATCGACTTAAATAATTAGCATTCTATATTTCATTTCAATTTTTATATACCAAATACACTTTAGCGTTTATTTTTTTAATCTCTTTCCTTATTTTCTAAGTAAAAAACCATATATAAAGTACACTTAATAGTAGAATTATTAGATATTTAGTTTAAAATATCTCCAAAAAACATCCTATAATCCAGATATAAATACGTGCATTTTTGTCACAAATTATTTAAAAAAAGATCAGGGAATAACTCTTCTATAGATTTCTCTAAATAGCACGATAACATATGTGCCTCTTTCAGAGTGAATTCACTTTTATTATGTTCTTTTGCCCAATATGTACGTGGAGAAACATTGAGAAAACCAGCAACTTCTTCAATAGTTTTTCTCTTTAATTTTCTTTCTAAAAATATCATTTTGTGCATTTTTGTCACCTCTTTTCAAATTCAAATATAGTACTACGTGACAAAACAGTCAAGAATTTTTTTACCAAATAACGAAGAAAGTTGCATTTTTGTCACACCAATTATATAATCAATCAAGACGGAGGTGACAAAAAGTCATGAAATCATTCGGTTTAAAATTATCTCAATTGATGAAGAAAAATAATATGACAGACGAACAATTAGCTGAATTATTATCTGTTAGTAGAACTACTGTTTTACGGTGGAGAAATGGTGAAAGAAGTCCTAAAATGTCAAAAATATCACAAATTGCTAAGATGTTAAATGTCCCTGCAACCTACTTTATTGATGAAAATGAATCCTATTGTCCTGAAGATCACGCAATTACCAAACGGAATATTCCCATTTATGGTACAATCGCAGCTGGTAAACCCATTGAAGCTATAGAAAACGTAATTGGTGATATACAGGTACCTGATATCATTTTAGATAAATATGGATTTGAAAAACTATTAGCACTTCGTATAAACGGAGACAGTATGAATAGAATTGTACATGATGGACATATAGCTGTACTTGAGAGGACAACAAATATAAATAATGGCGACATAGCCGCTGTACTCATCAACGGATATGACGCCACTTTAAAAAGAATTTACAAAACCAATAATAGAATTATCCTAGAACCAGATTCTTTTAATCCAAGTATACATCCATTAATGTTTGATTGTACAGATATAGAAAATTGTCCAGAAATAAAAGTAGTTGGAAAATACATTTGGAGTTGTGCACCAATTCAATAATATTTCATCAATGAATTAAGTTGTTTTTTAATAAATTTTAAAGTAAGGGGGCTTTCTCCCCTTCTTTTTTATAGTAGGGATTTATCTTGTCTAGTTTCAGGAAATCTTGATTTTTTATGTGAGCATTTTGTGGTTGAATTACTCTTCTTTCAAATAAAAGTGTTTTACCCACAACATAAAAAAACCTCAACACGTTTTGTGTCAAGGGTTTGAGCCTCTTATTATAGAGACATATACTGTCCGCTTTCGCCTCTTAAACGTTCAATCATACTTGATACTTCTTCAAAATCTATACTTGAATGCTTTTTCTTGCTCAATACAAAATACCTTCCTTACAAATTAATACAATAATCTAATATTAACATGGTGCAGTTTTAGGGGTAAGTTATCAGAAGACATATGAAGTAAGCACCTTACAAATTATAATAAATTGAATCTTAGTAAAACAAAAAGAGATGTCTTAGTAGTATACCTAGGACATCCTCTTCATTTTATAATATCTAGATTCTATACATCCCTAACAATTAAATTTAATTATTGTTAGGTAGTTTCTACGGTATGATATTATCACACAATTAGTTATACATATAAAAAAGGTTTCCTTCCTTATAACAGGAAACCTTTTACGTGTTATTAACCTACAAACCTAAAATTTCAACAATCTGACGGGCCTTAGCATTATCTATATAATAATGCATCTCTAACCCTCTTCTTTCTGAGCGGAGTACGGTTCCCCTCAATTTTGATAAATGTTGTGAAACAGTGGATTGTGGAAGTCTCAATATCTCCGTTAACTGTGTAACATTGCATATTTTATGGTGCATTAATTCATTTACAATTTGTAATCGAACAGGATGTGCCATTACTTTTAATACATCTACATCGTCTTCATGGATTTCAGCTAGATTTCTTTCAGATATTAATGTTATCATTTCGCATTCTCCTTTATTATTAATTTCTATTTTCCTTTTATCCTTATAATTAATACTTATAGCTAATTACCATTTGTCCTGTTGAGAAAATATATTCTCTTTTTAAAACAAAAAGGACACCAATTCATAAAAACGTTTTTTACTGCTTTAATGAATTGATGCCCTCTAATTTTTTGACCAGAATATATCTTGTTTTAAAGGATATTTTCAATTCCTTTTTCTCAAATCTAGTAAAAAATTTGTATTTTCTTTAAAATCCATATTAAGAATATTCTTCAAATCCTGAAAGCATAAGTTTGCGGCAAACTTATGCTTCCTATCACATTCCACACCAATCAGGATAATTAACACTATCAATGTAGTACTAACTATCTTAATTGAATATTAGTAATAGTGAGTCTAAATATTATCAATTCACTTTATATTACATGTATGTAAAAATAATGACATGATAAGCTTTTTCAAATTTTTCTCCTGATAAAGATTTGAAATTAGCATTTCAATACTCTCCTTACTGTTAATATGCCTGGAAAAAGAACCCTATAGGGTTCTTTTTCTCTTCATTCCCAAAAATCCCATAAAAAAAGAAGAGGGATATCTCCCCTCTTCACCAATAAAATCGAACATACTTACAATTAAGGAAGGGCATCCATTCATCAAGAGATGAAAGGAACAATAATAGTTCACCTAATGAATTATAACATAAACCCAATTCCATTAATAGTTAATATTAACATTATTGGAATAATTGTGGCAAAATTGTTAAGTATCTTAATATTAAAAGGCTTTATATGTATGTAAATTGAAAGTGGATAGTGTAAGGATAAAATATAAGGGGGATATATCATGTTTAACAAAAAACAAACATTCGTAACAACGGTAACAGCTTTAACACTAGGTTGTGGATTTACATTCGGATTAACACCGGCCTTTGCAGATTCTAACAAGATTTCCACCAACAATATTCCTATTCATTCTATTCAGAACCAAGAACAAGAACCTTTTACTGGATATGTCATTTCAGTAGAAAACAATTATTTGGTAGTTGCAGCTACGTCTACAAAAGATGAAGCTCTTGCTTATCAACATGATTGGTGGGATCTAGTTTCTCAAAATAAGATTTTAAGAGTTCCTGTTTCAGATGGTGAAAACTACACATTAGGTGAGAAATTAAATGTATATGCAGCTGCATGGACTAAATCCCTACCACCAATAGCTGTTATGCCTACAATTGAAAAAGTATTTCAGTAGGTAATATTTCCAATAATTAAGTTATCCTATAAAAAAGAGTCGAATAACGACTCTTTTTTTATTCTTTTTTACCTTTCTCTGGATTCCTTACGTTCTCATACCCCTAATATTTAATAACATGCTTCTTTCTCACTAGCTAACGCAATTTTCATCTTAGGAATTATTAACCATATTACTTATTTGAATCCTTATCATAATTTAAAAAAATATCTATTATAAAATAACGTATCACCACCTACATTTACCTATACGAATTTAAGAAATAAGTAATTCAAAAAGAAAAATAAAAATACTACAACAAAGAATATCCATTTGTTTCTTTTCGTTGGTTTTCCAGCATGTTGTATATAAAAAAATAAAGCAATGCCTGTCATAGTAATTAAAAAAATTTGATAGTAATCAATCATCTGTAATACCCCCTCCAAACAAAAATAAGAAGCCCCTTTTTAAAGAGACTTCTCATTTCTAATACAAACGACATACATAGGATAAATATACACAATATTATCAGGATGGTTTGCTTTGTTGCTCCTCTAGCATAACATACAATATCTCATTTTTGTTTAATAATCCCAAATTATAAAACTTTATCAACATTAAAATATTTCATTTAAAGCAAACGAACAAAAATAAACTCAACGAAATATTTACTTATAAAACCGACGTATTTAAAAAAACAGCTACAATTCCATTCATAGTTTTAAAAATCTGTCCTTCTCTTCTTCTAAGAATATTCTAAATCTCAGATAGATTGTCTTATATCGACACCTTATGTATGCAGAATTACATATCAAACTATATTGAAAATCATTCTCATTGTAACTATAATGGTTTCAAGAAGTGGTAATTTCACTTCCTTTTCAAATCTCAGAATATATTAAAGGAGGAACTAGCATTATGAAAAAAGCTATTTTAGCAGGGGCACTAGGAATTGCAGTACTATCAGGTATGAATTTACCAGGAGCAGAGGCATCAAAAGCGAGTGCAGCAACTACGAATTTAGAAATTCAAGAAGTTACAAAATATTACTCTATGAATTCCTATGAAGTTTCTCAAAAAGAATCATTTAATCTTAGTAAAGGGGAAGAACTTACAGTTTTTGTACAAAATTCCGGCTTCCCAATTTCTTATACAGTCTTTGATGCAGATAATCAAGTAATTGGCACATACAATGCTAATTCACCATATGGTCGCGTATTCAAAGCACAAAAAGACGGTAATATTTCTGTACAATTTCAAGCAGGAGTAAATTCTTCTTACATGAAGAAAATGAATTTCACAGCTAAATTTGCAGTTTCTAAACTTAACCAACAATAAAAATTTTAACGATCCTCTTTAAAAGAAAATTAAAAAGGTATATCCCTTCAATGGGATATACCTTTAACTTTAGTGAATTTTATATTGACCCGATAACTGCTCTTGCGCCATACGAACTAAACGTTTCGTAATCTCTCCACCTACTGAACCATTTGCTCGTGATGTTGAATCTGGTCCAAGTGTAACGCCAAACTCCTGAGCAATTTCATACTTCATTTGCTCAATTGCACTTGCTGCCGCTGCTACCAAAATCTCGTTTGAATTATTATTTTCTCGAATTTGCATTTCTAACACACCTCCATTTATTTGGTAATATAATGCTCTATTTCCATTGGAATATGCAAAAGAATTACTCTTTTAACTATTTTACATATATATCTAAGCTTTCATCCCTTATGTGGGAATAAATAAAGGTATAGGTCATACCTACACCTTCTTCTATCCTACTTAATTTTGAACCCTCTTATTAACTCCTGTAATTCTTGGGAGAGCCAATTCAAAGAATTTGCCAGCTCTGCAATATCTTGTACATACATTTCTTGCTCTTTCATACTTATCTCAACATTACTACTGCTACACTCATATGTATTTGCAATATGTGATAATTCATTTACAATCTGAACAATAGATTGACTATTTTCTAAGATATCTCTTGAATTATTCGAATTCGCTTTAATTTGATTTGTAACAGATTGTGCAGATTCTGAAATCTTTTCAAAGAAAGCACCACTACTTTGAACAAGTGTTATTCCTGATTCAACTTCCTTTGAACTCTTCTGTATGGATCTTACAGCTCTCTCTGCTTCAGCCTGGGTTTCACCAATTAATTTAGCTATATCCCTTGCAGATGCCTCGGTTCTTTCCGCTAATATACGTACCTCGTCCGCAACACCTGAAAATTCTTCCCCCATCTCTCCAGCACATGAGGATTCAGTAGAAGCATTTAAAGCTAATGAATTTGTTTGATTAGAAATGGTTGTAATTACAGTAAGAATTTCATGAATTTCCTTAGATCGTACTTCTAATGCATAAATACTAGAAGATACCTCTTGAACTCTATCTCGGTTTCTTTTCATTTGATTCACAATTTGCTTAATCAAACCTTTTCCCTCTACAGAATGCTGTTCCATGTCTTCCAAAGTATTGCCAACTTGTTTTGCAGCTCCTTTAATTTCTTTCATCTTACTTTCCATTTCTTGAACAATCCCTAAACATTTTTGCACTACATATTCATGAGAATGTGCTCCTAAATTTAATCCTGTAATAGCACTTGCAATTTCTTTAAAGGCTATGCTATTCTCTTTTGTACTTACCGACAATTCCTGTGAAGATGTCAAAACCTGTTCAGCAGTCTGCCTTACTTTATCTATAATCCTATTAAACTTTTTAATAGTGTTATTAAAATAGATATTAGTTATCCCTATATCATCAGATCTTTCATTCAATTTAATACTTAAATCCCCTTCACCAACTTTACGTAACCCTTCTTGTAAATCCTTTAAAGGCGATAGAGAGTTTCGTGAGATAAATATTTGAATTGTAATAGCGATAGTTAATGAAATTATAATAAATAGTAAACCTTGTATCATAAAGTTTTTCTTTGTATGAGGAATAATAGAAGCTTCCAAATCCGCTGCAACAATTGCAATTATATTTTTATTTTCATCTGTAACTGGCTCTAAAATTGTTACCCAGAACCCTAGCTCATCCTCATACACTTCTGTCATTTGTGCCTGTTTCGTTTTCATTACTTCATCATATGTTTTCATCCAATAATTAGGCTGCTCATAGTATTCACCTGGTTTTATAGAAACAGTATTTGCTAATTTTGTATCCAAAGCTACTATTTGTAATTCAGCTTTATCATTTAGCTTGGCTCCTGTAACATATGTTTGCCCAACACTTTTCATATCTTTTATCGCTTTATCTAATTGCTCCGTCAATTTTTCTTTCTTCACTCTTTGAGCTGTGGGGTCTTTTGCTACATCTCTTACTATTTCTAGATCTAATTGATTTAATACCGCATCACCTGTTTCAAAAGACTGCCTCTCAAATATAGACATCATACTATTTTGAAACATATTAAAACTTAACGCTCCCATACTTCCAACAAGGGTCAGAATTACTAATACCGTTAGTAATACATTTTTTTGAAGCAACGATAGCTTATGCCAATATTTTTTCATCGATTTCACCTTTCTTATTTTCAACAATACAAAAACAAAGTAGTAATATATTAAGAGTTTCTCTTTCTGTTATTAATTTAAAATTTAAAATCGCATACTAATCGTTCAACCGAACGTTCCATTTTTTTTCATTTACAATTTCATCTTTTATATGTCCAGCTGCTCCTGGAAATCTATTAAAAGGAAGACGTAATACTTCTACTACTTCATCTTTTCTATTTGTACTGATTTCTTCTAAATCGATTATATTAAAGGGTTTACCCATAATAATTGCTATAATGTTTAATGGACTCCTAAGACTATTTAAAATTCCATATTTATCTCCTAAAGATTTTCAAATTAGATTTGTTGCAGTACCTTCAGCGAGGATTTTTTATAATATCGTTAGTTTTAAATAAAGATAAGAATTTTTAAGAGCCTCATCTTTAGTTATTTTTATCTTGCAGAACAATAAAATCTGAAAGTTTGATTCAATCTCCTATTTTATAACTTTTTTCCTTATTTTTCTATAACATTATAAAATTTACCTGTACAATCTAAACTTAGACTCTTTTAGCCTTTACTCTTCAATTGTCTTAAATTCATATGAGGTAGCGCAGAAAGTAAATTTTTAATAAAAAACGTTTGTATTAAAAAATGCAAAAATACATACTCCTCCAAAACTATATGCACTTAAATATTCATATAGTAAAATAAACAGTACAAGCGTGTCCTATACAGCATATTTCCTTAACGGGCTTGATATTATATTCATCATACAATTGGTGTGACCTTAATATCTCACTTAGCTCTTTAATATTTTAATATTAACAATATAGTGTTAATATATCCCTACTTTATCGCTACACCTACATATAAGCCAAGAATTCAATTACAGAACGGTTTTCATCAATAGTAGACAAAAACATGTCAAACAAAAAGAGACTCAATTATTTATTACTTTTCGTATTAAAAGATTATAGGAGAAATATATATGCTCAAAAAAATAAATAGATTTATGTTTGCTTTGCCTACCATTTCTTTTGTTTTTCTTATTTTATTAGGATCATTTTTATTTGTAATACCATTAGATCTATTCTTACCTGAAATACAAAAAAACCCAATAACAGAAGCACCTCTTATTCTTCAAGTTTTATTAGGGGTATTA